>Ga0307414_10000434_pt1 | contig 22181 bp, 21 predicted proteins | sample DK1Ometagenome_FD_203804 | JGI IMG/M metagenome (GOLD analysis project Ga0307414, IMG submission 203804) | Maize rhizosphere microbial communities from greenhouse at UC Davis, California, United States - DK15-O-3 | ecosystem: Host-associated > Plants > Roots > Rhizosphere > Soil | place: USA... | reverse complement strand
GGCGGCGACATCGCACACTTTCATCCAAATCTCGACGGCGCCGCACTCGGCGCCACAACGCATACAGACTTTCGCTGTCTCGCGGAGCTGGTAAGACGAATGGATGGCGGTGGGGTTTATCTCAACGTGGGCTCAGCAGTCGTGCTGCCGGAAGTGTTTCTAAAATGCGTGACACTCGTCCGCAACCTGGGCCATCAGCTATCAGACATCACTACTGCTAACTTCGATTTCATTCAATCTTACCGGCCCTTAACGAACGTCGTGCGCCGGCCAACCGAGAACGGCGCCGGCCGAGGTTTCTCGATCACCGGCCACCACGAACTTACCATTCCCCTTCTGGCCGCTATGCTCGTCACGAAGACTTGACCAGTTCCTCAGTTCTATATTATTCTCACCGCTCTGAAATTGAAAACGGATTTCAATTTCGCAAAAGCCCCAAAGCTCGACTCATTTTGTACATCCTTTGTGGAGTGTGTTCCTTGAGAGCAAGCAAGCACCGCCATACTAAGCGTCGCGGACCAAGATATTGGATCGTCGCCATCAGCACCATGGGCCTGCTCGTGGCCTACTGTCCTCGCAATAGTCACAATATCGTTCTCGGAAGGGTCAAAGATACCGACAACGCAAGCAAACCTGCGCAGCAGCAGTTCACTTTTTACATAGCCGCTGGCTCGCTCGAATCAGCGCTGCTTGCCTTTCAAAAGATCTCAGGCCTGCAAGTCGTAATACCAAACGATGCGATGCGCACGATTGCCTCCCCGGGCGTGAAAGGTCGCTATTCCCCGGAACAAGCCTTGCGCGAACTCCTGCGCGACACCGGCATCAGCTATCGCTTCAGCGACCCCCGAACAGTCATTCTCGAAATCCATGCTGGTGCCGAATCCGTTGAAATCAAGGATGACGCGCGCGCAGTTCTGTCCTCAACCAAATACACAGAGCCACTGCTCGATACGCCGCAGACCATCAACGTTATTTCAAAACAGGTGATCGAGGAACAGGGCGCCACCACACTGCGTGATGTCTTAAAGAATGTTCCCGGCCTGACGATCGCTGCCGGTGAAGGCGGCAATCCCGCCGGTGACAACTTAACGCTGCGAGGCTTCAGCGCTCGCAACGATATCTTCGTTGACGGCGTGCGAGATATCAGTCCACAGGCGCGCGATCCTTTCAATCTGGAACAGGTTGAGGTCGTCAAAGGCCCTGGGTCCGTCTACACGGGACGCGGTTCTACCGGCGGCTCGATCAATCTATTCAATAAAACTCCCGGTCTGAAAAGATCTTTTGGGAGCACGCTCGATTTCGGCACGGACAGCACGCGCCGTGCAACTGCCGACGTCAACGTTCCGATCGGCGACAGTCTCGCTTTTCGCTTGAATCTTCTTGGACATCACTCAGGCGTGGCGGGACGTGACGTAGTTAAGTTCGATCGTTGGGGTGTGGCGCCTTCAATTACTCTTGGTCTGGGTAAACCAACCCGTCTCACGGCGAGTTATTACAAGCTGAAGCAGAACAACATCTCTGACTATGGAATTCCCTGGGTGCCGGTGACGAATAACGCTTTGGCAGAATTTCGCAATCGTCCGGCGCCGGTGCCTCGCAATACTTTTTATGGCCTGCGCAATCGTGACTTTGAAAACCTGAACGCTGATCTCGTAACGCTCAAGTTTGAACACGACTTCGACGATAACTTATCGCTGCGCAATCAACTGCGTTACGGCAACTCATCGCGAGACTCGATCGCCACGCCACCGCGTTTTGCGAACAACAATTCAACTGCCATCAATCGTGAGCTGCGTTCATGGCAGACCAAAGACAAAATCTGGGATAACCAGACTGATTTCATCGCTCGCTTTTCAACGGGCAAAGTTGAGCATTCGCTGGTCACCGGACTGGACCTGATGCGCGAGAACAACACGCGCAAGACTCGCACAGGGCCAAACATGCTCACCACCCTGCTGAACCCGAATCCCGACGACGTGTACACTAGTCCAATCACGGTCAGTCCAATCGTTGGAGACCTAACCGCGAATTCGCAGGCAGTTTACTTGTTCGATACGGCGAAGTTTGGCAAGCAGTGGGAGTTTAACGGCGGTCTGCGTTTTGATCGCTTCGATGCGGATGGCATCACTACAACCGGGCTTCCCGTTTCGCGTGTGGATCGAATGCTAAGCGTTCGCGCCGGAGCGGTATTCAAGCCTCTGCCCCAGGGAACTATTTACGCTTCGTATGGCACAGCGCTGAATCCATCGCTCGAAGGTCTTTCTTACAACACCGCCAACACCGTAATCGATCCGGAAAAGACTTACACGATCGAAGCCGGCAGCAAGTGGGATTTCTTTAGCGGGCGTGTGCTTTTAAGTGGCGCGCTTTTCCGAGTTGAGAAGCTCAACGCGCGCACACCCGGCGTGTCGCCCGGAGATCCGCCGCAGGTATTGGAAGGAAAACAACGCGTTCAGGGTTTGGAATTGAGCGTCGAAGGAAATCTCACGCGCGCCTGGCAAGTTCTCGCCGGCTACACCTTCCTTGACAGCACGACAGTGGATTCAAACGTTCCTGCTGAGATCGGCAAAGAACTCGTGAATACACCGCCGCACTCGTTCAACATTTGGAGCACCTATCGTCTGCCTTCCGGTTTTCACTTCGGCGGCGGAGCACGGTTTGTCGATCGCCGTTTTGGTAACACCATCAACACGCGGTTCGTCAATGCTTATTGGACCTTTGATCTGATGGCTTCGTATCCCATTTCCAAACACATCGATCTCAAACTGAATCTCTTCAACCTGACTGATAAGTATTATTTCGACCGCATTGGCGGCGGCCACATCGTTCCTGGTCCAGGACGCGCGGCAATGTTGAGCACGAGCTTCAGGTTCTGATTTCGAATGCTGTTACAAATTCCAGAAGTACTAAGTGCCGAACAGGTCGCCGGTTGTCGCCAGTTGCTCGAGAAGAATAATTGGGTTGATGGCCGCATAACCGCCGGTCATCAGTCCGCGCGCGCTAAAGATAACCTGCAACTCCCCGAAGACAACGAAGACGCGCGGAAACTCGGCGACACGATTCTGGCAGCGCTGGAAAAGAGTCCGCTGTTCATGGCCGCCGCTTTGCCGCTCAAAGTTTTTCCGCCCTTGTTCAATCGTTATCAGGAAGGTCAGTCGTTCGGCAATCACGTCGATAATGCGATTCGACAGGTTACCGGCACGCCGCATCGCGTGCGCACAGATCTATCGGCGACGTTATTTTTTAGTAATCCGGATGAGTATGACGGCGGCGAGTTGGTCATTGAAGACACGTACGGCGTGCACTCAGTCAAACTACCCGCGGGTCATCTGATTCTCTATCCCGCATCGAGTCTTCATCATGTTCGTTCCGTCACTCGCGGCGCACGTTTGGCCTCGTTCTTCTGGATTCAAAGCATGGTGCGCGAGGATGCTGAGCGCACGATCCTTTTCGATCTTGACGTTGCAATTCAGCGGCTGATGTCAGACGTACCTGACCATCCGTCGGTCGTTGCGTTGACTTCCCTCTATCACAATCTGCTGCGCCGTTGGGCTGACGTGTAATTAGTATGAAGAGCTTCCGTAAAATTATTTTCTGGTGTCACCTGCCGGTTGGCGCGATCGCCGGTGTGGTGATCCTGATCATGTGCGTGACCGGCGTTTTGCTGAGTTACGAAAAACAGATCACTGCATGGGCCGACACGCGCGGTTATCGCTCAGCACCACCAACTGTTGAGACGCGACACCTTTCTGTTGATACGCTGATTGGCAAGGCGCGCGAAGCTCGCAATGCGAACCCCACGGCAGTAACTCTCAAATCAGATCCAGCAGCGCCTGCGGAGATCGCCTTTGGTCGTGAAACGACTCTCTTCGTTAACCCATACACCGGTGCGGTTCTCGGCGAAGGCTCGCAAAAAACTCGCAGCTTCTTTCGCGCTGTCACTGACTGGCATCGCTGGCTCGGCGCTAAGGGTGATAATCGCAACGTTGCACGCGCAATCACAGGCGTCTGCAATCTCGGTTTTCTGTTTCTCGTGATGAGCGGTTTTTACCTCTGGTGGCCCAGAAGCTTTAATCGCCAACTACTGAGAAATGTCACCTGGTTTCGTCGTGGACTCCCCTCGAAAGCACGCGACTTCAACTGGCACAACGTGATCGGTTTCTGGTCCGCCGTGCCACTCTTCATCGTCGTGCTTTCAGCGGTCGTGATTTCGTATACGTGGGCCGGCAATCTCGTGTATCGCGTCGTTGGTGAAACGCCACCCGCGCCACGAACCAATCAACCGGCTCCGGCGCCCGCTTCAAATTCTCAACCTGGCAATCTCGATCTCGCATGGACGCGCGCCGAGCAACAGGTTTCTGACTGGCAAAGCATCTCGCTGCAACTACCGAACGCTGCTGCTGCGCCACTCACGTTCAACATCGATAGCGGCACTGGCGGTCAACCACAGAAACGCGCACAACTTGTTCTCGATCGTGCGACCGGCGAGGTGGTCCGTTGGGAACCGTTTTCATCCTACACTCGTGGTCGCCAGCTTCGTTCGATCCTGCGTTTCGCCCATACCGGTGAAGTAGTGGGCATAACGGGACAAACAATCGCCGGCCTTGTCTCTGCCGGCGGTGCAGTGCTGGTCTTCACCGGAGTGGCACTCGCAATCCGGCGGCTCCGCGCGTGGATCGCGAGGTCTGATGTTATACTTGCGCCCACTAACGAACAGGACGCAAACGTAACTTAGATGGACGCTCAAAAACTGGAACACTTCCGTAACCTTCTTCTCACCCAATTACGCCAATACAGCGAACAGATCCGCACCGACCAGGCGGCGGCACTGGAGCTTTACGACGACGGCGTCAAAGACAGCGTTGATCTCTCAGTGCAGGACTTGAACAAAGAGATCGCGCTGCGACTTGGCGAACGCAGTTCACAGGTCGTGGCCGATATCGATCAGGCTCTCTTGCGGATAAAAGAAGGACGTTACGGGATCTGTGCGCGTTGCAGTCAGCCAATCGACGAGCGGCGCCTTGAAGCCCTGCCCACCGCGCGTTACGACGCCGCCTGCCAGGCCGCAATTGAAAGCGCCAACGGCGAAGAGGATTTTTCAACGCTCTAGTTAAGCCTTCGGGTGCGCTTTGTCGTAGACCTCGATCAACTTCTCCATCGAAACGTGAGTGTAAACCTGCGTGGTTGAAAGCCGCGCGTGGCCCAGCAGTTCCTGAATGTCGCGAAGATCTGCGCCGCTGTCGAGCAGGTGCGTGGCAAAGGAATGGCGCAATGCGTGTGGACTGATGTTGTGCATGCCCGCGCAAAGGCGTATGTACTTATCAACCATCCGGCCAACAGAGCGCGTTGTGATCCGTGTTCCCTGGTAGTTTAGAAAGAGCGCTTCCTCGTCGCGTTTTGAAATCGGAGCGTTGACGAGAAACTTGTCACGCACGTCGAGATAGTTTCGAATCGCCACGCCTGCCGGCTCACCGAAAGGTACGATCCGCTGTTTCCTGCGCTTCCCCGTCACACGCACGAGCTGATTGCCGAAATCAACATCCGAAAGGTTGAGTGTCGTCAGCTCCGCTACGCGCACGCCCGTGGCATACATCAACTCGAGCATCGCGCGATCTCGTTTCCCCAAATCAGTCTCCGGATCGGGTGACTCGATAAACCTGATCGCTTCGTCGATCGAGAGATGCTTCGGAAGTTTCTTTTCCTGCCGCGGCGTGGAGACGAGCTTGGCGGGATTGAGTTCCAACATTCCTTCGCGCACCAGAAACTGAAAGAAGGTGCGCAGAGCTGCCAGCTTGCGCGCGATTGAGGCTTTCTTCTTTTGCGCCGTGTGCAGCGATGCGAGCCACTCACGAATCGTGAGATGGTCTATCGCGGAGATCTCAGGAAGCGTTCGCCGGCCGGACTTCGCCGGGGCAAGGAAATCGAGAAACTGTTCAAGGTCGCTGGCGTAGTTGCGTAAGGTGTGTGTGCTGACGTTGCGTTCGTAACGCAGGTGTTCGAGGAATTGCTCGATCAGCTTCTCCATTCGTCGCTACCAATTCGCTGCGGCGGCAGGTTTCGGTTTGGGTGCATAATAACCCTTCCGCGAACGCACGAGAACATCATTTCGCGATTTCACTTTCAACTCGAGCCGGTGCAAACGACCGTCATGATGTTCCGCGCCGGGGTAGTAACTCAAAACATACTGTTGCGAGAGGTCTTTGGCAATCTGATCGAACGCCACATCGAGTTGGTCCGTAGTCTTCGGAATATAGATCGCGCCACCGGTTTGTCCCGTTAATTGTTGCATGCGCCATTCTGCTGCGAGCTGGCGCAGGTTTGCCCCGGCTTCGTAAAGTCCTGTCTGGACCAGGTAGATCTGGCAATCGTCAGCGAGGACGTGCTGCATGACAAAATCAAAATCGCTGCGGCGGCTCGTGGTTTCGATACCGTCTGAAACGATCACCAGTATCCTGCGCCCGGCATATGGCCGCAGGTAAGTGGCGGCGTCGATGATCGCATCGAACAGTGACGTGCCGCCTTCGGGCCGGCCAAACGTCGCTATGGTGTGTTCGAGACGCATGACGTCGTTCGTCAACGGTTGGGCCAGGTAGCTATCGGTACTGATCGAATAGATCGCGGCTTCGTCCTGCTTGCGCATCACCTTTCGGAAGAAGCGAGTGGCGGCTTGTTTTTCAAACTCGCGCGCCGGATCGAGACTACCGCTGTTATCAAACAACATCGCGAGACGCACGCTCGTTTCCGAACGCGTCAGGTCGCTGAGCGGCCGCAACTCGCCATCGACACGCAACTCAAAATCGTCCAACTTCAAATTGACGATTGCATTACCGTGCTTATCAACTACGGACGCCGGTATCGGCACCAGAGTTGAGCTGATTCGAACAACATCCTCCGGATCCACATCGTCGCTGTTCGTTTTTGTCTTAATACCGGAGCCCGGTCTGGATGGATCAGCGACCGGGCGTGTCGGTTTGGAAGGTTTCCCGTCCCCTCGCCTTCCCGATTGGCTGCGGGCAGGCAAAGGCGTACAAACACAAAGGCCAATCGCGATCAGGAGCATCACGACGAGGTTCAACCTGCCTGCGCCACCTCTTGTTTTTGGTGATTTTGCTCGAGCCACTCTGCCCATTCTTTCAAGGCCAATTCGACTTGCAACTGCCGGCGTTCCCGCTTTTTACGTACTTTGCGCCGCGCGGGTTCTGGAAGCGGAGGTAAGAGCGCAAAAGTGATGTTTACCGGTTGAAAGTTTTTTGCATCCGCATGGGAAACGTAATGCGCGAGTGCTCCGGTGGCACTACGCGCTGGAGCCTCCAGTAACTCGGCGCCCGACGCAAGACGCGCTGCATTAACACCGGCGAGCCAGCCCATTGCCACTGACTCAACGTAACCTTCAACTCCCGTGATCTGCCCGGCGAAAAACAGGTTAGGACGCTCCCGCATCTGCATGGTTGCCTGGAGCACGCGCGGTGAACAGATGTACGTGTTGCGATGGATTTGGCCAAACTGAAGAAACTCCGCGTTCTGCAATCCGGGGATGAGTCGCAACACTCGCGCTTGTTCGCCGTAGCGTAGATGATTCTGGAAGCCCACGAGGCTGTATGCGTCGGCCATTAAATTTTCCTGCCGCAACTGCACCGCCGCGTAAGGTTCGCGACCGGTACGCGGGTCGCGCAGTCCGACCGGCTTCATCGGCCCAAAACGAAGCGTATCGACGCCGCGGCGCGCCATTTCCTCGATGGGTAAACACGCCTCAAACCAGCGCGTTTCTTCAAAACGCTGTAACGGGACGCCCTTCCCCTCCAGCAGTTCCGCATAGAAACGCGCGTACTGCTCTGCGTCAAACGGGCAATTGAGATAATCGTCACCGCCCTTGTCGTAACGAGCAGCGCGAAAAGCAATGGAAGTGTCAATCGAATCAGCGGCGACGATCGGCGCGATCGCGTCGTAGAAATACATTTGATCGCTGCCGGTCAACTTCATGATCTCGGCAGTCAGTGCGTCAGAAGACAACGGCCCGGTCGCGATGATCGTGATCTGGTCGTCGCGAATTGTGGTGACTTCCTCGCGGATCAAACGAATGCGTGGTTCGTTCTCGATGTGCTGCGTGATCAGCGCTGCAAACTTCTCTCGATCGACGGCGAGCGCCGCTCCCGCCGGAACGCGCGTCTCCGCGGCGGCGGCCATAACGAGTGAGCCACCCTGGCGCAGTTCCTCCTTTAATAAATAGGACGCCGTACCAGGTTCATCAGACTTTAGTGAATTGGAACATACAATCTCCGCCAGCTTGTCCGTGCGGTGCGCCGGCGTCTGCATCACGGGCCGCATCTCATAAAGATTTACCTGTGCGCCAAGCCGCGCCGCCTGCCACGCCGCCTCAACACCTGCCAACCCACCACCAATAATATTGATTTGATCCGCGTTCATCGGCTTTTTTATCCGTGTCATCCGCGTTCACGGTTTTGGCGCGTCGATCTTGTAATCCTTCACGTCGCCCGCGAAATGCTTGTAATCACTCCACTCGATCGTCTTGTTGTAATCGCCACCGCCAAACAACAACACCTTAACCGAAAGATTGACCTGTGCGAAGCGTGGCAGCCAAACACCTTGCGCCATTCGCGTCTGCTCGATCACCAATGCCGCGCCCGGCTTCAGCGACACGAGCAATCCGCCGGCCATCTTGAACCCTTCCGCCAACCGGGCTTCCAGACGGATCACCTGTTTGTCTACCGGATCGATCCACACCACACCGACCAACTTCGCAATCAAACTCTCTTCACGATTCTTCGGCTTAAATCCTGCGCGCGGACGAAAATCGAAAACGATCGTCTCGCGACCGGCCAGCAACTCACGACGCGGCGACACAAACTCACACACCTTCAGAAACGGAGAGATCTCTGTATCTTTCTTGTCGCGTTCGGCGCGCCGCTGGGCCGACTTCTTCTCGTCTTTCTCTTTTTCGCGTTCGGCTTTTTCAAACTCTTCTCGTATGCGTCGATCTTCTTTGGCCGCGCGTTCCGGAGAAAGTTGCACGCCGTTCTCGCTGATCAACTTCTGCACCGGCTCGCGATTGGGCAGTGGAAAAACTTCATAGACCTTCACGGTCTCTTTTTTCAGTTCGCCTTTGCTGTTGATCTCGCGATCAGTCTCAGTTTGTCTAAACGCGTATTCGGCGACGCGGTTTTCCAGTTCGTCCTGGTTTTTCTCAACTTCGCGCAGCAACGCGACGACGTCGAGGCCTTCTTTCGCACCCGGCGGATCGAAGATGCTGTCGTTGATGCCGGTGTTAAAGGTGACGCTTTGCAGGAGCAGCGTTAACTCGCCGGTACCTTCGACGTTCATGCGAATGCGATGAGGTTCCTGAATGCCCTCGACTTTTTTATAGTTATCAAGGATGAGTTTCGTCTTTTTGACGTCGCCGGTGATCTTCGTGATGAGGCCGGTCTTTACGCCGAAGTAATACTGAAAGCGAGCGCCGCTGCGAGTCGAGAACTCGACGATGTATGCGGGTTCGGAAGCGAGATCGCCGAGAGACACGACGCGCGCGAGTACGTTGAGCTTTTTGAAATTGATGAGGCGCGATGAGTCGAGCGTAGCGCGGAGTTTGGCGGCGGCGCTTTCTGGACCAGTCAGGGTGCGCAGGTGATTATCGAGGCCGAGTTCCCAGGCGGAGCGTGTATTGGTGGCGGAGATTATCTGGCCGTTGCCGAACGTGAGCTCCCAGCGTTCAGACGATGGTGCTTTTCGCTGCGTGCGTGCAGTGCCGAATGGCTGATCGTTGAGTTGGATGGTCCAGTTGTAAGTTGTGTCCTTGAGTGCGCTGACAGACTTCTTGCCACCGAGCGCTTTGAGATAGTTGTCAACGATCTTCTCGGCGGACGGGAGTTTTTTCTGTGCCTGCGCGTGGTGAGCGACGCCGGCCAGCAGCAAGAGAAAGAAAAGAAATTTAACGGCTACACGCAAACTTACTTCTTCTTTGCAGCTTTCTTCTTTGCAGCTTTTCGGGCGGCGAGTTTCTTCGCGCTCGCACCTCGCGCCGAGACTGCGGCTTTCTTCTTCGCAGCTTTCTTTGCCGTCGCCTTCGTGGCAGTCTTCTTAGTGGCCTTTTTTGCAACCATCGGCCGTCGGCCTTTAGTCTTCTTTTCGGGTGGTGTTCCGGGGATCAACTTGCCTTCGTCTTTATGTTTTTCCTCGGCGAATGCTTCCTGATTCTCAGTAAACTCGAATTCATTCAGCGTGCCCCCGCGAATCTTGTATCTATCCACATTCTTAGTCGCATCCTTCGGCATACGTCCCTCCTGCTAGTTCGATCGAGTGGTGCTTGACACTGCAAACACGGCATTCGTATAGTGCAATTGCGTTTTCCGCAACAGTTATTTCACGCCTTAGCCGGCTTAGCTCAGTTGGTAGAGCGTCTGATTCGTAATTAGAAGGTCGCCGGTTCAACTCCGGCAGCCGGCTCCACGTAATCTAAACTCGTACAATAGTTTATCGCAATGGTAAAGGCGGCCAATTGACCGCCTTTGGTTTTTGTGTGCCTATAGAGTGCCGCGATACAGACTCCTTCCTTAACCGCCGATAAACTTCATCTTTGATCGCTTCAAATGTCGCACGATTGCCTTCGGCGTTCATGTGCATGTCGCCTTGCGGGCAGTACAGACTTCGCCCGGAGAGGCGGTGCGCCGCTATCATCGCCTGCGTGGGATCAATGCAGACAATGTCGTTTTGGATGCAGAAGTCAGCGATCAATCTGTTCGGTAGATTCAGATCGAAGCAGGCTTCATTTAAACGATAGTCCGCTACAGTGCAGGTCCAGTCCTCTTCCTGTACCTGGAAGCGCTGCGGGAAAATCACGACCATAAAGTCAACTCCCTTGTTTGCCATTATTTTCTTTAACCCTCGCAAGGATCTAAATAACTGGTCATACGACTGCTGAACTTCAACGGGCGCCTCGTTCAGATAGGCACCGAGCCCTTGCATCGGATCAAACAACTTCACATTCTTTCTGTCATACTCGTACCAGGATGCGATTCCTTCGCCGGTCCGTGTGCTTCGCCAAAGCTGTTTTAAGACGTGGTAGGTGATGCTGTGGTGATCCAAAAAAGGCGTCCTCGACGGATAAACGCACGCGGCCGGAAGCAACATTTTTTCCAGGCCGTGAGAAAACCCCAGCGTAGGTGAAGTGTTGAGTTCGATCCTTCCAGTCTCATCGTCAACCGTGTACTTGCCACCCGGTGCAAGACTCACATACGCCCCAGCCAGGTCATTTCCAAGTGTTAGCCCAAGAAGCACCAGTTTCGGTTTAAAGGAAAGGCCTAGGTGACTCAAGTAGTCGAGCCCGTGAGTTGGATTATCGACGACAGATATGAGTACCTCGTATTTGCTGCCGTCAGACTTACTGTTTAAGTACTGTTCGAGGAGAAAGGAGAAAGTTTCGTTTTGTGCCAGGCGATAGCCGGCAGTGAATGAGTCGCCGATCGATATCACGCGCACGACACCGGGCCCAGGCTCAGGAGCGACGTCATAATCATTCCTGAATCCCTGTGCATTGTTTTTCCAGTGCACCGTGTTTCGATCAGGGCCGAGGACCATCGCGTCGAAGTTTTCTTTCAAGCTTCCGCCTGGACTAAAGCCTGAAGATCGCCAGGTGTCTCCATAGTCAAGTTCACGCGGTGCTGCAGGCCTCAATAAATTTGGTGCTACCCTGAGTATTACGCGATAGGTACATTCAAACAGCAGAATCGTCGAGAGGGTGATTACAACTATCGTGCGACTTTTCCGCAGAATCACACTTAAAGATTTCGCCATTTGCAGGTTGTGGTCCACCTCTTAAGGTTCGCGGGCTTACCGCTGATTCTAGCGGGAGCTGTGATTGACCACAATCAGTGCCAGAATACGTTGACATCGACTTTCCGTCGGCTTATGTTGCCCGCGTATTGAATATCCTTCGCACCCGCCCGCGAGGGCCCGCCGCTCGCGAGCCTTACTTAACCACCTGGAGAGCAGAAGGAGGACACTCATGGCCGACAAACACGACGAAAGATTGAAAGGCTATATCGTCATCGCGCTCACAGCCAGCACCGGCAAGAAATATGAAGACTGTAAAGTGATCCCACAGGGTGATATTTATCCCGCAATCTACAGCCAGGTCTTCGGGCCAGCGAGCCAGAAGGATTGCGAGAAGTGGGCAGCCGCCAACTGCGGCAAGTCAGATAAAGCTACAATCTAAGGTCAGCCATAGCTCTCACGTCTTCTTTGGCCTTTGCCGGCGTCGAATCGGCGTCCGTTTTTTAAGTAAGTCCGGATGGCGGCGTTCGATGATGTAGGCTAAGGATTGATACCTCATTTCCAGGAGAGAGGCGGCGTGAGTAACGCGTCCGTCGACCTGGGCCAACGCACGCTTAATAACGACACGTTCGTGTTTTTCGAGTTGTGCTCGAAGGCCACCAGGTCCGGTCAGCAGGATTTCTGTTGCTTCGCCGGCACTCAATTCCGTCTGTATGCTGGCAACAACCCTGTCAGCGACATCCGCCAGTCTCAGTTTTAGATCCGGGCTTTGAGAGTTTGCGAGCCACTCGCGTGCTTGCCGATACGCTGCCTGTAATTGGTCAGGCGATAAATCCTGAATCTCCTCGATCAAGGTCAGTGCTGCCAGTCCACAAATATTCGAGGCATTCACCTGGTGGGCAGCTTCAATCGCTTGTCGAAAGGCGAAACGAGCACAGTCCGTTCGGCCCAACCTAGCCAGAGCTACTCCTTGTGTTAATAGGGCCTCAGCCATAAGACAGAAGCGGCCACTTGTTCGTAACACCGACACTGCTCGACGCGCGAGGCGTTCGGCCTCAATCAGTCTTCCTTCCGCGATCAGCACCTGTGCTCGGCTTTCATCAATCTGTGCAGTGTGAGTCTTGTCTTTGAACCTGACTGTTTGGCGGCGAGCCTCGTCAAGATATTTGTGTGCTTCTTTGTAGCGACCCAACTTAAAGAGTAAGAAACCCACATTGTTGATTACGTCAGCCCGAAAGATCTGATTGTGGGCTAATCCGAATTCTCTTTCCGCCTCTCTATATTCATTGATGGCTCGCCGAAAATATTCGAGTCTATTTTCCATCGAGGCAAGATTTCGATGAATGATTGCAAGTTCGGTGTGGTAACCGCCTTTAATCGTGTGATTCGAAATCTTTCGGAACAGCGATTCATTGACATCAAGAAGTTCCAACGCTTCGCGAAACCGCCCTGCTGTCCACTCAACGGTTGTTAATTTTAGAACTGCTCTTGCTCTGTGGGCACCCTCAAAGGTCAGCTTCTTCAGTGCGTCATGTAACCATGATCGCGCCTCGTTAAGTGCGCCTTCCCGGTAGTAGCAGTAAGCAATTTCTGATTGCGCAACGGCGATCTTGGTTTTGTCTTTATTTGACTCGAAATGAGTGATGCTCTGAGTGATAAGGTTTTTGGCGAGTTCCTGCGCGTCTTGAATCTGATTCTGGCTTCCGATCCAACTCGTCAGAATACCGGCGCATAACAAGACTTCAGCGGCGACGTAAGACTCTAGTCCGGTTGTTTTTGGACGTTCTCCTACGCCCTTCCACAAGGGCCGCATTGTTTCCTGAGCGCCCGCGTAGTCGCCTCTGTCTTTTTGCTCCAGGGCAGTCTTACACCTGAGCAGAGCTTCATCATTCGCGGTAAGCCGCGCGGTTTCCAACTTAGGTGAGGCCATCTTCACGAAGATTAACCCTTTGTCGGTGAGTGGTAAGAAGCCTTACTTGCCAGCGCGGGATCTTAGAAACAGCGCGTAACGCGTGTCAATAGCCGTATATGTATTTACACTATCCTGTTTTCTTGCCAGTACGCTGGCATTCCTCAACCTCAAAGGAGAAACAGGCAAAATGAGACGTTTGGCTCTAACGATGGCTCTGGCGTGCGTACTTTCGGTGGTGGCTCGCGCCGGTGAAATCCCTACGACAGGTGTGATAGCGACGCCGACACCCAGCCCAGTGACAGCGTACGGGGAGATCCATACCACGGGGGTTACGACCGCTGGGGAGATCCACAGTACCGCTGAAGCCGCACCTGAGGCTTCAACGGCATTAACGATTATCCTGACGATTATCAGTATCGTTTCTTAGGAGTTGGTCTAATTTGTCGATATCAGAAAACCTGTCCTTTTCGAGGCAGGACAGTAGAGGTGTGTGCAATTTCACGTATACCAACAGACTGGCATGAATTCCAAATTGCACCCCGCCGCAAAATCTTGCGACGCCCATGATTGCCCGATATAAACGCCTCCAGTTTCAGTTGCCTCACACCTCGCCCAGAGTGTGGGGCCGGGGGCGTCATGGTGGGCCTTGGTGAGGGGGCCAAGCGTGACGCCCCCGCTTCTTCTCAACCTTTATTAATTTTCCGCTTTGACCAGCCGGCTCGTGAGAAAATAGCCATGACATGAGCTTCGCTGAATATCAGATTCGAACTCTCAAGGCAAGACTCTCATTCGGGTTAGGTGGCTTTGATAAAGACGTTCTCGAGCGATTCTACTCACTCACTCCGGATCAGTTAGCCCGTCTCTTCAATATTTACTCAGAGTCATATGGCGATGGACCAGCAGCGTACGCACGCAAGACCTACGCCGGCTGGAAACATGGATCCGTGCGGCCGAGCGCGCAAACTATCAATCGATTGCTTGACAGCCTGCCTCTGGTGCTTAATTTTGACGGTAAGTGCGACTTGTTGCGAAAGCTCAGAGAACGACATCGCAAGCCCGAGTATCACTCACTCAAAGTCAAAGCCGATGATTGGAAAGAGCACGTCGTGCCACTCGTACGAGCTGTCATTCAGAAAGCATATCGCGCAAACTTGCCCGAGCCGATCGAAAGGCGTCTGACCTGGTTGTCGAATGGTGACATGCAAACCGCCCGCTCTCTCCTCGGGCACGCACAGGCGCTCGAAGGCGCAGTCGCTGTTAACCTGTTGCAAGATGAAATGCGAAATATCGAAAGTACATTAACGAACCTGGACGGCAAAGGAAAAGTCACGCACACCATTCGCTTACCTTATGGCCAGATTCAGTTAAAAATTTCCGGGAGACGAAGAATGGATAAAGAGTCAGATAACGGGGCGGAACTCGTGCGCCAAAATGATAAAAGCCTGTTTAAGCCCTCCGCCGAGGACATCTTCGAAGACGTGTTCAGCGATCTCGATGAGGAACAAGCCGCACAAGTGAAAGCAAAGGCCGCCGAAGAAGCGATGCGACTGATCGCTGAAAAGAAACGAGGCGAGATCAAATACGCAAACGCGTCAAGAGACATAGCAAACTTCGTCAACAATGCCGATCTAATGGAGCAGCGCAAGAAGGACTATCAGATGAGTGCGGAGTTTGAGGGTGCATCGGGTGTAACAAAGATACAAGTCGGTCGTAATTGGTCCAAAACGCTCGTTGTCGGCAGCGTCATCGCCATTCTGCTGGCGCTGATTATTTTATATTTCCTCCGAACTTAACCACTCCGGAAATGCCTCACACTCGTGATTGGCGACGTCATTAGATGCCGGGCGCCTTTCGCAGATTCGATCAGCAACTCGGCGCGAGAGCCGGCGGCGAGTGAAAGGGGGAGGCAAAGAAAACCTTCCTTAGCCCCGCTCCCCAACACCCCGCCTTTCACTATGCCGTAGATTTTCACCGGATCGATCACAAAGAACTCGTACAGGCTGTGACGCGTGTGGATCCAGAGGATGTCCGAGACGCGAACATCGCGACCGACCTCTCCAGCTTGAACTTCGTAATACATCGCGCCCCAGCCCTCCAAAATGAGTGGTTATCTCGGAACAAACGTCACAAGATTGACCGCACCTGCAATGTCGATGTCGTTGTTGACGACCATGTTATTACCCATGGACGCGATAGTTCCGCCGCTAATCGACCAGCCGGTCCCGTTTCCAGTAGTAGAGCAGTACGCGACTCGGATAATTCCGCCATCGGCTTTAACGCCCGTGTGATTCTTGGTAGCTACCGTGTGGAAGAGTTCCAGTTTGCCGCTACCCTCAGTTAGAAAACCGACGCCGTTTCCACTAGCAACACTATTGCTCACCGCCGCAGAGTTGCCCCCGAAGTGCCTCAGTCCGACCTCATTGCTTTCAAAACGGGAGCGCTCGATCGAGGCGCCATTTCCATCCGCGCCGCCGACAAACATGTTGATCCCAGTTTTGTTCGCACGGAAAACCGAATCGCTCACTATCAAACGGCTCGCAACCCCGAGTTCCATCTGCACGCCCCTGTCGAAATCACTGATAATCGACTGTTCAATGCTCACTGATACACAGCACGAAGGCGAATTGATGTTGAAAAACACGCCGGCGGTTCCGGCGGTGTTTTTTCCGGGCCCAGCAATGCGAAGCCCGCGCAGCACGACGACGTCGCCGGCGTTCCCGCTGATGGTTACCGCATTACCGCTGGTCGCGCGGATGGCAACATCGGCGCCGGGAGCACTGGAGAGTGTTATCGACTTCGCGATCGTGGTTGGATCATAGCTGCCGGTTTCCATCGCTACGATCTCGCCGCCCGCGTCAGTCTTCGCAAGCGCTCCATCGAAGGAGCGGCAAGGCTGATTGCGCGTACAGGGACGATTGTCACTACCGGCAGGTGAGATATAGGAGCGCGCGCCATCGGCGCGAGCGGTGATTGCGAAACTCAGGCAGGCCAGTACAAGTGCCATTGCCATCACGGTGACTTTGCTAGTTTTCATTTCTTTTACCTCGAGATCCTTTCTGATATAAGAGCCATCAAGCTACACACGAATATAGAGAGATGAACGAGAGAGAATCACCACCTATCCGGGTAGCTGAGCAGTGACCCAAAAACGGCTCCGATTACGCGTTATAAATGTCGATCTCGAAGGAACAGGTTGCGCAGTACAACGAGGCCGGGTTTCTGGTGCTCGCGGGCTTTGCTGACGAGAATGCGTGCGATCAGCTACGCGACCGTGCGGCGGAGATGGTCCAGCAGTTTGATCCGCGCGACGTGGTTTCCGTCTTCTCTACTCACGAACAGAACCGTCTCACCGACGAGTACTTCTTAACTTCCGGAGACAAGATTCGTTTCTTCTTTGAGGAGAACGCGTTCAACAACGACGGCACGTTGAAGTTTGAGAAGGAAAAATCGATCAACAAGATCGGGCACGCACTTCACGATCTCGATCCGGTGTTCGATCGTTTCTCACGAGATTCGAAAGTGAAGGAGCTCGCTGCTGCGATCGGATTTGAAGATGCGCTCTTGCTGCAGTCGATGTACATCTTCAAACAGCCGAACATCGGCGGCGAGGTGACGTGTCACCAGGACAGCACGTTTCTTTATACTGAGCCGATCGATATCGTTGGTCTATGGTTCGCGCTGGAAGATGCGACCGTTGAGAATGGATGTCTGTGGGCCATCACGGGTGGACATCGGAGCGGGCTCAAATCACGTTGGGTGCGCACACCGGAAGGGATGAAGTTTGAAACCTTCAACGCGGAACCGTGGCCTGAAGATCAGTTAGTTCCGCTCGAGGTTGCGAAAGGTAGTTTGATCCTCTTGCATGGAATGCTGCCGCATCGCAGTTTTGAGAATCGATCGTCGCGCTCGCGACACGCGTATACGCTTCACCTAATAAAGCCCGAGGCGCGCTACCCTGCTGAGAATTGGCTTCAGCGATCACTTCCGCTACGAGGGTTTTAAAACCAGTTTCACGCAAAGGCGCAAAGATCTCGCAAAGACGCAGGGAAATAGCGACTTTTGCGAGATCTTTGCGACTTTGCGTGAAACTAGTTACTCGGCCGGAGCAGGCCGCGGAAGATGCCTTGCACGCGGACCTGGCTGGCTGGAACCGTGAGTGGTTGAAGTTGTGAGTTGGCCGGCTGCAACTCGATATTCATGCCGCGCCGGTAAATCCGCTTGAGCGTGGCCTGATTCTCTTCGATCAACAACGCCACGACGATCTCACCATCGCGAGCATCAGTGCGGTTCTCGATCAACGCGATGTCGCCGTCGCAGATGTGCTCGTCGATCATCGAGTCGCCTTTCACGCGTAATGCATAAACGCGATCGGGCTTCACACGACCGAGCAGGAAGCGTGGCACTGGAATACGTTCTTCGTAATCGACTACTTCAAGCGGTGCACCAGCGGCGATTCTTCCAAGCAGCTTTACTTCACAAAGTGAGTCGCTGCTCTTGTCTTCGACTTTTACGTTCAACGCAAACGATCCGTCTTCGTGTTCACGGACCAACAAACCGCGACGCTCCAGCGCTGCGATATGTTTTGCGATCGTCGCGCGTGACTTAACTCCAAACTGTCGCGCGATCTGGGCGTAAGATGGAATGTAACCGTGACGTTCCTGGAACCGGGTGATGTAATCGAGAATCTCTTTTTGTCGCTGCGTTCGTGGGAGCATTTCGTTCAGGAGTTCCCGATTGGGGTTGCCCGCTTGTAGTTTAAGAGATCGGATCAGCCGCTAAGGGTGACGAAGCATTCTAGGTCGCACACGTGAATGCGTCAAGGGTTTGTTGTGATCAATTTTTATCGAATCGAATAACGCACAAGTGTGCGCGGAAAGATCCGAACCGACGGCGGCATTTGCGCAAACGTCATCGGCTTCGCTTTCAACAGTTCGTCCGCTTTCTTTCCACCATAGATGGCTTCGTTGAGATCGTTGTCGGGAGTGATCACTGCTCCTTTCAAAGCAGCACCGATGAATGCGCCCTTGCTTCGTGAGTAAGAGAGAATACCGGCATCGAGGCGCGGGTTCGTCGATGCCGCGGCCTCACGCCCAACTGGACCAGCAGCAATACCCACTTCACCGCCGAGCTCAAACTTGTCTTTGAGCAGACCATTGAGACCGCTCTCGTTCATGATGAGCAACACGTAGTCGGTTTTCTGAGCGCCGATCTGGGGTCCGAAACTTCCGCCACCAAGATTGAAAAACGCCGGTGGGGTCCAACCGCCTTTGACGCGACGACTAATCACGCCCTGGCCACCTCGTCCACCGACAAGAAACGCGGCCTTGATCACTCCGGGGAAGACGGCAATCGCTTCAGCGGTGTCGAGTAGTTCCTGCGGTATGGCTCTGTCTTTGACGTTCATAATCTCGGTGAAGGTTTTGGCCGCATCACTTGAGTGCCGCGCGGCGTCCTGTGTGCGCGACTTCTGAGCCGGAACTATGAGTGCTGAAAGTATGAACAGCGCGATGAGAACCGTTGCACAATAAAAACGAACCGACAACATTAATTAATCCGCCTTCCTGACCCGAAATTAATGTGGAGATAGTAACGTCTAAAAACAGTCAGGCACAAACACACAACCCCTCAAGGTTTGGGTGCCGAACTCGACCGCGTGAATCGGGATTTGAATTGTAAACGTCCCTTGCAAAGAGGTTACAAATTTGTGTTCCGGTTGACAACTTTTTGTCCGGTGTAGTAAAAAGTCGCGACCTTCGAATTGAGCACCTCCCAAAAGTTCTCTGGCGAAGGCCTATCGCACCTCGCAAATGCGATCAAGTAATTGCCCGACTCGGTTTTACCACATAAGTCTGCCCAGACCCGATTTAAGACCTCACAGGCTATTCAATAGAGTTGAGTGGTGAATGGGTTTTTACCCGTAATCATCATTTGAGATTTGTCTTGGGATAACTATCTCCCCAGGGTGCTGCCTTGGATAAAAGAGTAGAAAAAATCATTCAGATGATGCGCGAAGACGTTCGCGGTGAACTGTCTCTTACCGAATTCGCGCAATCCGTTAACCTGTCTGTCTGGCGTCTTTGCCACATCTTTAAATCCGATGTCGGCATGCCTCCGATCCGCTACTTGAGACTGTTGCGGATGGAACGCGCGAAGGGACTGTTGGAGTCGAGTTTTCTCAGCGTCAAAGAGATCGCTTACCAGGTTGGTTTGAACGACGAGAGTCATTTCGTCCGCGATTTCAAATCGACTTATGGTTACTCTCCGGCACTCTACCGATCGCGCTTCAGGAGCAACGGCGCCGAAGACCACAGTGGAAACGGAAACGGAAACCTGATGGACCAGGGCGAGCCGAGTAAGATCCGGCAACAACTCGTGCGCCTCGCAAAACAATCAGTGCTGCCCTCGTTACATGTATTGATGTGCGTGTTTTCCTACATGAATTGAGAGATGGTCCATGTTTACAAAAGCTCAAATCCAAGCCGGAGCAAAATCCGCTAACGAACAACAAAATACGCCAAGCAAGAAGTCTTGCTGTTCAAAAACTGAGAGCGTAATCTTTCGCAGATTCAGCGCACAAGTGAAGTTTTTTCCATCGATAGTTTCGTTTTAGTCAACTGACGTTACTCAACAGGTTTCAGCAGAAGCCCTCGCCTTTCAAACTGATCGCCTTTGTCGGGAAGTTAGATCAGGATTCGGGAGCCTATAGAGACACTCTTCGAGTAAAGGTCAAAACCACCAGCAAGGGACCTTAGATTTGAGGCCTAACCCAAAACGGCTGAAAGGAGATTTCTATGCCTAAAAAGAAGGCAAAAAACCGGCCGGAAATCGAAAGTAAAACTGAAAGCACAGTCAGTAGAAGAACTGTCCTCAAGATAGGGGCAGCAGCGGGGGCCGCGGGTGTTTTGGCCCCAAATATGTTGTCGTCGACAGAAGCACTAGGCTTTCAGGGAATTCCCGAGCCGCCGGTACGTTGCGTTAATACCGTTCCAGCAACCCCGAGTCCACCACATCATCCCTTTGTGGATGAATTCCTGGCTCCGTTTCCTGAGCTCGACCATCCTCTGAATCCGCAGCCCACTGAGTTTCCTAATTTGGGTGCGGGTGAAGCCGACCGAGCACCCCATCAGCGCTGGGCCCAGTTCGCTCCGGCCCATTTTACCTACGAGATGTCAGCTCAGGTCGGTCTCCATAAGTTCCACTCGGATTACTCGAACACATACATCTGGGGCTTCAACGGAAAGTTTCCAGCCCCAACTTTGTTGCAAAAGTACGGCAAATCCTCCCTCGTCCGCTTCAGAAACAACTTACCGGCGAGTACCACAACGTTTGGCAGGAATGAGATCACGATCCACCTGCACAACGGGCACCATGGTTCAGAGAGCGACGGTTTCGCCGGCGACTGGTTTACAGTCGGATTCTGGAAAGACAATCTTTACCCGAACGTCTACGCCGGTATCGACGCTTTTGGCGGGAACCCGGGTGGTAACGGGGTCGGTGACCCAAGGGAGAAGATGGGTTCCTTCTGGTTCCACGATCACCGCGCAGAGTTCACGCTCAACAACAACGTGATGGGCCTGAACGGCATGTACATCGTCTATGACTCAACAGATCCGGGCCATGAACACCCGAGCCAAGGCTCGCTGCAACTGCCGGGATACTACGGAGTCACAGATTTTCCGTTGGAACTTACCGACAAGAGGTTCTGTGCCCCTGATCCCACCACCGGCCGCACTGAAATGGTCAACGCAGCCGGCGGCGACAAGTGGATCGTCAACGGAAAGATTCAGCCGTATATGAACGTCAGACGGCGAAAGTATCGGTTCCGCATCCTCAATACCGGACCAACACAGACCTACGACATCACCCTGATCAAACCCGATGGCACAGTCGGAACGATAGTTGTGGTGGCTACCGATGCGAACTTCCTCGAGCATCCGATTCCGATCGACGCAGGCGCGAACGCTAATAACAGCAATAGCAAGACGGCGCCGATCGTTCCGGGTGGACTCCGGGTAAGCGTCGCCGAGCGCTACGATGTCATTATTGACTTCTCGCAGTTCTCGAACGGCTCCAAAGTCTACCTCAAAGAAAATAGGACGATGTCTGTCGGCTTCCCGTCACCGGATCCGCTGCCGCCAGGCCTGAACATTGGAAACGTTCTGATGCAGTTCAGGGTTGGGAACACGGAACCATGGTTCCCGGCCGATACACCGCCGATTCCAGCGACGCTTTGCACATATCCGGTGATGCCGGCGACGGACAACACTTGGGAGTGGCAGTTCACTCTTGAGGCGGGGAGGTTCAGGGTCAAGAGACCAGGGGATACGATTGGCTGCGTGTTCGATCCGGACCACTCGGCTCACTGTATTCTTAGAGGAACCACTGAAGAGTGGCTCTTGAATAACAACATATCCTCCGGTTGGACGCACCCGGTACACATTCACTTCGAAGAGGGTCGCACTTTGAAGCGGTTCGTAAACGGAGT
>Ga0307414_10000433_pt1 | contig 22198 bp, 14 predicted proteins | sample DK1Ometagenome_FD_203804 | JGI IMG/M metagenome (GOLD analysis project Ga0307414, IMG submission 203804) | Maize rhizosphere microbial communities from greenhouse at UC Davis, California, United States - DK15-O-3 | ecosystem: Host-associated > Plants > Roots > Rhizosphere > Soil | place: USA... | reverse complement strand
TTCCCGGGTTCCACTCCAGCATCGGGCTACTGCCTTGGAAGGAGAAGTGACGGTTCGGCTGTCCCGGGGATTGGCGCCCGACGCGATTGGAGTGCCCATCATATGAGTAACGATAGGTTCCGTTTTCGGGCAAGTGATGGCTCCGTGAGAAAATCCGAGAGCAAGACCGCGCACCGGTGGATGGCGGGCGACCTTTTTCGAAGCTCCGCGAGTGCGGAGCTCCGCTCGACGGCCCAACTTTTTCGCCGCCTTCCCCGCAATCACCCGGGAGCAGCCGTTTCGCCTAGTCCCGTTCCTTCGCGACCGGACCCTAATAGACATCAAGTCGGAATTGCTTGAAAAGAGCAGGTATGCGCATCCTCCCGACATCCCCCCGTCCTCTCGATGAAACTCGGCCTTCTTCTCATTCTGCTTGCGTGCGCCGACAGCACCCGCGCGGCCACTGTCACCTACACGATCTCGTCAACCTTCAATGCTGAAGAGTTCGGTGGGGAGGCGGCGGTGCCATTCAAGATGGTAGCGACCGTTAGCGACTCTCCGCTGGGAGACACCAATCTCGGGTGGGAGACCTATGCCATTCAGTCGGCTTCTGTAGCTTTGGGTCCAGATACGGCGATTTGGGTGCCTTCGGAGGCCGGATACATGTTGGTTAGTGACGACGCCCTCGCGGGGAACGGGATGGACACCATTGATTTTCAGTTGGAGGGGTTTTCAGGAACTGTTCTAGGAAGATCCTTCAATTTCTTTCGTTTCGCTCTCTTCGATACAGTTGCCGGCTCCATGGTCACGGGCCTTGAGCTTCCGGTTAGCCCCTCGATCGGTGGGCTTGCCGACACCATCAACGTCTCGATCCAAGCAGACGGCGCCCAAGACAGCATAACAGAGGGCGCATATTATGACACCGACCTCCGACAATTTACCGTGACCGTCCCTGAACCCGCCACGGCCTCGTTCGTTTGGCTTGGGGGAATGGCGTTGTGCGCTTTCCGCCGACGCCAGCGGAAGTAGTTGTTCCGTTCTCCAACCGAAGCTCCGTAAGCGGTAAGCCGGACTGGGGACTATGCCCTCGATCACCAACCGCGAGCTTCCCGAAATTGCTACCCGCGGCCTGGGCAGTGGTCGATGCCGAGGGTGGACCTGCCCGAGACGCCTTCCTGCACGCGCAAAAACACGGAGACTGGATAAGAGTCTTTCCCATGAATTTCGCTGCGGGCAAGGACGGCTTTGCCATGCCGGGGCCTCGAATTACCGGGGATGACATCGACGAGGTAGTCAAAACGGCTGGGGGATTCCGATTCCAACCCGAAGGGCCGGAGAGCAGTAAGCCAAAGAATGCCGACTACATGAACGGCTACGACGAGGCCGAAGGCGAAATCGTTCACTCCTCGCACCGGGGCCTGAGCACCTCTGGGGCCGAGATTCTAATGGAACAAGGTGCCTGATATCGTCTCCGGGGGAAACGATATGAGGCAAGCGGCTAGTCGTGCCCTGCCAGACGATGGGTCCGGCAAGGGATGGCCCGGTTTTCAGGACGAACGAAGCGCCCGTTCCACGGCAGCGGTGAGCTCCGCGCGGGATTCGGATGGAGCGATCTCCGCAGCGGCCGACTCGAGCACGGCTTCGATTTGGTCGGCCGATATGCCGGGGTGATCCTCCTGGAATTGCTCGATGAAATGGCGCCGTTCGTGATCCTCGGCAAGGGCGACAACGCGACGATCTTGCGGGGTGTTTCCTTGGGTATCTGACATGGCTTTGTTCGGTTTGGATTCAGGCGAGATCGAACTCGCGGAGAATGGCTTTGCTGATGCGCTGTGGGACCGGAGCGAGCCAGTCGGCGGGTTCTTGGGGTGGATGCTTCACCGTGAAGCCTCCACCGGGCTCAAGGGCGGGAAGATCCTCCCAAGCGACCGGCATCGAGACCGGAGCGCCGGGGCGGATGCGGACGCACCAAGGCGCGATACAGGTCGCCCCGCGGCCATTGCGCATCCAATCGATGTAGATCTTGCCGGTCCGTCGACTCTTGGTCGACATCACCGTGAAGCGGCGGGGATTGAGCGCGGCGATGGCGGATGACACCGCTTTGGTAAAATCGCGGAGGGTGTCCCAGTCGTGACCGGGGCGCACCGGCATCTGGATATGGAGGCCCTTGCCGCCGGAGGTCTTGACCATGGTGGCGAGTCCGAGATTCCCCAGGAGATCACGCAGCAGGAAGGCCGCTCCGAGGACCTCCTTCCACGGCACCGAGGAATCAGGGTCGAGGTCCCAGATGAGGAAGTCGGGCTTCTCCGGATCCGGGAGGCGGGAACCCCAAGGGTGAAGCTCAACCACGCCAAACTGGGCGAGCGCGACCAGGCCCTTCACGTCTTTGATAAGGATCACCTCCGTATCCGTCGAGATCCGCTTGAGAAGGACGCCGGGCGGCTGGTGGGTGGTGAAGGTCTTCTGGAAGAAGGTCTCGCCGTTTACCCCATCCGGCGCGCGGAGGAGCGCCAAGGGCCGGTTGACAAGGTAGGGAAGCATCAGCTCTGCGGTGCGCTCGAAGTATTTCACGACCTCCATCTTCGTGATGCCGTCCGCGGGAAATACCATCCGGTCGGGATTGCTGATCGTGATGCCGGCGACGACCGCGCCCTTCTGGTTCGAGGTGGCGGTCTGGAGGCCATCGAGGTGCACGTCTTTCGCCGTCTTATCCTCGCGTATGCCGATGAAGCTGGCCTGGCGGACCGAGCCTTCGCGGGTGATCTCCGCATATCCGACTTCCGCAACGAGCGTGGGCTTCAGCCACTGGACTTCCTTGTCCTCGATCCGGAAGACCTCGCGATCGGCGTGTAGCTTCTTCATTTTCGCGAGAAGCTTTTCACGTAGTGCGTCGGAGAAGCCGGTACCGACCTTGCCGCGGGGCACGAGTTTGCCGCTCTCATAAGAGCCAATGACGAGCGCGCCGAAGGCCGGCAGCGAACCCTTCGACGGGGTGTAGCCGCACACCACGAACTCCTGCCGCGGACGACATTTCGATTTGGTCCATTCCCGGAGACCGGAGGCGTAGCGCTGGCTGAGCTTCTTGCTGATGATTCCCTCAAGGTCGAGCTTGCAGGCCTGCTCGAAGAGCGAGCTGCCGGAGTGAGCATCCCAGACCTTCGAGCGGCGTACCGACCCGGTCTCGGAAGTCAGGATCTTATCGAGGTATTTGAGACGCGCCGAGAGAGGTAGATTGCGGAGGTTGGCACCGTCGAAGTGAAGCAGGTCGAAGGCCACGAAGGTAATCTCGACCTTTGATCGTGGGGAGAGCGCGGCCTGTAGCTCGCCGAAGCTGGTCCGGCCCTTCTCATCGTAGACGACGGCCTCGCCATCGAGCATGAAGTCCTTGGACGAGATTTCACCGATGCGCTTGGCCAAGGTGCCGAACTTGTCGGTCCAGTCGTGACCGTTCCGGGTGTAGAGGGTTACCACGCCCTTCCGCTTGATCGCCATCAGGCGATAGCCGTCGAGCTTGAGCTCGTGGATCCAATCGCTGCCGGACGGCACCGAGGGAACCACCTTCGCGAGTTGGAACGGCACGAACTTCGGGGACTCGCGCTCCAGCTCTTCGACCGCCGCAGGTGCGTCGTCGCCGATCTTGCGCATGAGCCAGTTCGGCTCATCGTCCATGCGGGCGAGCAGGTATTGGCCGCTCAGGCGGGTCCCATGGAGAAAGAACTTCAGTTTCCCCCCCGCGAATTCCTTCCGCCAGTTTTTCGTGGCAGGTTCCCACGTGCCCTTGTCCCAGATGGCGACGGTGCCCGCCCCGTAGTTGCCTTTGGGGATCTCGCCTTCGAAAGACCCGTATTCCAACGGATGATCCTCCACGTGGACCGCCAGGCGTTTGGATGCTTTGCCTTCCGGGATTCCTTTCGGTACCGCCCAGCTCACTAGAACGCCGTCGATCTCCAGCCGGAAGTCGAAGTGATGGCGCCGGGCGTGATGCTCCTGAACGACGAAGGAAGCACCGGCGGTTTGCACAACCTTTCCACTCGGCTCCGGCGTTTTACCGAAGTTCCGCTTCTCCTTGTATTTGCCAAGCTTCGCCGGTTTCGCGGTTCGGGCCATGGCTTCCCTTTCGCACGAGCTGTTCCAGTTCACGAGGCTTGCCGAAGCGGCACCTTCGGGGGCACTGGGATGCAACTTGCGGAGAATCGGCAGGCAGCTTGCAACGGAGACGCCTGTCTGCCCCGCGGTGGCTTACTCGGTTACGAGGCTGCTCCCTGCTTCCGTTTTGATGACCTCTCCCGTGCTATTGTCGCGAGCGTTGTTGGAGTTTCTCCTCGCTGTCCCGATTGTCCGGGTGACTGGTTATCCACCTGGGCTTGCCATTCCAGGATTTTGAACAGTGAACCCATGTCGCAGTTCTAGTTTTCCTTAGACGGCTTGCTTGGGGGATTCCAGCCGGGAGTCGGGTCAGGTGCTGCGGCGTCGTTACTTTCCAATTCAGCGAAAGTTTGCGGATGTCCGGCGTCGGAATGTAAATCACCCGAATTGGCTAGACCCTCGGATCGCGCGGCTTAGTGTTCACGCTGCCATGAAATCCTCCCCCTTTGATGAGATGGCAGCGGCGGCTACTCTCAGCGAATGCGAATCGAATGTCCTGCGGGATCACTTGCAACGCCAAGGGATCAAGCATTTGACCATCGAGATCCTGGGCGACACGTCTCACGAACTTTGGAGAACCGTCACGGATGACGGGATACTCCGCCCGCCTCGTGGCCCGGAAGTCACCCAATACCTTCCCCGGGTGAGAGCAATTGCTGCAAAGATATACCGTCAAGCGGTAGCTGACGGCATCGACACGGTCGAGGTCGAAGGATACAACCAGCCTGTTTGATTCCCGCTCAAAGAGCCTCTTGACGGCGGGAAATTTTGAGTAATTTCCCAGCTATGGCACTGCACAAATATGCATTGATGGCCGACCTTCGGGAGGCGATCCGCCATTACCGCGTGATCCGTTTCACCTACGAGGGCGGGAAGTATGAAGTTGAACCCCAAGAGCTGGGAAGGAATCCGGTTACCGGAAATTTCGAGGTCACCGCTTGGGTTCGCAAAGCTCCCGACGGGCAACCGTCGGGATGGCGGAACTTCCATTACTGGAAGGTCCGGGGATTGGAGGTGATGCCCGACAAGTTCTTGCCGCGGACCCGGGTTCCGCGGGGCCTCGCTTTTGCAGGGTGACTAATTGGAGAAGGGGAGCGGGGCACGCACCCCGCTCCCTCAAATCCCCGGTTCGACGCGAAGCCACCGGGTTGACCCCGGTGCTAGGGTCAGGGATGTGTACCGCCTACGAGATCGGCAAGCGTGGCGGGTCGTTCCCGGAGTGGGGGACCAAGGATGCGTTCGAGCACCTGATGGAGATCGAGGGCTACACGATCATCCGGTTAACGCTACCGGCGCCGGTGCTGCTTCGGGATGGCACGCTGCGGACGATGCGGTGGGGCTTCCGGCGGCTGGTGCCGGGGAAGTTGAAACCGGGGTGGCGCACGATCGGGAATTCGCGGGAGGACAAGCTGTCAGGCCGCACGTGGAAGGAGTCTTTTACGGAGAGGCGCTGTCTGATTCCGGCGTCGGCCTTCTTCGAATGGATCGACGGACCGGCGGGGAAAGTGCCCCTGCGGTTCGAACGGCCGGAGAATGAATGGCTGTGGATCGCGGGGATCTGGGAAACGGACAAGGAGCGAGGCGACTGTTTCTCGATGATCACCACCGAGCCCAGCGGGGCAATCGCTCCCATCCATGACCGGATGCCCGCGGTGCTGACGAATGCACAGTTGCGTCCCTATCTCGATGGCGAACTGAACGAGTTCGGTCCGTCCGCGGTGCCTCTCGAATGGAAGGAAACGGCGAACTTCCTCAAGAAAACTTCGGGGGAGACTAAGCCGGAGCAGGGCGAGTTGTTTTAGACGGAGCTCTGCCGGCCGTCAGAGCAAAAGTCGGGGTTCCTGCGCTGCTTGATTCTCCGGGCGGTGGGGCGGCGCGTAGGTGTCGGCTTTCCCTGCCCAAGTCACCAGTTGCTCTCGCTCCGCTAGCCAGAACTCCTCAATCTGTGGCGAGGACGAGGGAGCAACCGCGTCGAGCCGGGCAAATAGGATTTCCATCTTGCCTGACGCGCCATCGGTGAGGAGTTGCAAGGCCTCGGGCACGTGCTGAAAGGGAAGCGTGAGACTCATTGGCACGACGGCTCTCATCAGGCCAGCGGGGTAGCGGTGGAAAGGGAGATCAGGGAAGCTTGCGCGGTAGAGACAGCGAGCGAGCGAACCGAAAACGTAACGGAAAGATGGGGCGAGAGGACCGACCTCGCCTGTTTTACGGTGTAGTCCCAGGATGAGCGCAGCATCCGTCACTTCCGTCGTCAGCCACCATGGCGCGCCTTGCCAAGTGCCCGCGCGGTTGAAAGGGGGACGATATTCCAAGAGCAGCAGCCGCTCCCGTTCGATCGCCTCGGCTGCCGTCCCGCAGATCTCCCAGTCGATGCGGTGGATGCGGGCGACCAAGCGCAAGGTTCTGCGCGGGTGCCGGTCGGGGCTGACGTGACGGTAACTCCCGAGCCGCGACCGGAGACTGGCGGACTGGCCGATGTAAAGCAGACGGCCGGTCTCATCGAAGAACCGGTAGACACCGGGTTCCTTTGGCAGGCTGTTGAAGTACCGCGGGCCGAAGCGCTGGACGAGCGGATTGTCCAAGCGGAAGAGGCTCGGCTGACGGCCACGGGTTGTGTCCGGGGTGCCCTTCATTGAGGTTTCCAAAGGTGCATGTGAGACATTTCCATCAAGCCGCGCCGGCACCGAAGGAAATTTTGCAAGCTGGCGCAATGGAATTTTAGTGTTCACTTGAACATTTTGAAATTCGGCCCACCGTGACGGGTCGTGCCTGCTTTCTCCCCGCAATTTTCAGAATTTCACGCGCGGTCGGCCTTCTCCTTTTTGAGAGGAGCCAGCCAGCCCGAGGCGCTGGTGGCCCGGGCGGCGGAGCTGGGTTACGGATCGCTGGCGATCACGGATCACGACGGCTTCTACGGCTCCGCGCGGGCTCATGCGGCGGCGTTGGACTGCGGGATTCGCGCGGTCGTGGGGACGACCTTGGTGCAAGCGGACGGCAGCTTTCTGCCCGTGCTCTGCGCGACACGCCGAGGCTACCAGGCAATGAGCCGGCACCTGACGGACCGACATCTGGGAAAGGGAGTCGAAACGGGTCTCTGGGGCGGGGATGTGATCGCGCTCACCGGTGATCGGGAAGGCCCGGTGGTGCGGCATCTTTTGCGAGACCGGAAGGAGTCGGCGCTGCACGCGGTCGAGGCGCTGGTGGCAACCTTCGGTCGGGAGAATGTCTTCGTGGAGATTTTCCGCCATGCGCTCCGGGACGACGCGCGGATCAATCGCTACCTGATCGACCTCGCCGGTCATCTGAAGCTGCCGCTGCTGGCGTGCAATGCCCCCTTGCATGCCGCACGGGAAGGCCGCTTGCTGGCGGACGGCTTCACTTGCCTGCGTCACCACACGTCGCTCGACGCTGCGGGGCTTCTGCTCGAAGCGAATGGCGAGCGGCATCTGAAGTCTCCGCAGGCGATGCGGGAGCTTTTCGCGGACCTGCCGCAGGCGCTCGACAATGGCCGCCGGATTGAGGAGCGGATCGAGTTCACGCTCGAAAACCTCGGCTACCGCTTCCCGGACTTTCCAGACGGCCAAGGCAACCCGTTGTCTCAGGGCGAGCAGTGTACGCTACTGAGGCGCTTCACCTACGAAGGGATCACGAAGCGCTATGGCCGCGTCCCGGGGAAGGTGAAACGGCAGGTGGAGCACGAGTTGGCGATGATCCAGCGGCTGGGATTCCCCGGCTACTTCCTGATCGTGCGGGAACTGGTGGAGTTCGCGCGAGGACGCGGGATCCTGTGCCAAGGTCGCGGCTCGGCGGCGAATTCCGCGGTGTGCTTCGCGCTCGGAATCACGGCATTTGATCCGGTGGCGAGCGGACTCCTCTTTGAGCGTTTCCTTTCGGACAACCGGCGGAGCTGGCCGGACATCGACATCGACTTTCCCTCGGGCGACCAGCGCGAGGAGGTGATCCAGCACGTGTTCCGCAAATATGGCGAACGCGGGGCTGCGATGACAGCGAACGTGATCACCTACCGGCCGAAGAGTGCCTTCCGCGAAATGTCGAAGGTTCTAGGATTTCCCCCATCGGTTGCGGATCGCTTCAGCCAGCAAGGCGGTGAGTTCCGGCCGGAGGGTTCGGATGATGCCGGAGAAGAGGAGAAGAAGGAAATCTCCTTCGAGGAGCGGATGGCGAGCCTGCTGCCGCCCTCCCATCCGCGGCTCCCGGCGTTAGCGAAGCTTTACCAGATGGTGCTAGGGATGCCGCGGCACCTGGGTCAGCACTCCGGCGGGATGATCGTGTGCGACCGCGGGCTCGATGCGGTGGTGCCCCTGGAGCGCGCGACGATGCCGGGGCGGAACGTGGTGCAGTGGGACAAGGACGATTGCGAGGATCTCGGGATCGTGAAGATCGACCTGCTGGGGCTGGGCATGCTGGCGGCGATCGAGGACGCGCTCACGATCTGCTCGCAGCGGGGCAAGCCGGTCGACCTGGCGAAGATCCCCAAGGATGACCCCGCGGTTTACGATCTGCTGTGCCGGGCCGATACGGTGGGGACCTTTCAGGTCGAGAGCCGGGCGCAGATGGCGACGCTGCCGATCATGCAGCCGCGGTGCTTCTACGATCTGGCCATCGAGGTCGCGATCATCCGGCCAGGGCCGATCGTGGGCGACCTGGTGCATCCTTATCTCAACCGTCGTCGGGGCTATGAGCCGGTGGACTACATCCATCCCGCATGCGAGCCGATCCTGAAGAGGACGCTCGGGGTGACCTTGTTCCAAGAGCAGGTGCTGCGGATTGCCATGGAAGTCGCGGGCTTCACCGGGGCTGAGGCCGATGAGTTGCGGCGGGCGATGGCCTTTAAACGCAGCGACGCGAAGATGGAGCAGGCCACCATCAAATTGCGGGCGCGGATGACCGAGCGAGGCATCGCACCGGACGTGCAGGACAAAATCGCGCACAGTATTGGCAGCTTCGCGCTCTACGGCTTTCCGGAAAGTCATGCGATTTCCTTCGCATTGATCGCCTACACCTCCTGCTGGCTCAAGGTGCACCGCACGGCGGAGTTTTACACCGGGTTGATCAACAACCAACCGATGGGCTTCTACTCGGTGCACTCGCTACTGCAGGACGCCAAGCGGCACGGGCTGAAGATCCGTCCCGTATCGTGCATGTTGAGCGCCGCTCTGACAGAGGTGACGGGAGACCGGGAAATCCGGCTTGGCTTGCAGCGGATCAAGGGGCTGAGGAAAGAGACGATCGACAGGATTGTCGCCGAACGAAATCGGAGACCCTTCGATTGCTTGCAGGACTTTCTGGAACGGACCTCTCCGAATGCGAAGGAGAAGCGGCTCCTCGCGAAAGCGGGCACGCTCAACGATCTGCCGGAGGTGGGCCACCGTCGGGATGCGATGTGGCAGGTGGAACTACCGCTTTACGGGGATCTCTTGAATCCGGAGCAAGGACCTCCAGTGCTGGCGATGATGACAGATGCGGAGCGGCTTGCGGCGGACTTCGCGGTCCAAGGAGCATCGACCGGGGAGCACCCCATGAAGCTGTGGCGGGAGCTTCATCCGGAGCCGCGGCTGCCGCGGGCGAGCGAGCTGAAGATCCTACCGCATGGCTTTCCGGTCCGGATTGCCGGGATGGTGATCTGCCGCCAGCGTCCGGGCACTGCGAAGGGCCACTGCTTCATCTCGCTCGAAGACGAGACGGGAATCGCGAACCTGTTCGTCAACGTGAAGACGTTCCGCAAGTTCAAGCTGACGCTCGTGAGCGAGCCTTTCCTATTGGTGGAGGGACGGATCCAGATCTCAGAAGGTGGCCAGCCGACGGTGTACGTGACGGGGATTGATCCGCTGGCGGGGTTCGATGCAAACCACGCGGCGAGGAGCCATGATTTTCATTAGTGGCCCTTCAGATTCCTCTGATAACGTGTTAAGTCGAAGCGCGTGAGATGACGACTCAAGCGACGGCAAGCAGCAGCGCAGGTGACTTGCTCCTCAAGGTGCGGGCTGCCTTTTTGGGAGGCGATAGCGCCTTTCAACATGCTTGCCTTGGAAGATTGTTGAGCTTCCCTGAAAAGGGACCTAACAGGAGCGGTTCGGCGGATTCTCAGCCCGAGATCCGGCCGAATCCGGTGCGGTTTGGCACGCTTGAGGCGATGAATTTTATAACGGGACTTGCGAAATGCCTGCCCGAAGCTGAGGCACGGAGGGCGATGGCAAGTAGGATGGCGCAGTTGCTTGAACGCCAAGGGATGGGGGCGCGCCATGCAGCCGATATAGCTTGCGGATTGTAATCGGACTCAGTGCGGCTGATATGGAATCGGTGATATATAACATCATCCTTCTCTGGTATCTTTTTCTGGTCGATGCGGACTCCACGCAGCTAGGGTCTCTGCCTCCTGCGCCGGAGGTCCGGCGCCAAAAAGGGCGGGACGAAGTCCTGCGGGACTGACGCGAACGAGCGAACAATGGTTGATCAATTCTCTTCACGATGGTTGTTGGTGAGCGATGTCGATGGCACGCTGACCGGAAATGATGGCGGTGTCCGTGCGCTGGCCGGACTCGGTATCCATGTGGCTTTGGTGCTGAATTCGAGCAGGCCGCGCGAGAGCGTGGTGGAAACGCTCGAGCGCTTGCCGCCTTCCCTGCGGTTGACGGGCCTCATTAGCGGTATGGGGACCGAAATTTGCCTGAGGGGCGCGGATCAGCCAGAGTGGACGCGGAGATTCGAGGATTGGGACCGCGGCCCGGTTGATTCGTTCATGGGGCGCGTCGGGATTCTTCCCCACCGGCCCAACTTTCAGACTCCCTACAAGGCGAGTTTCACCGTGCCTGCCAAGCGCTGGCCTTACTTCCGTCGGCAGATACTCGACATCGCTCCGCATAGCCAGGTGATCACCTCGGGCGAAAGTGACTTCGACGTGATCCCTGCCGAGGCCGGGAAGGACAAGGCGATGCTCTGGGTTGCACGCGCACTCGGCTTCGACCCCGGCCGGGTAATCGTAGCTGGCGATTCAGCGAATGATTTGACGATGTTCAACGCGGCTCGAATGGCGATCGCGGTGGGCAATGCCCGGCAGGAACTCGTCGAAAGGGCGGATCCCAATCGGACTTACTTCGCAAGGGAAAACCACGGCCTCGGAGTGATCGAAGGGCTGAAACACTGGGGGGCGATCCAATGACAGCGACCGCCGGGGAATCGAGGGTCGGTACGCAGGGCTCGATCCTGATGCTGTCGATCCATGGCTACGTGGGTGCGGAGCCCGAACTGGGAAAACCTGACACCGGAGGGCAAGTCGTCTTCGTCTTGGAACTCGCGAAGCGCTTTGCCCGGCTGGGCTACAAGGTGGATCTTGTGACGCGTCGCTTCGACAAGCAGCCGGAGATGGACCGGATCAACCCGAACCTCCGCGTCCGGCGCATTCCCTTCGGCGGTTCGGGATTCATTCGCAAGGAGGATATGCACGGGCTTTTGCGCGACTTCGTGACGAACTTTCTGGCGGATGCCAACCGGCGCAAAGTGCGCTACGACGTGGTGAGCAGCCACTATTGGGATGCCGGTTGGGCCGGGCAGAGGATCGCCGAGGAACTTCGCATCCCTCACGTTCACACCCCGCACTCGCTGGGAAGCTGGAAGCAGAAGGACATGAAGGGTTCCCGCGGTGGGGAGGAGCAGATCTACCGCTTTGCCGAACGCATCGAGAAGGAGTTTCTGATTTACCGGAATTGCGATCACATCATCGCCACCACGGAACAGCAAGTGGACTTGATCCACGCCGACTACGGGATCCCGCGCGACCACATCACGTTGATCCCTCCGGGCATCGACGAACTGCGCTTCACGCCTGCGCAACCGTCACGCGTGCGTGAGATTCGCCAGCGGCTCGGCTTCACGGAAAACGATGTCTATTGCGTCGGCCGCGCGGCGACCAACAAGGGGATCGACCTGCTGATCGCGAGTTTACCGGCGTTGAGAAGACTGGTGCCCCGGGCGCGTTTGCAACTCGCCGTAGGGGCTGGCTCGGACCGGGACCGCGAGAGAATCGGCAAATGGAAACGTGAGGCAGAGGCGCTCGGAGTCGCGGAGCATATCCGCTGGATCGGCTATGTATCCGACGATGAGATGACGGACTACTACCGTGCCGCGGGCGCTTTCGCTCTCTCGTCTCGCTATGAGCCCTTCGGGATGACAGCGATTGAGGCGATGGCCTGTGGCTCGCCGGTGGTGGCCACGGTCCACGGCGGACTGCATGAGGCGGTGGAATTCGGGACGCATGCCCTCTTCGCCGATCCCAAGCAGCCCGAGGAATTCGCCGCCATGCTCGGCATGACGCTGCGCTATCCGCGCCTGCGCGAGCGGCTTTCGATCGAAGGCGCCCGTTTCGCCCGCCGGCAATTCGGCTGGACGGGAATCGCCCGGCGCACGCTCGGGGTCTTCGAGCGGTTCCGCGGGATCTACCGCGATCACGACGATTACCCCGAACCCGTCCTGGATTGCTGAATCCGGGTCACGTCCACGCGATGCCGAAGATCCTTTTCAGACCCGAGGAGTACCGCGCGCTCAGCGAGGCCGAGCGGGATCTGCTCGCGGAGGGCTACCTGAGGGCTATCGAAACGGTCCGGAAGAATATTACTCCAAAGGGCTTCAGCGCATGCTCGCTGGCCGACAACACGGTTTACGGCACTGACGCCAACTACCGCTCGGTCTGGGCTCGTGACGGCGCGATCACCGCGCTTTGGACGATCGATCTTGAGGACGAGGACATCCGCCAGGCACAGATCGATACCTTCGAGACTTTGCTCTCTCACCAGTCGCCCAACGGCCAAATTCCCGCGAACGTGAACATCGACACCGGCGAGCCCGAATACGCCGGCGTCGGCGGGATCGCCAGCATCGATAGCGTGATGTGGGTCATTGTCGGCATCGTCCACCTGTGCGAGGCGCGGCAGGACTGGGGCTTGGCGGAGCGCCATGCGGGCCGCCTTCAAAAGGCGATGGACTGGCTGGCCGCGCATGACTCCAACAACTGCGGCCTCCTCGAAATCCCCGAGGCGAGCGACTGGGCGGATCTCTTTGGCTTCAGCTACCACGTCCTCTACGACGAGGTCCTGTGGTATCGCAGCTTGGACTGCTACTCACGCCTGGTGAAGCAGCTGGGGGATGAGGAAAGGGCCGCGGACTACCGACGGCAGACAGCCTTCGTTCGCCGGAAATTCCTGCGCACCTTCTGGCCCACGACGCGGAAAGACGAAGATAGCGCCACTGTCCACACTTTCACCGACACGCAGTATGAATTGGGAGATGCCCGCTACCTCGTGGCGCAGGTCTCACCCTTCAGCTACAGCTGGCGCTGTGATGTGTGCGGGAACCTGCTTGCCTTCCTCACCGGCCTGCTCGACCAGGAACGGGCGCTGATGGCCTTCCGATTTCTTTGGGGGAGCGGCGTGAACGATCCGGGTCCGGTGAAGAACCTCTATCCGCCGGTGCAGGCCGGAGACCCTGAATGGCGGTCCTACTACACGGTAAACCTGCTGAACCTGCCGAACCATTATCACAATGGCGGCTTGTGGCCATTCATCGGTTCAATGTGGGTCCGCTTCATCCAACGCCTCGGATTCCGCGAACTGGCCCAGCGCGAGTTGGTGAAGCTCGCCAAGACTTGCCAACTGGGAATGTCCTTTCCGTGGGAATTCAATGAATGGCACCACGGGGTGACTGGAAGGCCCATGGGCAAGGCCTTCCAAGCGTGGAGCGCCGCAGGCTTCATCCGCGCCTGCCACGATCTCGAAGCTTTGCCCTCTGGAATCTCGCATGCAATCTGACCAGGGAACCTTTTCAGCGGCAGAGGGTGCGGCAGCAATATCCATTGTTCCCGACACCCCCGAAGCGAGCAGGACTTCGCTTGCCGAGTGGCTGCGGGGGCGTTTCAACGACGGGCAGCGCTTCCTGCTGCTTTGCATCATCTCCGGTCTGCTTTGTGGTCTGGCGGCCGTAGGCTTCCACCTGACGATCCATCATCTCTTCGAATGGCTGTGGACGTGGGCGGCTGGTGGCGATTGGGCCCGATTTTGCGCGATCATGATCACTGCCCCCACGGTGGCGGGACTAGTGGTTGGCCTGGCGGTACGTTTTATCGCGCCGGAAGCGGCGGGCAGCGGCATCCCGCAAACAAAGGCGGCCTACTTCAATCACGGTGGCAGGGTTTCGACGCGCAGCGGACTCTTCCGCTTTGTCCTGGGCTCGCTCTACGTGGGGCTCGGCAATAGCTTGGGACGCGAAGGGCCGACTGTCCATTTCAGCGCGGCCATATCGTCGCGGATCGGCCGCTGGGCATTTCGTGATCCGGCGAGAGTTCAGTCCATGCTGCCCGTGGGAATGGCCGCGGGGATCGCGGCAGCCTTCAATGCTCCGCTTTCGGCTCTGACTTTTGTCTTTGAAGAGCTGCTCGACAACTTCTCAATGAAGGCGCTCGGAGGAATGGTGGTTGCAGTGGTCATTGCCGCGGCGGTTTCCCGTACGATCCTTGGGGAAGATCCGGTGCTTCCGAGCCGGCTGCTGGCGGATTTTCAGACGTCGCCTTGGATGCTGGTGGCCCTGCCGCTGGGTATCGTCGCGGGGTTCGTGGGCCATGCTTTCGTCGGCAGCACGCTTCTGCTCCGGCAGTGGTTCCGCAACCGCGGCGGAGGGCTGTCCTGGTTGGCACCAGCCTGGGGTGGATTGGCATGCGGCATCTTGGCCCTTGGTGCCTGGTTTCTCACCGCCCGCATGGGGGATGCGCGCCATTCCGTCTTCAGCATCGGCTACGACAGCCTTGAAGCGGCCTTCGACGGGCACCTTGCGGTGGGAGTCATTGGCGTGCTGCTGGTGGCCAAATTTTTCGCGGTGGTGATGGCTTACGCAAGTGGCGGCTCAGGTGGTTTGTTTTCACCGACTCTCTTTCTAGGCGGGATGCTTGGTGGCCTGGTTGGCTTGGGAGTGGTGGAGATTCAGCACCTCGGACATTGGATTCCCGCGTTGCCGCCGGATTCGAAGGTTGTGGGCGGATGCGTGCTGCTGGGAATGGGTGCGATGTTCGCGGCGGTGATCCGTTGCCCTTTCACCTCGCTGATCATCATCTTCGAGATGACAGGAAATTACTCGCTGATCTTGCCTCTGATGGCGGGGAACATGATCGCCTGGCAGATAGCGCGCCGCTTGCAGCCTATCGGCATCTACAACAGCTTGTTGCTTCAAGACGGCATCACCCTGCGGAAGCTCCCCGCTTACCGCGGAGCTCAGGATTACCGCAAGCTGCCGGTGCAAGTCATCATGACCCACGAGGTTTTCGCTCTTCACGAGAGCGAGCCAGCCCTGGCGGCGTTTCGCCGTAGTTCCGGAGAGCAACGCTGCTTTCACGCCTATCCGGTCGTGGATACTGATGGCATGCTCGCGGGCGTGGTGCTGCGGGATGAGCTGGAGGAAGCCATTAGCGACGAAACCGTGGGCGACATCGCACGCCGCCGGGGCCTCCTCTGCGTTTTTCCTGACACTCCAATCGGTGACGCTGCCCGCCAGATGGTCACGCACGGTTTTCGGCAGGTTCCCGTTGTCAGTCCGGCTGAACCGCTCAAGCTGGTTGGCTGGCTTACTCTCAACGATATCGTCCGCCAACAGAACGCGACGGACGGGTAGAGGAGCGGCGAGGATGTTTCCGCAGCATTACAGTAATAATTTTGAAGCGGGGCCGAAACACCTAGTTCCGGACGGGATGAGGTCAAGTTGCGGGAAAGCGCCGTGCAGCTTCCGGAAGGGCATCAATTCTTTCACCAACAAGGAGATACCTGCAAGGCCAAGCCCGCTACGACGGTTGTGAGGGTCCGGCCCTCAAAGCGCTCAGGGACATGGCTCTTTGATCCGATTCCCCGCAGCGCTCGGGGTCACACACCGCTTACCCCAAGCCCGGGTGCTCCACCTTGACGCCTCTGGTGTGATGGGGGAACTGAATCCGCATCCGCAGGGATGCGCTTTAGGGAGATCTGGCGGCATGAATTTCAACCTCCTGCATCTGGGCGGCGTATAGCGGAGCCGGCCGCGCCGGTCGGACTGCACAAGGGAGTCGTGGGTAGCATTCATCCGGCGCCACGCTATCAACGCTATTCGGTGTCTTTTCTCAGTTGATGGCTTGCCTCGCCGGATGTCATGCGTGTTAATCTCCCTATTGGTCGAAGTTCTTCGCTTCTACGGTCCAGTCGGGGTCGCGATTCAGTTCGCTATCCTCGCCGAGGAACATCTTGGAAGCCTTCTCTCTGCACTTGAGATGCCAATCCAGCCAGCTTAGTGCGACCGGGGTGAACCTGCCGCCGTGGGGCTGGGCGAAAGTTCCGGCATGACCAACGTCCAGGTTCGCCATGGCGATGGGCACCTCGTTGACGCGGGAAAAGTCATCCATTGCGTTCTTGTAGGCGATGTCGGTGGGACCGCCCATGATGTACAGAACCGGGGCGTGAAAGCTCTTCAATGCTTCCTTCGTCAGAGGGGGCATGCCCGGTAACGGCGAGGGCTGAGGGAGCACGCCACTGTTGCAGATCACAGAGGTGGAGATCCTCGGGTCCGAGGAAATCTGGATGGCCTGGAGACCGCCGCACGACATTCCCATGGCGGCGACCTTTGAAGCATCAACCTTTCCGAAGTAGACGCTTTCGGTCGACTGGTTTTCGGAGAGGATCCAGTCGAGAGCTCCAAGCATCTGGGTGGGCTCGGTCGGCTTGCGGGAAGATTCGTTCCGCTCCTCGATCTGGTCCAGGAGGCCGATCGCGAGGATAACGTAGCCGTTTGAGGCAATCTCGCTCAGGAAGTTCTTGTGTTCTTGGGTCGTGTTGGCGCAGGCGCCGTTGCCCCACAGGACGATCGGCAATTTCCGGTCGGTCCCGAAGGGTGTCAGGTCGCGGGGCCGGAAAATCGTCATGCCCGGGAGGGTCCAGTCTTCGGTGGCGACGGCACGGTAGGGGCCGGAGCCGCCGTCCTCGACGACCACATAGGGAGATTTGGGCAGCGCTCCGGCCTGAGAACCCTCCGGCTTGAGGTGCTCGGCGAGGAAACCCTCGATCACCGGATCAGTCACCTCGAGGCTCTGGTCATACGCCACCGAGTGGCCGACGTCGTCGATCTTGAGATATTGGATGTCGGCTCCTTTGGCTTTCATCTTCTCGATGAAATCCTCCGTCAGTTCCGGACGCACGATCCGGTCAGTGCCTCCTTGGATCAGGAGCATCGGCGGATGATCGCCGCCGATGTAGCCGATCGGCCACCATTCGCGCTTCGCCATCGGCATGTCGCGACCAAGCTCGGTGGGGGGCGACCCGGTCGCGACGGCATTAACGGAGCTGGATTCTTCGTCCCAGCCACCGTCTCCTTCCAAGTCCGCCGATTTCGGCGCCATGGCCAGCATCAAGGCGAGGTGGGCGCCGGCGGAGTGTCCGTAGGCCCCGATGCGTTCCGGATCGACCCGATACTCCTCGGCATGGGCCCGCAGCCAGCGGACCGCGCACTTCACATCCTCGATGCAGGCCGGGAAAGGCGCTTCACCGGTAAGGCGGTAGTCGATATTGACGGTGACGTAGCCCTTCTTGGCGTACTCGGTCATCATTTTCTGGAACACGTCGACGTTTCTCGAGCCTTCCCGCCAGCCGCCGCCGTGTACGATCACGAGCGCCGGACGCAATTCCCCGGGCTGCGCGGCAGGCATTGCAAGATCCAGCCGCCAGGCATTGCTGTCGCCTGCGCGGTAGGGGATGTTCCTGATCACCTTGATGGAATTCGCGGCGTCCTCCCCGGTCTGCGCGGTATCATTTTCCTCAACGAATTCGGGATAGAGATCGATCTTCCCGGTCGTGGCCCCCTTCCGGTCGAACAGCCCTCCCCATTGGGGTGAGGTGGCTTCCCAGATGAAACTCCCCAAGCCAAGGCCACCGGGCAATTCCCTGACGATCTCGTTGACCTCTTTCGCGTGCTCTTGGTACTCCACCACCACGATCGGTTTGCGGTAGCGGGTCGCCAAATCGGTCAGGTTGTTGCGCAGGTCGTCGAGGGTGCCGTGGTGCTTGGGGTAGTAGGATTGTCCGATCACGTCGAACACCACATTGTGGCTGAGGACCAGATCGAAGAAGGCGACGGAGCGCTTGTTGTCGCCACCCAATGCGGGATGCACCATGATCTTGATCCCGGGGTCTGCTGCGCGGACCGCCTCGCTGGCGCGTCGAAGGAGGGTGCCGAAGGTCTCTGGTGAGTCTTTGGTTCGGCCTTGGGGCCAGACGAAGCCGTTGTGAATCTCGTTGCCGATCTGAACCATGTCCGGGGACACTCCCTCATCGCCGAAGCGCTTGAGGACCTCCCGGGTGTACTCGTACATCTTGTCAGCCAGCTCGATGTCGCTGAGTCCCTTCCATGAGGCGGGCGTGAACTGTTTGCCCGGGTCCGCCCAAGTGTCGCTGTAGTGGAAATCCAGCAGAAATTTCATCCCCGCGGCCTTGATGCGCTTTGCCATTTTCAAGGTCTGATCCAAGCCGCAGTATCCCTTATTGGAGTATCCGTTCTCGGCGGTTGGATCCACAAACAGCCGGAGCCGGATCCAATTGAATTTGTGATCGGACAAGATCTCCAATGCATCCTTCTCAACTCCCTGATCCGAGAACCTCGTGCCGCGGTCTTCCTGGAATGGAAGCCAGGAAATGTCCGCGCCGATGAGCGGTCGCTCGTATTTGAAGTTCCGGTCCGCTGCGGGCGACTCCTCGGGTTTGGCGGTCTCCTGCGAATTGGCGGAAGTCGTGATCAGGAGGAGCCCCAGCAGAGCGATGGCGGGTCGAGACCAAGGGCAGAGGCGTCGAAGATGGCTCGAAAGCATGGGATGGGTCGGTTGGGTTTGGTTTGGTTTGGTTTGAAGGGAAAAGAGAAGGCGGGATGACCTTCGGCACGGCGTTGCTTTGTTTTGAAACCCCTTGCGGGCAATTTTCGACCGGAGGAACATCATACCTCAAACGGGTTAGATTTTGAACTCTTGGAACTCGCTATGTGCTCCCTCACAGGGTTCCGGTCAGGGCCTCATCACCCTGCAGAAGCCTTGAGGGCCATCGGGTGAAACGACGACCGATCCCGCTGAGCCCGAATATTCGTCGGTCCACGATTCGAGATTGGCAGAGCGCTGGATGACAGCCCCGCCAGGTTGGAGGAACCAATCGAGCCGAAGATGGTCGCCCTCCCATTCCATAGTGAAAATGGGTCTTGGAAGCGCGCCGGCAACCAGATCGCCTTGGTGCGTTTTGATGACGTCGCTTCGAAGGTATGGACGCAATTCCCTGCCGTCCACCGGAGCCAATGGAATCGGCAACCCCTCCGAGAGTCCCTTGGCTACCATCGATGCCATCGCGCACGCGCCGAACTCGTTCCAGTGGGTGATGTCCCCCGGTGTCAGCAACTCCTTGCATGTCTCGTCGCCAAGCATCCGCATGTAGGTTCCGCTGGCGGTGAACAGGTCGACGCACGGTACGTCATTTGCCATGGCCACTTCCTTCGTCGCAGCCGCATAGGGTGCAAGGTCCATTGTATAACCATTCCCATCGGGAGCATACGAAAGCAGGTTGCCGCCCGCATCAAAGCTTCTCCGGTGCATCGGTGTGACCATTACGGGAGTCGCTCCTTTTGCCCGGGTCTCATCGATGAATTGCTGCAAATTGACCTTATAGTCGCCATTGGCATCGGTGGATTCGAAGTTGTCCGGGTGATGCGAGTCATTGTGGCCGAACTGGATGAACACGTAGTCTTGCGCTTCCACCTCTGCGATGGTTAGCGCCCACCGGTTCTCCGAAATGAACGTCTTGCTACTCTCCCCCGGGTTCGCGTGGTTCACGATCGTCACCCCCTGCTTCAAGTAATGATGAAGCGTCTGCCCCCAGCCGTAGATTGCTCCGGAGTTCTTCACGGTCGAGTCGCCGATGATAAAGACTTTTGGCAACACCGTCTGCTGGATAACTGTTAGGCTTCCGCCGTTGTCCAGAAACTGGCTGCCATTGCCGAACAAGGCGTTGAGCTCGCCTGCAGAGTAGCTGCCCGGAGCCAGCGGACTGCCCGCGAATGCAAATGACTTGAAGGTCAAACCATGGCTCAGCTCGAGACGGTCGGCGCTGCTATATTCCCCCATGCGCAGGTCCACCGCCGGAAGTTGGACGGCCTGGCTGAAACCAAGGGTGATTCGGTTGTTGCCCCCACCAATGCTCAAGGCGCCGGAAAAACCGGACAGATCGCCTGAAAAGACAAGTGAGTTGCCCGCATTATCCCCGCTTGCGACATGCAGCAGGTTGGCGCCGATGAGGGTTGAGCCAACGGTCAGAGTCGTTCCCCCGCTTTGCTGAACTACGCCCAGATAGGATTCAGCCGCGACGTCAATCATGCCACTCAGGGTCGCACTGCCACCGCCGGTATTGGGAGCAAAACGAGCCACGCCGCCCTTCAGGACGAGATGGGCATCGTAGGTCGCTCCTGGGTCCTTGATTAGCAGCTCCGTCGAAGAACCAATCGTGAGCGAGTCACCGGCAAACGTGGGAATCCCGTTTGAACCGCCGTATGCGCGGACCCGGCCGGTAACGGACGGGCCAATTCCCGTAATGGAGGAGGTCGTCAACCCTGGCGCGGTCTCATAGCCACTCCCATCTGTTGGTGCCGTTGCAGGATCGCTGCCCCAAATGGGATCATTCCATTCGGTGGTGGTGCCTGCTGAATTCACCGATTGCCTGAAGGGTGCGGCAGCCGTCGTCAACGGAACGGCCAGGACCATTGCCGATATGATCCGCCGACAATTGAAGATAGCGAGGTTCATTGCTGGGTTTTTCCCGGTATGATGAATGTTCACGGCTCCGCTCCCGTACGTGGCGACCGGCTGATTCCCGTTCCTCCAGAGGGCGGATTTTCACGAGAAATCCCGACAGTGTTTTTGGGGGAGAGTCACTCCCGCGCCTCTGCGTGATCTCCGAACAAGTCCGGCCTGAGGAGTGTCCCAGAGCGGCACTCGCTCACGGATCGATTTTTGTCGAAAAAAGACTGTCGGGATTTCCGGCGAAGATCCGCCCCTGGGTTTGAGGGCCAATTCTTTCTTCGAACCCGGCTTTCCCAATCCAACAAAAGAACACAAATCCCCGGCCGATTCCAGCTCACCTGTGCGGCAAACCCGAAAACCTCCGAAACCCGAAGCGAAACCAACCATCATGGATAAACGACACCACAAGCAAGTCACGGGATGCCTCGTAGCTTTCCTTACAGCCGGATTGCTGGCCCTGCCGACGGTTCACGCCGCAACAATCTCCCAGAGCGCGAACGACGGCGGTGTCGGGTGGAATAGTGCCACCCTCTGGGGCGGTTCGGCACCCACTTCCGGCAATGAATATCTGACCGCCTCGGGGTTGGCAGCTAGTTCCGCCACCGTTCTGGGCGCTTCTACCAATGTCACAGGACGGGTCCGTATGATTTCGGGTCAGAGCAGCTTCGGAGGAGATTCAATTACCGTCTCGGCAGGCACGGAGATCCTGGGCAAGGACGCGGGGACCTACACCGCGAACGTCGTCCTCAATGGCGGCATTCTCCGCTGGTCTCCGAATGCGGGCGCAAACGCGACCATGGCCGGCACGATCAATGTCGCCGCGAATTCAGTCCTCGGGTCGGTTCAGTCCAACGCCAGCATCTTCACGATCTCCTCCACCATTACCGGGAGCAGCACACTGCGCCTGGCAACCGGGACCGGAACCAATCAAACCATCACGTTCGACGACGGGGCCGGACTCTCCCTGAACGGGTTCGCCGGCACCTTGGACATCGGTGGCGGCGGCACCCGGTCTATCGTGGACTTCAACCAAGCCTACAACATGGGCCTCGCCGGCATCACGATGGGCAACTACCTGACGGCAGACATCCTCAACCTCGATGCGAGCATCACCGTGGAGAGCTTCAGTTTCGGTGGCAATTCCCTCGCCGCAGGAATCTATTCCACCACGGACCTCAACGGATCGTTCGGCACCGGTTCCCAATTCACGGGAACTGGCAGCCTGATTGT
>Ga0307414_10000431_pt1 | contig 22356 bp, 17 predicted proteins | sample DK1Ometagenome_FD_203804 | JGI IMG/M metagenome (GOLD analysis project Ga0307414, IMG submission 203804) | Maize rhizosphere microbial communities from greenhouse at UC Davis, California, United States - DK15-O-3 | ecosystem: Host-associated > Plants > Roots > Rhizosphere > Soil | place: USA... | reverse complement strand
ACCATGCACCTGCCCTGCGCGATCGGCGACTATACCGATTTCTACGTCGGCATTCATCACGCGACCAATGTCGGCAAGCAGTTCCGTCCCGACAATCCGCTGCTTCCCAACTATAAATATGTGCCGATCGGCTATCACGGCCGGGCGAGCAGCGTGCGGGTATCGGGCGAGCCGGTCATCCGGCCGAAAGGACAGCGCAAGGCTCCCGATGCCGAGCTTCCCGAATATGGCCCCTCGCGCAGGCTCGATTACGAATTGGAGCTCGGCATCTTCATCGGTCGCGGCAACGAGCTGGGCGAGCCGATCCCGATTGGCGAGGCGGGCGAGCATATCGCCGGCTATTGCCTGCTCAACGACTGGTCGGCGCGCGACCTTCAGGCGTGGGAATATCAGCCGCTCGGTCCTTTCCTCGCCAAGAATTTCCTGACCAGCATCTCGCCCTGGATCGTCAGTCGCGACGCGCTGGCGCCGTTCCGCAGGCCGATGCCGCCGCGCCCGGATGGCGACCCGGAGCCGCTGCCCTATTTGTCCGACCGCGCCGACCGGGAAAGCGGCGGGCTGGGCATCGAGCTGGAGGTGGCCATCCTGACCGAAACGATGCGTGAGGCGGATGAGGAACCTCATGTCCTGAGCCGGGGCGAGGCCGCGGCGGCAATGTACTGGTCGGCCGCCCAGATCGTCACGCATCATGCGTCGAACGGCTGCAACCTCCAGGCGGGCGACCTGATCGGCACCGGGACGCTTTCGACGGCCGAGCCGGCCGGGCTCGGTTCGTTGCTGGAGATCAGCAAGGGCGGCAAGGAGCCGATCCGGCTGCCGAACGGGGAAACCCGCGCCTTCCTCGAGGACGGCGACGAGCTGGTGCTAGCGGCGCGCTGCACCGCCGAGGGGGCGGTGCCGATCGGCTTCGGCTCCTGCTCCGGACGAGTCCTTCCTGCGCGATAACCGGCGGCAGGGCGCTCACCCATTTGTCGATTGGTCGACGGCCTGATGACGTTCGACCGCCCGCGGCGCCGTCAGCCGAAATCGGCCGTTCGCATCGTCGAACACCCAATGCTTTCGAACGGACGTCCGCGCATCCCATCTTCCACCTCCCCATCGGAGGCGTGAAAAGGGAGAATCGAGATGTTTACCCGGTTGTCGAAAATTGCAGCCGTTCTGTCAGGGGTAACGGCATCTCTGGTGATCACTTCCCCCGCAAATGCCCAGCGCAGCCCGGTCGTGGTCTATGGCCACGAAGATGCCAATGTCCGGACCGAACGGGTTTCCTACGCCGACCTGAACCTCGCTTCGGTAGCGGGCGAACGGAAGCTCCATCGCCGCGTCGACAATGCGGTGAAGCGCGTGTGCCTGTTCCGCGATGGAACCGTCGGCCTTCCGAGCAACGGCTATAATCTGTGCGCCGATGGCGCGTGGGATGGCGCCACTCCCCAGATCGCGCAGGCCATCCAGCGCGCGAAGGATATTGCCCTTACCGGCAAATCGTCGATCGCGGCAGCGGCGATCACGATCAGCATCCGCTGAGCCGTTGGCATCGCGGCAGGGTCGTCAGGCCGCCTTCCCGGCCGGCCTGACGGCGGTGCCGCTAACGGCGATGGGCGGCTATGCTGCCGACAAGGTGGTGCCGCTTGGGGGACTCGAACCCACGACCCCATCATTACGAATGATGTGCTCTACCAGCTGAGCTAAAGCGGCATTGCCTGTCGGCTTGCAGGGTGCGCCCCTACACGGGCGCTTGGCGTGCGGCAAGTACATCCTGAGCCTGTCGAAGGGCCCGGCCGGCTTAACCAAATATGCTTAACGGTTTCGCAACGCTTTCCGGCGAAATTGGCGCCAGAACGGATTTTTGCGAGGGCTTTGGCGCGTGGACAGTTTTTCGGACCACCCGAGCGAATTTGACGGCCCCGCGGTCGCCGCGGAGCCGCAGCCGGACGTCGCCTCGGCCATCGGGTCGGACGAGCGGCGGATGCATGTCCGCGCCTATAATTATTGGTGCTCGCTGCTCGACGGGCGGGACTTTCCGTCGATCGAGGACCTTGAGCCGGACAATATCCAGGATTTCGGTCCGCATTCGGTTCTGCTCGACTTCACCGAGGGCTCCGACAATCCGGCGACGCCCTATATCGGCGCGGCAGTCCGCGAGGAATGCGGCATTGGCGATGACATCAAGTCGATCGCCCACGTCCCCAGCCGCTCGCTGCTGTCTCGCCTGACCGACCATTATATGCAGATCATCGCCAACCGCGCCCCGGTCGGCTTCGAGGCCGAGTTCGTCAACCAGCGCGGCCGGTCGATCTGTTATCGCGGGATCATGATGCCGTTCAGCTCGGACGGCGACACGATCGACTTCATTTACGGCGTCATCAACTGGAAGGACTCCGGAGAGGCGGCCGAAGTGCCGCAGGTCATCCGCGCGGAGCTTCCGCCGCTGGAACCGGAAATCGAGGAAGACGAAGAGCTCGAGGAGGATGAAACGCTCGAGCTGACCGTGCCGATGGCGCTTGAGCCGGTGCCCGAGGAAGAAGCTTCCCCGCCGCACCTGACCTGGGAAGACGGACCGCTGGCCGACGCGGAAGCGACGGAGGAAGCGGAGCCCGGCGACGACGAGCAACCGAAGATCGAGGTCGATGCCGAGGCCGGCCTCGCCGACCGCCTGTGGGCCGCGCGCGAAAGCGCCGAGGTCTGCAAGCAACAGGACGGTCGCAGCCGGGCCGCGCTCTATCGCGCGCTCGCCATGGCTTATGATTTCGCGGTCGCGGCCAAGCGCGTTCCCGACGATTATGCCGAAATTCTCGGCGATGCCGGCGTGAAGGCCCAGGCCCGGGCGCCGATGACGCCGATCGTCAAGCTCGTCTTCGGCATCGACTATGACAAGACCCGCCTGACCGAGTTCGCCGCGGCGCTGAACTATGCCGAACGCGAGAATGTCGATTTCGGCGGGTTCCAGGAATTCCTCGATCAGGCCGAAGGCGGCCTCAAGGGCCTGGTCGCCGCAGAGCGCAAGGCGCGCCGGCCGGACAAGCCGCAAGAGGACAAGGTCGAAGCCGGCAAGGCCGCGCTTCGCGTGGCGCAGCCAATCGCACTCGCCCAGCTTCCGACCAATGAAGAATTCGCGCTGGTCCTCACCCGCCGCAACGCGAACGGATTCCATGAGGTGGTCGAGCTCGTCGCCGACGCCGCCATGCTCGACCGCGCCCTCCGCCGCGCTGCCCGCTAGGCACCTCTTTCCCCTTCCGGCTGTTGCTTAACGCGGCGAGCGGGACTAGTCCGCCCGCATCGCGAGACATGCGGAGCTTTAGCAGGACATGACGGTGATGACTCGCCCGACGGCGGCGATCGACGGGTTGCAGCAGGCGCTTGTGCGCAACGCACTGGCGGGGGAACTGGACGGGTTCGGGCCCGAGGACCGGGCGGAGGCGGCCTCCTTCATCGCAGATGTCGCATCCGTCCGGAAACCGGGCGAGCTTGCCATCCGCATCGAATCGACCGGTGGCGAAGCCGGCCGGCGGCGGATGCGCATCGCCATCATCAACGACGATATGCCCTTCCTGGTGGATTCGATCGCCAATGCGATCGCCGCGCGTCACCTGACCATCCACCGCCTGCTCCATCCGGTCGTCTGCGTCGACCGCGATTCAAGCGGCAAACTCCAGTCCGTCGAGCAGTTTTGCAGCGACAAGAGCCGGCGCGAATCGATGATGTATATCGAGCTCGACCGGGCCGATGCCCGCGGCCGGCGCGAGCTCGACCGTGAGCTTCGCGCCGTCCTGACCGACGTGCGGGTCGCCGTCCGCGACTGGCAGAAGCTTCAGGATCGGATGCGCGCGGACGCGAAAACCATCGAGGACCCCGAGGGCGCCGCCCTGCTCAACTGGTTCGCCGACGGCGCGATGACCCTGCTTGGCTATGAGGTCGAACGGCCGGGCGAAGAGCCTTCGAATGCGCTCGGCATCTTCTCGATCCCCGGCGCGCCGACCGACAAGGGCGGAAGCGTCGGCGCGATCCGCTATTTCGAAAAAGGCGGCTCGGTTCCCCTGATCGCCAAGGCGGAGCGGAAATCGACCGTCCATCGCCGCGTCCCGCTCGACCTGGTCGCGGTCCCGATCCGCGAGAATGGCAAGATCACCGGCATCGGAGTCCATGCTGGCCTCTGGACCAGCCAGGCGCTGATCCTCCCGACCGAGGAAGTCCCCGTCCTCCGCCACCGCTTGAAGGAGCTGGACAAGGCGTTCGGCTTCGATCCCAAGGGGCATAGCGGCAAGGCGCTTCGCCACGCCGTCGCCTCCGTCCCGCGCGACCTGCTAATCAACCTCAGCGCCGAAAGCGGGCGCGAGCTGGTGACCATGGCCATGTCCCTCGCCGATCGACCGAGGCCCGCCCTGCTGCTGCTCCGCAGCATCCTCAAGGGCCATTTGTTCGCCTTCGTCTGGCTGCCCCGCGACGAGATGAACACCGATCGCCGGATCGGCATCGGCGAAATGCTGGAGGAAGCCACCGGGCGCGACGTGACCAGCTGGTCGGTCGAGCTTGGCGAGGGCGACCTGGCACTCATTCGCTACACGCTCGACATCGAGGCCAGCGATCCGACGCCCGATGCCAGGCTCCTCGACCGAAAGCTCGACGCGATGGTCCGCGGCTGGAAACCGAGCGTCGAAGAGGCGCTGATCGGGCTGGTCGGCGCGGGGCGCGCGACGCGGCTGTCGCTGAGCTATGCCGGCGAATTTCCGGACACCTATTGCTCGCAGACCAGCCCGGGCGAGGCCGCGCTGGACATATTGCGACTGCAGGGCCTGGACCATACCGGCGAGCGCGACGCGCGCTTTTATCGCGAGACGGTCGACGGGGCGGATCGCCTTCGCCTGAAAATCTATCGCCGCGGCGGGCTTATCCCGCTGTCGGATGCGGTTCCTGTCCTCGAGAATTTCGGCTTCCGGGTGCTGGAAGAAATCCCGACCGAGCTGGACGGCGAGTCGAAGGCGCATATCCACGACTGCCTGCTCGAGCTGCCGGCCGACGTCGCAATCGATTCCTTCTTCTCGAGGGCGGATGCGATCGAACGCGCCATCGCCAACGTCCTCGGCGGCGAGGCGGAGAATGACGCGTTCAACCAGCTGGTATTGTTCGCGGGACTCGAAACGCGCGCCGTCGTCTGGCTGCGCGCATGGTTCCGTTACCTGAGGCAAACGGGAGTGGCGTTCGGCCTTGCCACCGTGGTCGACGCACTGCGGCTGGCGCCGGAGGCCACCGCCGCCCTGATCAGGTTGTTCACCTCGGCCCACGACCCGGCGGCGAGCCAGGGACGCACCGCCGCCGTCGCCGCGGCGGGCTCGGCCTTCGACCAGGCGTTGAAGGATGTCCGCGGGATCGACGACGATCGAATCCTGCGCCTGATGCGCGCGGTCGTCGGCGCGACATTGCGGACCAACGCCTTCGCCCCGGCGCCGGGCGAGGCCCTGGCGTTCAAGATCGACAGCAAGCAGGTCCCTGGCCTGCCCGCCCCGATCCCCTATCGCGAAATCTGGGTCTACAGCCCGCGTGTCGAGGGCATCCACCTGCGCGGCGGCCCGATCGCGCGCGGCGGCCTGCGCTGGTCCGACCGACGCGACGACTTCCGCACCGAGATCCTCGGCCTGATGAAGGCGCAGCTGGTCAAGAATGCCGTCATCGTCCCGACCGGCGCCAAGGGCGGCTTTTATGCCAAGCAGCTGCCCAACCCGGCGACCGACCGCGACGCCTGGCTCGCGGAGGGCACGGAAAGCTACCGCATCTTCATCCGCTCATTGCTGTCGGTTACCGACAATATCGTCGAGGACAAGGTCGTCCATCCGGCCAATGTCGTCATCCATGACGGCGAGGACCCCTATTTCGTGGTTGCCGCCGACAAGGGCACAGCGGCCTTCTCCGACGTCGCCAACGCCATCGCGCTGGAGCGCAACTTCTGGCTGGGCGATGCCTTCGCCAGCGGCGGCTCCAACGGCTACGACCACAAGGCGATGGGCATCACCGCCAAGGGTGCCTGGATCTCGGTCCGGCGCCACTTCCTGGAGATGAACGTCGACGTCCAGGAGGAAAGTGTGACGGTTGCCGGCTGCGGCGACATGTCGGGCGACGTGTTCGGCAACGGAATGCTGCTCAGCAAGGCGATCAAGCTGGTCGCCGCGTTCGACCACCGCCACATCTTCATCGATCCCGATCCCGATCCGGCGAAGAGCTGGACCGAGCGCAAGCGGATGTTCGAACTGCCGCGCTCCAGCTGGGACGATTATGACCGCAAGGCCATGTCGAAGGGCGGGATGATCGTCCCGCGCAGCCAGAAATCGATCGAGCTGACCAAGGAAGCCAAGGCCGCCCTCGGCCTCGACGTCGGCACGATCGATCCGATCAGCCTGATTTCGGCGATCTTGAAAGCCCCCGTCGACCTTCTCTGGTTCGGGGGAATCGGGACCTACATCAAGGCCTCGACCCAGACCAACGAGCAGGTCGGCGATCCCGCCAACGATGCACTTCGTGTCGATGCGCGCGATGTTCGCGCGAAGGTCATCGGCGAAGGCGCCAACCTGGCGATCAACCAGGCGGCACGGATCGAGTTCGCGACGCTCGGCGGCCGGATCAACACCGACTTCATCGACAATAGTGCCGGCGTCGACTGCTCCGACAATGAGGTCAACATCAAGATCCCGCTGAACCGCGAAATGCGCGAAGGCCGGCTCCAGGAGAAGGTCCGCAACGACCTTCTCGCCAGCATGACCGACGAGGTGTCCGAGCTGGTGCTGGAAGACAACCGGCTCCAGACGCTGGCATTGTCGGTGGCCGAAAGCCGCGGCCCGGCGGGCCTGCCCGGCTTCGTCCGGACGATCGAGATGCTGGAGGCCACGGGTCGGCTCAGCCGCAAGGTCGAAGGGCTGGACAGCAGCGATGCCCTGCTCCGTCGCGGCATGGACCAGCGCGGGCTGACCCGGCCCGAGCTCGCCGTCATCCTGTCCATGTCGAAAATGTCGCTTCAGGACGCGGCCGAAGAGCTTCGCCTGGCCGACGACCCGACCATGGAAGACGAGCTGATGGCCGCCTTCCCCAAGCCGATGCAAAAGAAGCACGCGGAGGCGATCCGGGTGCACCGGCTGCGCAACCAGATCATCGCCACCAAGGTTGCCAACCGCCTGGTCAACCGGCTTGGCCCGAGCGTCGCGCTCGACATGACCGAGGAGGAGGGAGTCGCCCTTCCCCAGGTAATCACCGCGTTCCTGGTGATGGAGCGGTTGCTCGACTTGCAAAGCCTCTGGTCGAAGATCGAGGCGGCGAAGGTCAGCGAGCAGGTCCGGATCGAGCTGTTCGCCGTGGCGGCGCGCAGCATCCGCAACCATCTGGGCGACGTCATCCGCGCGGCGGCCGGCGAAACCAGCGTCCAGCTGGTCACGGAGATGCTGAGGCCCGGAGTCGAGAAGGTTTCGGCGCATACGTCGGCCCTCATCCGGGCCGAGGTCCGGGGCGAGGCGGCGGCGCGCCGGCTTCGTCTGGAAGCATTGGGCGCGGACAAGGCGATCGTCGACCGCCTGGTCCGCCTCTACGAGCTGGACGGCATCTTCGGCATTGCCTCGATGAGCGCGCGCAAGCAACTCGACGAGCTGGCGATCACCCGCGCCTATACGAGGCTTGGCGAAGTGCTCGGCATCGACTGGTCGCAGCAGCAGGTGGCCCGTTTCATCCCGTCCGACAATTGGGAGCGGCTGCTGGCCGCCGGGCTTGCCCGCGATTTCGAGCAGCTTCGGATCGACTTCCTCAACCGCACCCGCGGCGAGGAGCCGGACGAAAGCGTCGAGCGCTGGGTCGAACGCAATCCAAAGCGGATCGCGCAGTTCCGGGCATTGGTCGACCGCGCCAAGGAGACCGGCAACATCACCGCGCCGATGCTGTCGCAAATCGCGAGCCAGGCGAGAATCCTGCTGTCGCGCTGATGCGGGTCGCGATCCTGGTGCCCGACCCGGACTATCCGGAGGATTGGGGCTGGGCCTATGACGTCGAAGCCGGCGTGCTGGAGCGCGCGGGAATCGAGGTCGAGGCGCGGCCCTGGACCGGGCCGGGCGCACTCGCCGACTTCGACCTTGTCATGCCGCTGGTGGCCTGGGGCTATCATTTCAACGCGCCGCGCTGGCATGCGCTTCTGGATCGGCTTGAGCAGGAGGCCGTCCCGACCGCCAATCCGGTTCGGCTGCTTCGCTGGAACAGCGACAAGCGCTACCTAGCCGAGCTTGGGGAATGCGGCATCTCCGTCATTCCGACGCGCCTGGTCGAAGCGCTCGACGAAGCGGCGCTGGCCGAAGCTCGCGACGACTATGGCGGCACACTGGTCATAAAGCCCCCGGTTTCCGCCGCAGCCGACGGTACTTACAAGATCGGTCCGGACGATCCGGTGCCACCGAGCGCGCTCGGTCGGACGATGATGATCCAGCCCTTCCTGCCTTCGGTGGCGAGCGAGGGGGAATATTCTTGTCTGCTGTTCGGCGGCCGGTTCAGCCACGCGATCGTCAAGCGGCCCAAGGCCGGCGATTACCGCGTCCAGCCGCACCTCGGCGGGACGGAAGCGCGCTGCGACGCTCCCGTTGGTTCGATCGAGCTGGCGCAGGCAGCCCTTGCCGCCGCTCCCGCCGAGGCAGTCTATGCAAGGGTCGACATGGTCCGGGATGAAGCCGGAGACCTCGCGGTCATTGAGCTGGAACTGATCGAGCCGGCCTTGTGGCTGCAGCACGCGCCCGACGGCGGCGAGAACTTTGCGTCAGCCGTCCGCGCGGCGGCCCGCGCGTAAAAACAGCCATTGCCGGATTGCCGACGTCAGATTGGGCGCGCCGCCCGGCGTATCGAGGCGCTCGACGTCGATTCGGGCGATTAGGGCGTTGACCGGCAGCGCCTCATCCGCCGCGGCGCGCTCAAGCGCCTGCCAGAACATCGGCTCAAGGCTGATCGAAGTTTCATGTCCGGCGATGGTGACTGACCGCTTGGTGGGCGCTCCGAACGCCATCAATACATATGCTGCCCGCCGTTGATCGACAGCGTCGATCCCGTGACGAATCCGGCGTTCTCATCGACCAGGAAAGCGACTCCGCGCGCGATTTCCTCCGCCTTGCCGAGGCGATTCACCGGGATTTTGGCGATAATTTTGCCGAGCACCTCCTGCGGGACCGCGGCAACCATGTCGGTGTCGATGTAGCCCGGCGCGATGGCGTTGACCGTCACGTTGTTGCGCGCGCCCTCCTGCGCAAGCGCCTTGGTGAAGCCGTGGATGCCCGACTTGGCGGCGGCATAGTTGACCTGGCCGTACTGGCCCGCCTGGCCGTTGATCGAACCGATGTTGACGATCCGCCCGTACCCCCGGCCCTGCATCCCCTCGAACACCGCCTTGGCCATGTTGAAGCAGCCGCCGAGGTTCGTGTCGATCACGTCCTGCCACTTCTGGTGATCCATCCGCTTCATGGTCGTGTCGCGGGTGATCCCGGCATTGTTGACCAACACGTCTACCGGCCCGAGGTCGGCCTCGACCTTCTGGACGCCGGCCAGGCAGGCCTCATGGTCGGACACATCCCATTTGTAGGCGGGGATTCCGGTTCGCTCGGTGAACTCGCGCGCGCGCTCATCGTTGCCGGCATAGTTGGCCGCGACCTTCATCCCCATGTCCTTGAGCGCGATGCTGATCGCCTCGCCGATCCCACGCGTCCCGCCGGTTACGATCGCCACTCGCGCCATGTTGGTCTCCTGTCTTGTTTCGGGCCCGGGTTAGGACGAAGGCCACCATCCGGCAAGTTCGCGGCGGATGAGCGCGTCGAGCATGTCCATCCCCTCGTCGCTATCGTTGAGGCAGTCCAGCCGAGCGAAATGAGTCCCGCCGCTCCCCCGAAAACTGTCGCGGCCGCGGATGCCGAGCTCTTCCAGTGTTTCGAGGCAATCGGCGGAGAATCCGGGCGCGGCGATCGCGAGCTTTTTGACCCCTTGGCCCGGATATGCCCTCAAGACGGCATCGGTCGCCGGCCCCAGCCATTTCGCCCGTCCGAACCGGGACTGGAAGGCCACGTCGACGCGCAGCTTCATCCATTCGGCGAGCAATTGCGCGGTCGCGTGGCATTGGTCGTAATAGGGGTCGCCCAGCCTTCGCGTCCGATCCGGCATCCCATGAAAGCTCAGCAGCAAGCGATCGGGCACGAAATCCAGTGCCGCCAGCTGCCGTTTCAGATTGGCGTGAAGCGCCTCGATATAGAGCTTGTCATCGAAATAGGGCGGCAGAAGGCGGATCGCGGGCTGGAACCGCATTTCCTCCAGCACGGCGAACAGGGCGTCCTGGGCGCTCGCCGTCGTCGCCGCGCAATATTGCGGATAGAGCGGCGCGAACAGGATCCGATCGCAATTCGTGTGCCCCATCAGGCGCGAGGTCACGTCGGCGATCGAATGGCTGCCGTAGCGCATCGCCAGCCCGACAATGACATCGTCGCCCAACCGCTCGCGCAACGCTGCCGCCTGCCGTTTCGAAATCGCGAGAAGGGGCGAACCCTCGTCGGTCCAAATCTGGCGATAGGCCTCCGCCGATCTTTTTGGCCGGTTGCGCAGGACGACTCCGCGCAGGATCGGCTGCCACACGACCTGCGGGATTTCGATGACACGCGGGTCGGATAGGAACTCGCGCAGATAACGCCGCACGGCCTTCGGATCGGGTGCATCGGGCGTGCCGAGATTGACGAGTATGACGGCAGTGTCGCTCATGTCGCTGCCATCGGATCGAACGGCAGGTTGCGCAAGCGCCGGCCGGTCCCGGCGGCGATCGCGTTGGCCACGGCCGGCGCAAGGACGGCGACGCCGAGGCCGCTGACGCCGCCCGGTTCGTCATTGCCGCGAATGAGCTCGACCTCGATCTTGGGGACGTCGCGCAGCTGTTCGTAGCCGCGTCCCCGCATCGGCTCGGCGCGCGGCATCCCGGCGACATATTCCGGGGCGGACACGGTTGCGTCCGCGAGCGCGGCGAGAAGACCCCCTTCAATCTGTTGGCGAACGAGGTCCGGATTGACGATCCGCCCGGCATCGACCGCGGCGACCAGCCGCGACACCTTCACCCTCTGGTCGGCCCCGATCGACGCCTCGGCCAGCAGTCCAATGCGCGATCCGAAGAGCGACGCGCAGGCGAGGCCCATGCCGCTGCCCGGCCCGCCGCCATCCCACCCGCCGATCGCGGTTGCCGTGGTGATCGCCCGCGCCAGCCGAGGCGCTCCGCCGAGCATCCCGATCCGGCAGGCGAGCGGCTCCAGCCCCATGGCGCGCGCCATTTCATCGACGAAGCTTTCGGTGGCAAAGGTCGCCAAGGCCTCGTGCCCGCCGCGCATATAACCGGTCCGGATTGGCAGGTCGGCATCGATGGCGTCGATCCTGATCGCCGGGATTCCATAAGGCGGTACCGCACCGCGCGGGGCGAAGGGCGGCACATCCTGCCCCATCGCACGGGCAAGCGAGGCCTCCAGCCCGGCCATCCCCGCCAGGCGAGCGCTCCACGCCGCGATGGTTCCGCCGCTCGACGGAAGCGCCGACAGCCTGGCCATCATCGGCGGCCGAACCGGATCCTGGTTCAGCGCGGTCGCGGGTGGAATGGCCAGGCTGACCGGGCGGCCGGCGTGACGGGCCAGTTCGACGGCCATCGCCACCGCTTCGATCTCGACCGCGCGGCCGGAACCATTGCCGACCGGCATGGGATAGAGAGTCACTTCGCCTTCGGCTATCCCGCCGGCGCTGGCGGCGGCCTTGCGAGCAAGATCGGGTACCTGCGTTCCAACCCAGACTTCGAGCCGGTCGCCCGTAAAGCGCGCCACGGCGCACGGCGCCTCGAGCGAGCGGTGCGGCGTTGCCTCGACGGTGTAGGTTGCGGCCAGCGGCCGGGAGTCCCGCGTTGCCCCATCATAGTCGCCACGCTCGAAAATGCGGGTCGCGTCCCCTCCGGCCAGCATGTCGGCGAGCTTCACACGATAATCGCCGCCGTCCTTGCCGGTGAAACGCGGAGCAGCGCGGGTCAGCGCATGGTCCGCCGCCCACCAGCTTTCGCCCAGCGCCCCGATCCAGCCGTCGCGGACGACCAGGTCGATCAGGCCATGCTGCCGTTTCGCGCCTTCCCGGGAAAATCCGGTCAGTCGCCCGCCCGGCGGAGCCATTCGGACCGACGCGAAAATTATACTCGGCAGGCGCACGTCGGAGGCGAAGCGGAAGCTCCCGTCGGTCTTGGGCGGCAGGTCCAGCCGGGGCAGCGGCTCGCCGGCAATCTTGCCTGCGCCGGGCACGCGGAGCTGCGGCGCTTCCTGCGGCTGGACGCCCGCCGCATCGGCCGACACTTCGCCGAAACCGAGGCGCTTGCCTTCGTGGACGACGAATCCGCCCTCGGTGTCGCATTCCGCGGCGCTGACGCCCCAGCGTGCCGCGGCTGCCTGGCACAGCATCATCCGCGCCATCGCCGCCGCCTCGCGCAAGGGCCGGTCGAATGCGCGTACGGATGTCGACCCGGCGGTGATCCGCGTCCTTACCTCATAATCGCGGGCGATCAGCGCATTGTCGTAGGTCGTCGAATGCGGCGCCGGCTCGACAGCCATCTGCTCCCAGGCCGCGCCGAGTTCGTCGGCCGCGATCTGTGCCAGCCCTGTCCAGATGCCCTGGCCGACCTCGGTCTGCGGGACGGCCAGCGTCACGCGGCCGTCCGTCGCGACCCTGAAATAGGGGCCGAGCACGCCTTCCCGGGGTCCGGGCCGAAGCGGGCTTCCTTCGCGCCTCGGCCAGGCAAGGAAAGCGACGATCAGCCCGACGCCCGCGCCGCCGCCAATCAGCAGGGTGCGGCGGTCGACCGCGGGCAGCTTCATCGCTTATCCGGCGTACTGCTGCTTGAGGACGACCCGGTCGATCTTGCCCGTGCCGAGCCTGGGCAACGGCGTATCGGAAAAGACCATTTTCGCCGGAACCTTGAAAGCCGACAACCGGCCGTCGAGGAATGCGCGCAGATCCTCCTCGGTCAGGCTGCTTCCCTCGCGCCGGTACATGATCGCGACCGGAACCTCGCCCAGCCGATCATCCGCAACGCCGAATACCGCCGCCTCGGCTACGCCCTCACAGCCATAGAGGGCAGCCTCCACTTCCGCCGCCGAGATATTCTCCCCGCCGCGGATGATGATGTCTTTCTTGCGATCGACAATGAACAGATAGCCATCCTCGTCCACATATCCGATATCGCCGGTCTTCATGAAGCCGTCGGCGGTAAAGGCCGCCTCGGTCGCCTGCTGGTTACGCCAATAGCCTTTGATGTTGGCGGCCGAGCGGATGGCGATTTCCCCGCGCTGGTTGGTGGGCAGGTGCCGGTCACCCTCGCCCAATATCGCCAGCTCGACGAACGGCACCTGGGCGCGGCCGGTCGAGGCCGGCTTGGCGGCATAATTGTCCCAGAAATTGCCGCAGCCGACCGCGTTGGTCTCGGTCAGGCCATAGCCGAGCGCCGGCTGCGAATTGGGAAAGGATTGGCGAAGCCGCTCGACATGGGACACCGGGCGCGGCGCACCGCCGGCGGCGATATCGGTAAGGGTCGACAAGTCGTAATTGCCGCGGTCCGGATGGTTCATCAGCTCCAGGCTCATGGTGGGCACGCCGACGAAATAGGTGATCTTTTCCTTTTCGATCAGCCGCAGCGCCTCCCCCGCATCCCACTTCGGCACCAGCACCATGCCGCGCGAGATGACGAAGCTGTTGAGCATCACAGGCACTTCCCCGGTGACATGGAACAGCGGCACGACGACCAGCGTCTTCAGCGGATTGGCCGGAGGGCGGCCCTCGGACTCGAGGATTCCGCGAAGCACCATCAGGCTGGTCGCATAGGCATAGACGCCCGTGGTCACGGCGCGATGGGTCGACAACGCGCCCTTCGCCTCGCCGGTCGACCCGGAGGTGAAAAGGATCGTCGCGTCGTCCTCGGGCTGGATGTCGGGCAAGGGCGCGTAGTCCCCTACGTCGGAGAGCAAGGCGGCGAGCGCTTCCTCGACCGGCTTTTCGATATCGACCGTTTCTACCGTGCAACCGGCGCAGCTGGCGACGATGCGCTTGGCGCGAGGGCCATCGGCCAGCACCAGCTTCGGCTCGGTCAGCTCCAGGGCATGCTGCAACTCGTCCTGCTGCCACCAGCCATTGAGAAGCGTTGCGATCGCACCGGCCTTTAGCGCAGCCATGTAGGCGACGACCCAGGCCGGGCAGTTGCGCATCGCGATCGCCAATCGGTCGCCCTTGGCAATGCCCTTGGCCACCAGGCCCTTCGCCAGCCTGTCCGAAATCTCGTCGAGCTGGCCGAAGGTCAGTCGCTCGTCGCCAGCGATGACGGCTTCGACATTCGAATTGAGGGCGCAGAACGTCTTGAAGAACAGCGGCAATGTGGCCGGAAAGTTGCCGACGATCGTCCGGCCTTCGGAATCTTGCTCGAGGACCACGCGCCCGCCCGTGCCGGTCACCGCGGCAAGTACCGCGTCGAACTTCCGGTCAAGCTCGGTCAGCGCCATTCGTCACTCCTTGGCCTTTGCCTCCCCCCACCCTATGAGGCGGCAACGACAAGGGGAAGCCCCGAGGGGATGGCGATGAGTTTGATTGTATCGGCGGTTGCGGCATCGAACGGCATTGCCTTCCCCGACCTTGGCCTGTCGCCCGTCGCGCTGGACCTCGGTTTCTTTCAGTTGCGCTGGTACAGCCTCGCCTACCTGGCAGGCATCTTCATCGGCTATTGGTATCTGCTGAAGCTGCTGAAGCAGCCCGGCGCGCCGATGGCCCGCCGTCACGCTGACGACCTGGTCTTCTATGCCGCGCTTGGCATCATTTTCGGCGGCCGGCTTGGCTATGTCCTCTTCTACAACCTGCCCTATTACCTCCAGAACCCGCTCGACATATTGAAGCTGTGGGACGGGGGCATGAGCTTCCACGGCGGAGTTATCGGTACCTCGCTCGGCATCCTCTATTTGTCGTGGAAGGAGAAGCTGCAGTGGCTCCGAATCCATGATTATGTCGCCTGCTGCGTCCCTTTCGGCCTGTTCTTCGGCCGCCTCGCCAACTTCGTGAACGGCGAGCTTTGGGGTGCGCCGACGACGGTGCCCTGGGCGGTCCGCTTCGTGGAGACAGCCACCGGCGAGCTTGGCCCGCCGCGCCACCCTAGCCAGCTTTACGAGGCCGGGCTGGAAGGCCTCGTCCTGTTCGCCATCCTCTGGTTCCTCTTCTGGCGGACGCAGGCGCGCTACCAGCCGGGCAAGCTCGTCGGCGCCTTCATCTTCTTCTATGGAATCTTCCGCTTCGGCATCGAGTTCATCCGCGAGCCCGACGCCCAGCTGACGGCCTTCGCTCAAGCGACGGGGCTGCACATGGGCCAGTGGCTGACGGTGCCGATGATCGTCGGCGGCCTCTACCTGATGGTGACCGCCAAGAAGCGGCGTGAGCGCATCGAGCCGATCGCCGGGACCGCGAGTGTTGCGTGACGCCGTTAGCGAAGGCGCTCGCTGAACGGATCAAGGCCGATGGGCCGCTCAGCGTCGAGGCCTATATGGAGGCCTGCAACGCATATTATTACGCGACGCGCGATCCACTTGGCGCGGGCGGGGACTTCACGACCGCTCCGGAAATCCATCAGATGTTTGGGGAGATTGTGGGCGCGGCGCTGGCCGACGTCTGGATCCGTGCCGGAAAGCCGGAGAACGCTGCCTATGTCGAGCTTGGCCCGGGCCGGGGCACGCTGGCGGAGGATGCTTTGCGGGTGCTTCGCCGGGCGGGCTTTGCGGGCGAAGTGCATCTGATCGAAACGAGCACAACGCTTCGCGAGGCGCAGGCGGCCAGGATTCCCGAAGCCGAATTTCACGAGACCTTGTCGACGGTTCCTCCCGAACGGCCGCTGCTGATAGTTGCCAACGAGTTTTTCGACGCGTTGCCGGTGCGGCAGTTTGTCGGTGACTATGAACGTCGGGTCGAATGGATCGGCGGCCGTTTTGCTTTCGACCGAGATGGCGACATTCGCGAGCCATCCCCCGTGCGCGAAGAAATTGCATCCGAGATCGCCAAGCAGCTCGATATGCGCGGCGGTGTCGCGATCATTATTGATTACGGCCATGATCGAGCGGACGCGATTGGCGACACGCTTCAGGCGGTGCGTGGTCATGCTTATGCGTTACCGCTCGACCATCCTGGCGAGCAGGATTTGACCGCCCATGTAGACTTCGCCGCGCTCGCGGAAGCAGCGCGGCGTGGCGGGGCGCTGCCCAGCCGGATTGCAAGCCAGGGAACATGGCTGGAAACGCTCGGCATCGGCGCGCGCGCAATGGCCTTGGCGGCCAAGAATCCGCAGGATACGGAAGCGATTGCCGCCGCACGTCGGCGGCTCTGCGACGAGGAAGAAATGGGGCGGTTGTTCAAGGTCATGGCTATTCGTTCGCAAAAGTGGCCGGAAGTGGCGGGACTGGAAGGATGACGGTGGAATATCGAAACGCGACAGTCGGCGACGCGCGCGAGCTGGCGGAGCTCGGCGCGACCACGTTCACCGACACGTTCGGCCATCTCTACCAGCCCGACGACCTGGCCGTGTTCCTCCAGAATCATTCCGTGGAGGCGTGGGAGAAGGAGCTTTCCGATCCCGCCTTTGAGGTCCAGGTCGCCGAAAAGGACGGCAGAATGGTCGGCTACGCCAAGATCGGCCCTCCGCACCTTCCCTTCGAACCGCGCGGCGAAGCGGCCGAGCTTCGCCAGCTCTATGTCGTCGAGGAAATGAAGGGCCAGGGCGTCGCGCATGCGCTGATCGATTGGGTGATCGACCAGGCCCGCCGGCGCCGCGCCGACCACCTTTATCTGTCGGTATTCACGGAAAATCACCGAGCCCGCCGCTTCTACGAAAAACTCGGCTTCGAAGTGGAAGGGACCTATCATTTCATGGTCGGCAACCATGCCGACGAAGACATCGTCATGCGGCTGAAGCTGTGAGCCTCGACATCGTCCGCGCGTCGACGTTGGACGGCGTGCCGCACGGGTTTTTCGGGCGCGCGGGCGGGGTATCCAAGGGCGTTGTCGCCGGGCTGAACTGCGGGCTCGGGAGCGGCGACGACCCGGCGGCGGTCGAGACCAACCGCCGCCTGGCTGCCGATGCCGTCATTCCAGGCGCGCCGCTCGCCAGCGTGCACCAGGTGCATTCCCCAACCGCCATCATAGTCCGCGAAGCCGTGCCTTATGCGGAGCGGCCTCATGCCGACGCAATTGTCACCGACCGTCCGGGCCTGCTGTTGGGGGTCGTCACGGCGGATTGCGCACCCGTATTGTTGGCCGACGCGGAGGCAGGCGTTGTCGGGGCGGCCCATGCCGGTTGGCGCGGCGCGATGGCTGGCGTTACCGACCAGGCCATCGCCGCGATGATCTCCATCGGCGCCCGGATTGAGCATATGGCGGCTGCCGTCGGCCCCTGCATCGCCCGCGCCTCCTACGAGGTCGATCACGCCTTCGCCGAACGGATGCTGGCGGACGCCCCGGACAACGACCGTTTCCTGGCCGAAGGCCCGGGGGAACGTCCGCATTTTGACCTCGAGGCCTATGTCGTCGCCCGCCTCGCAGCCGCGGGAATCCGGCGGATCGAAGCATCCGGCCTCGACACGTACAGGCTTGAGGAGCGGTTCTACAGTTATCGCCGCTCGACGCACCGCGGCGAACCGACGTACGGACGGCAAATCTCGCTGATCGGGCTCCCTAGCGCCGAATGACGGCAGGGGCTAAGGCGCGGCCCGAGGAGAAATTCAGTGACCCAGAGCCGCCGCCCCAAGGATGTCGAAACCCATATCGGCAACCACAAGCTCGACCCGTCGACCATGATGATGGGCTATGGCTTCGACCCGGCGCTGTCCGAAGGATCGCTGAAGCCGCCGATCTTCCTCACCTCGACCTTCGTGTTCGACAGTGCGGCGGAGGGGAAACGCTTCTTCGAGGGCATCACCAACAAGCATGGGTCGGGCGGCAAGGCCGAAGGCCTGGTCTACTCTCGTTTCAACGGGCCCAACCAGGAAATCCTCGAAGACCGTTTGAAACTGTGGGAAGACGCCGAAACGTCGCTGACCTTCTCCAGCGGAATGACCGCGATTGCCACGCTGCTGCTGACCTTTGTGCGTCCGGGCGACGTCGTCATCCACTCCGGCCCGCTCTACGCCGCGACCGAATCCATCATCAACAAGATCCTGCCCCAATTCGGGGTCCACTATATCGACTTCCCCGCCGGCGCGACGCGGGAAGAACTGGACGAGGTGATGGCGGCGGCGAAGGCCAAGGGCCGCGTCGCGATGATCTACCTCGAAAGCCCGGCGAACCCGACCAATGCGCTGGTCGATGTCGAAGCGGTCGCCGCCGCCCGCGCCGCCGCTTTCGGCGACCAGGCCGAGCCGCCGCCGATCGCGATCGACAATACGTTCCTCGGCCCGCTGTGGGCCAAGCCGCTCGACCAGGGAGCGGACATCAGCGTCTATAGCCTGACCAAATATGCCGGCGGGCACAGCGACCTTGTCGCCGGCGGGCTGGTCGGCAGTCGCGCCCTGCTCGACAAGGTCCGGCTGATGCGGAACACGATGGGTGGCATCTGCGATCCCAATACGGCCTGGATGCTCATGCGCAGCCTGGAAACGTTGGAACTGCGCATGGACCGGGCCGGCGAAAGCGCGGAGAAGGTCTGCGCCTTCCTGCGCGATCATCCCAAGGTCGAATCGGTCGGCTATCTCGGCTTCCTCGAGGAAGGTTCGCGCCAGGCCGACATCTACAAGCGCCACTGCACTGGCGCGGGCTCCACCTTCTCGCTCTACCTGAAGGGCGGCGAGCGCGAGGCCTTCGCCTTCCTCGACGCGCTGAAAATCGCCAATTTGGCGGTCAGCCTGGGCGGAACCGAGACACTGGCTTCCGCGCCGGCGGCGATGACCCATTTGTCAGTGCCTGACGAGCGCAAGGCGGCCCTTGGAATCAGCGACAATCTGGTTCGAATCTCGATTGGTGTCGAAAAGGCGGAAGACCTGATTGCCGATTTCGATAACGCGTTGAACTCGGTCTAACCCCAATCCTCCACCCGCCAATTGCGGGATTTCGCGAGCTTGGCCAAGCGGTCGTGCGGGTTCACCGCGACCGCTTCGTCGGCCCATTCGAACACCGGCGCGTCGCTGGCGTGGTCGGAATAGAAGCGGACGTGCCCGCGCGCGAGTCCGCTCCTGCCAAGCCATTCCTCGATCATGCTGAGCTTGGCGGGGCCATAGCAGTTCTTGCCGTCGATCTTGGCGTGGACGCGCTCGTCGATGCCAAGGATGGAATTGGTGCCGATGCACTCGTCGAAGCCGAGCCGCTCGGCAATCTCGCGGGCGTAGAAGCGATAGCTGGCCGTCGCCATGACGACATGCCGCCCTTCCGCCTTGTCCCGCGCGATGGCCTCGCGGGCTCCGGGCCGGATGTTGTGGGCCAGCGTTGCCTCTGCGAAGCTTTCCACTAGCGGCTTCAGCTCGGCAGGATGGCGTTCGCTTCCGAGCAGCAGATGGTGGTTGATCTCCTTGAGCCGCCCGCGGTCAATGAGCTTGACCGCATATGCCAGCATCGACGCGATCACGAGCGGCAGGAACAGGAGTCGCCACGGTGCCCGCCGCAGCGCGCAATGAAGCAGGAACGGCGTCCAGGTAGCCCGCCGAGTGACCGTCCGGTCCATGTCATAGATGGCGATGTCGGTCATGCCCGGCCTGCGAGGATGGCGGTGACCAGCTCATGGTCCTCGGGCTTGTCGACATCGACCGCGGCTAGCGGGTTCTCCAACTCCACCTTGCGGATATCGAGGCCCAGGCGGCGCCCGACCGAGGCCAGCGTCTGGTCGAGCGTCCGCAGCCGCAGCACGGCACCAATCAATACGGCCGGACCTAGGGCGGCGATCATCCGCCAGCCCTTCTTGCGGTCCTGCTCGACCAAGCGCCACAGCGCCACCGCCTTGGCCGCCCTGGCGCTTCCGAAGGCAAACAGATTCGCGCCCGAATAGGCGCCGCCGCGAAAGCGGAGCCAGGTCCGCTTCGTCTGCGGAAGGCGGGCCAGCAGCGAGTTTCGCTCAACGAGTCCGATCGCTACATCGGCCCCTTCCGCCCGGGCGCAAAAATCGGCGATCATCTGCGGATCGAGCAGTGCATGATCGGCCGTGGTGACGAGCAGCGGGTAACAGGTCGCCGGATCGGCCAGGATTGCCTCGAGCGTCGATGCAATCGTTTGCCCGGACGAAGCGAGCGCAAGGCGGACATCATCGGGAAGCGCAGCGGCAATCCGATCGGGCTGCTGCGCGAGAACGCGGACGTTCTGGACTTCCGGCGCTTTCAGGAGCGCGGCGACCGGCCGGGCAACCATCGGCACGCCGCCGACCGGGATCAGCACCTTCAGATCGGTACCATAGCGTTGCGCGAAGGGATCGGCGCCCGGCCTGGACCCGGCCAGAACGATCGCCGTCCAGCTCACGCCAGCCAGCTGACCACCGGCTGCCCTCGGTCGCGCCGGGCGTTGGCCTGCGCCAGCCGTACCGCGTGGAAGATCAGCGACAGGATGGTCCACAGCGCGACCAGCTCGATCCCCAGGTCGGGCCGGCCGAACAGCAGTGCACCGACCAGGATCACCATGTTCGGGTTGCGCCGCGCCGTAACCAGTCGGAACTGGCTGTCGATCCGTTGCCAGACATGGATGTGCATGTCGTAGCGGCGCATGAAAATGCCCTCGATGACCCGCTGTGCGACGTAGCCGAACACGATCGCGCCGATAATCAGCAGCTCGTACACCCGGTCGTCCAGCGGGCGGCCATAGGCCTGCAATCCTTCGGCCCACGCCCACCACCAGAAGGGTGGGTGGATCAGGTCGACGCCATGGTCGAACAAATTGCCCCATTTCGACGACTGGCCGGTGCAGCGGGCCAGCTTCCCGTCGACCGTGTCGAGCACCATGAACGCGAAGCCGGCGGCGATCCCGGTCCAATACCAGCCGTTGTAGAAGAGGAAGAAGGCCGCGACGCACAACGCCGCCCCCACCGCCGTCACCATATTGGGCGTCAGCCCGGCGAGCGCCGCCCAACGGGTGAGATGGAATGCCGGCCTCCGCCACAAATAGAGGGTCAGTGCGTCGGTCACCCCTTTGTAGCTGGCGTCGTAAGCCGCCCGCTCGACGGCTTCGGGATTGGCCGGATCGAGCCGCATCACGAAGGGCCGCTGCCGTTTCCTCAGCGCGCCATAGCTGAAATCGGCGCTGTCCGCGTCGAGCGGCTCGAGCGACAGGCCCTCATAGTCGGCCCCCGGCCGCATCGCCGCCAATACCGCCGCGGGATCTCGGTCGGCGGGAACATGGGCCAGCACCGGATGGCCGTCCTTGGTTAGGACTCGCCCCGGCGACTTGCCAAGCGCGACGAGCCATTCCGGGTCCCAGGCCCAATCGAGGTCGGCATATAGCGTTGTACGCCCCGGCTGCGGGGCATCCGCCGGTTCCAGCCCCGCCTTCGCCGCCAAAGCCCGGGCTCTCTCGGCGGCCCCCATGCCGAAGGCGCGGGCGGGATTGTCCCCGACCGTCACGAAAAGCGGCCTGGAGCCGGCAGGAACGTCAATTGTCATCCAGAGCCGGGCTATAAGGCATGGGCCGGGACAGCAAAGAGGCAAATTGTTGCGGGCTTGCCGCTGAATCGGATTTCGAGCAGGGTCGCGGGCGATGGGGGACCAGTCGACCACCTCCGATCCTCCCAAGGGGGATAATGCGTTCCGCTGCGTCGGTTCGCTGACCATAGGGCGCGCCGCATCGACCGAGCGGGAATTGGCCGCCTCGCCCGATCCGCTGACGATCGATCTCAGCGGGGTCCAGAAGATGGACACGGTCGGCGCCTGGCTGATCTACCGCGCGGTGCGCGACCGCGGGGCCAAGGTGGTCGGCGCCAGCAAGATTGTCGCAGGCTTGCTCGACCAGGTTGCCGAGGCCGACCGCCCCGCCCGCATCCGGCCCGACGAACGGCCCGCCCCGCTTCGGATGCTGAACGAATTTGGCGAATGGGTCGCGGAAGCGGGCGCCACTTTCGTCGGCTTGCTTGGATTCCTGGGATCGGTCCTGATCGCCTTCGCGGCGATCATCCGGCGGCCGAAACGCCTCAGGATCAATGCCGTCGTGCACCGCTTCGACCTCGTCGGGGTTCGGGCGCTCGGCATCATCGGCCTGATGACCTTCCTGATCGGGATCGTCGTCGGGCAGCAGGGCGCGGTCCAGCTCGAGCAGTTCGGCGCCGAAATATACACCATCAATCTGATCGGCCGGATCACGGTGCGCGAGATGGGCACGCTG
>Ga0307414_10000430_pt1 | contig 22375 bp, 14 predicted proteins | sample DK1Ometagenome_FD_203804 | JGI IMG/M metagenome (GOLD analysis project Ga0307414, IMG submission 203804) | Maize rhizosphere microbial communities from greenhouse at UC Davis, California, United States - DK15-O-3 | ecosystem: Host-associated > Plants > Roots > Rhizosphere > Soil | place: USA... | reverse complement strand
GGTACGCTTACGCGTTTACTACCTCCGCTGTCGATGCGCTGCGGCGTATCCCGATCCGTCGCAGCGTCGCGGTGGCGTTAAGGTTCGTCACTCCTTCCATACCCACAGCGCTCATCACGCGAAAAAACAGAGCTCCATCGAGCCAATCGAAACTGATTCCGTCGACGCTGTGCACGGCGAACGTCAGTGAATATGAATCCGGCGCCAGCCAGCATGAGAACCCAAAACTAACTTCGACGATCTCGCCTCGTTGCGCCGGTCCAAAGTTAACTTGTTGTAACTCGGTGTTCGTACCATAAAGATGAATGCCGTGCCGGTTCCGGATCAAAAAGCCGCAAACGGGCGCTTCCACGTCGTCGTGAAAGACAAGACGAATCTTCACGACAACCTCCTCGCCCGATTCCGCAAATTCAATTCTTTGATGAGCTGCATTGAGCAGTTCAACGGCCAGGACTTCTGCGCGTCCGTCACCATGACGATACGTGTAAGAAAGCTTTGGAATCGTTTCAGTGTCGAACTCTGTTTGCGGCGCGTCCGAAACCGGTTCGGTCATTTGATACGCGTTTTCCCGCGCCATGATCAACTTCTGATATCGATTTAGAACGTCAGCAGGTTTACCTATCGCTTCCATGCGCCCGCCATTAAGCAGCAAAGCCTGTGAGCATAAAGCCCGAATGGCATTCGGATCGTGTGAGACGAGTAATATCGTCATGCCGCTCTCTTGCATCTCGCGTATGCGTCTCATGCAGCGATGTTGAAACACAGCGTCACCGACAGCGAGAGCTTCGTCGACAATCAGAATTTGCGGCATTGCGCTGATGGCGGTGGCAAAGGCCAGGCGAACGTACATACCGCTCGAATAAGTCTTTACCGGTTGTTTGATGAACTCACCGATCTCCGCAAAGCGCTCGATATAAGGAATCATCGCCTCCGTCTCTGCGTGTGAGAATCCCATTAGCGATGCGTTCATGAAAATATTCTCTAACCCGGTAAACTCCGGATTAAAACCCGAGCCGAGCTCGAGGAGCGCTGAGATGCGCCCGGCGCGCCAGATTGTTCCTTCAGTTGGCTGCAGGGTGCCGGCCACGATTTGAAGGAGAGTCGATTTGCCTGATCCGTTAGGTCCGACGATGCCAAAAGTCGTCCCTTTCTCGACTTCGAACGTGATATCACGAAGGGCCCAAAATTCCCGGTGCGTCCGCCAGCGACCACGAGTCAACATCTCTTTAAGGCGATCGGAAGCGTGATCGTAGATACGATATTGCTTCGAGACACCTTCAATTCGCAGCACAGGTTCCATCGGTTGGTATGATAAATCAATCTGTGTAATCTGTGGATGTGACTTAAGCCGCCCGGCAATTCTGAGATAGAATTCTTTTTCAAATTGGAAGTAACAAGTATCACGAAAATGGAGACCTCGCGTATTGCCTGATAGGCTGCAAATCATCGGGTCTGATTTGGATGTGGACCGTCTGATGCATGAGATAAGGCAAAATGTAACCAGGCATCGCAGTGCTGGTGAACATCTTCCCGAGCCTTTACCTCAATTATCGGATGGCCCGCACATCACTGAAGGACATAATTTTCTCAGGTTGCAACCGGCATTTCAGACTAAAAGCGACAATGACTATCACATCAATGACTTATTAAAGTTTCATGGCGAAGACTTCGTGCGTAACTCCTACCGGGCGCTTTTACTGCGCGAGCCTGACGCAGACGGTCTGGCCCATCAGCTACAAACGTTGGCGGACGGCCGTTTCAATAAGATCGATATTCTTGCGGGTTTGCACTACTCGCCTGAAGGGCAGCGGAGCGGTGTAACGCTCAGAGGCTTATCAATTCCGGTAGCGATGAGACGGCTCGGACGCTTGCCCGTTATCGGTTACTTGATTCGCATGATCATTGCCGTACTCCGTTTGCCACGATTGCTGCAAAACCAAAATCAATTCGAGTTTTATTCATTGTCCCAGCAAGAGCGAATCGTTGCCTACCAAAATCAGTATCGAAAAGATTTGAGTGATGCCGTCACTCAGATCCTCGAGACTCAGCAAAAGGTAACTGAGCAACAGCAGGCGATCGAGTTGTCGTTACGACAGCACGAGGAGTTGGCCGGTCGCCACAACAATTTGGAAAAGACCATTGAAGTCCGCTTTGCTGAAGCCCGAAATTCCGTCGATCATTTGACTTCATATACAACAACCCAAATACAGCAACTCCACAATCAGCAGCAGACTATCAGCCGTCGACAAGATGAAGAGAGAGCGGAGCACCTAAGCCAGCAACAGCAGTTTAGAACCGACCTCGACGGGCAAATAACAAACCAACAGCAGCTCGGAGCCGAGCTGGCCCAGCAGGCAACGAAGCAACAGCAGCTTAGATCTGAGATCGACGAGCAAATACAACACCTACTGCTCCGGCAACAGAGGGCACACGACGAACTGGCGGCGCAGGAGAATCGCCTGGGAGTTTTGCTTGAAGAAGTGAATCGGAATGCAGATGCGATTGGAGGTTCTTCTTTCGTTCAAGTCGTGGCGGAGGAAACGGACCATCTGCTTGACGGTTTCTATGCCTCTTTCGAAGATCAATTCCGTGGTGACCGTGACGAAGTACGCCGGCGGCTACAGGTCTATGTTCCGGTTCTTAAAGAGCAACACATTACCAGCGACGTTCTCGACATCGGATGCGGACGTGGTGAATGGTTGGAGCTGCTGAAAAGCGAAGGCATTGAAGCTCAGGGCGTCGACCGCAACAGAGTCTTTGTTGAAGAATGCGGGCGGGCCGGTCTGTCTGTTATTGAAGCGGATGCATTGACGCACTTACGCAGTTTGCCTTCCGAAAGTCTGAATGCTGTGACGAGTTTTCACCTTGTCGAACACTTGCAGTTTGAAATACTGATCAAGTTGCTGGATGAGATAGTTCGTACGTTGAGGCGCGATGGCTTGTTGATTCTTGAAACGCCCAATCCGGAGAATCTTCTCGTCGGCAGTTGCAACTTTTACGCTGATCCCACTCATCGACATCCGATTCCGAGTGAAACGCTGCAGTTCCTGCTTGAGTCGCGCGGCTTCCACGACATTAAGATTTTGAAGTTGCGGCCAAGGGATGAGGCAAAGATTGATGGTGACAGCGAGATAATCAAGCGGTTCAACGAACTGCTTTATAGCGCTCCCGACTATGGGGTCATCGCAAGTAAAACTTCGGAAACAGAGCGCCAAAGGCGCGGTATATAAAAGCCAGGGGCAAGCGCGAAGCGAAGCGCAGCGCGTCGCCCCTGGTTGCGAAAAGAGCGAAGTGTCAAGGCCTGAAAGGCCGAAATATAAGCCACCGTATTACGCCCTTTCAGGGCTGGCGATGCTTTTTAATTTTGTTACCAGGGGCGACGCGCTTCGCGCTTGCCCCTGGCTTTCATATTCCGCGCCGTTGGCGCTAAGGGATGTTCAGTAGAAAAATCGTAATTATCTCGCCATGGTTTGGCTCCTTTGCCGGCGGCGCTGAACTATTGGCGAGAGGTATGAGCCGCGAATTGAACAAACGCAGCGTCGAAACAATTGTGCTTACGACCTGTTCACGTTCACCCTATGACAGTTGGTGGAAAGATCATTATGCACCGGGCGTTTATGACGTCGAGGGCATACAGACCCTGAGATTCGCCACCGGAAAACGACGTGAACCATACGACGCGGTTATCAGAAAAATAAGACTCGGAAAGCAATTGTCCGCCCAGGATGAGAACGACTTCTTTGATTACGGAATTAACAGTCCGGATCTGATTGATGCAGTTGGAAACTACCTGACCGGCGATTACGATCTCATCGCACTTCCATATTTCCACGGCATCACTCATTCGGTCCTTAACACGTATCCACGCAAGGTTTCTCTAATTCCGTGCTTTCACGATGAGCCACAATTTTATTGGAGCGCCACTCGCCGGTTGTTACAAAACGCCCGGCACATCTTCTTTAATTCAGCAGAAGAAAAGCAGTTGACGATTAAACAATACGGATTGGAAGTCGGACGCCGAGTTGTTGAGAGCGTAGTGACCGGTGTCGGCGTCGAACTGCCAGTGAATGGGGAACAACTCGACTCAAAACCCGCGGAGATTCCCGATAGCTACTTCATATATGCGGGCCGTAAAGAACGAGGCAAGAACGTTCATTTGCTGTGTGAATGGTTTCTCGAGTATCAAAGAAACTTCAATCGAGGCACGAGGCTTCTTTTTATCGGCGGGGGTGACGAGTCGCTTGTGCCGGCCAACGAATGTTTCCTCGATCTTGGTTTTGTCTCAGAGTCAAGAAAACTCCAGCTCATCAAGAGTTCGAAAGCCGTCATCAACTTGTCGGAGAATGAGAGTTTTTCGATCGTGATCATGGAAGGCTGGTTATGTGGTGTTCCCAGTGTCGTTTCTGCTGCTTGTCCCGTGACCACGAATCATGTTCGTCGCTGCAATGGCGGACTGTTTGTCGCCAACAGCGAGGAGTTTGGCCTGGCCTTGAAATATCTCGAAGAGAATGAGATGGCCCGGCGCGGCCTGGCAGCAAACGGCCGAGACTACCTCACACGCGAGTTTTCTTATGACGCCGTGTTGTCAAGATATCTGGACCAGCTCGCTCACACAGACGAATGAAAATATTGATCGACGGACAAACTCTGTTGACTCCTGAAATCAACCGGGGAATCGGGACCTACTTCAAGCGTACGGTCGAGCAGATGCTCGAGAACGACCTTACGAATGAGTTTTATCTCAATACTCCCGATGGCCCGCACCTCGAGAACCTGTCAATCTGGACGCGCAACAAACTCTCGCTGATTAATACTCCCGTGAAGGGTAAACAAAAACCCTACTCAGATGCGGTAAACAATGAGATCGCTAAAAACGGCATCGATCTCTATTGGTCTCCCAATGCCCTGATGCACAACGTATTCCTGCCGTCTCGACAAGTGAGTAACTGCACCTTCGCGGTCACGATCTTCGATCTCATTCCCTTGATAATGGAAAAAGAGTACGCGAAGCATTTATCAGCGTCAGCGCTCGAGACCTTCCGGCGTAAACTCAATCAGATGGAGAGCGATTTCGATCTGTTCCTGCACATCTCCGAACATACCCGCTCCGATTTCGTGAACGCGCTGGATGTTAAAGACAAAGAGCATGTGGTGACGCCGCTCGCCGCCGACAGTAGTTTCAAACCTTATCCATTTCCGCGGCAGCCTTCCGGGAGTGAGTATGTGTTTTATCCGGGAGGCCTCGATCCACGCAAGAATATGGACCGAGCGCTCAACGCGTTTGCGAAGTTACTTTCTTTGCATGGCGCAGACCCCACGGTCCGAGCAACTGATTTCTTGATTGCGTGCACGATGGATAACGCTTCAGAAAAGCTACTGATGAGAAGTGCGAGAGAACTGGGGATCGCGGACAGAGTTCGACTGACAGGTTTTGTAGACGACGCTTCACTGGTGCAGCTTTATCAGAAGGCGCGGTGTCTTTTCTTCCCATCACTTTATGAAGGATTTGGCCTGCCTTTACTGGAAGGCTTAGCTTGTGGACTGCCAGTGGCGGCAGCGAATACTTCGTCGTTGCCGGAGATCGCCGGCAACTTTGCTTTTTATTTTGATCCGTATGATATTGACGAAATGGTCCAGGCTTTATACCGGGCCTTACAAGCACCGATGAATCCTGACGCGAAGCGTGCTCGCTACGAATACTCAAAAAACTTTTCCTGGCGGAAAACAGCTCTGGCGACTCTCGATGCGTTCCAATCGTCGGTGAATGTATGAAGCGTTCAATTATCCGTCGCGAGACTCTGATCTTCCTCGCCTTCCTTACATTAACTGTTCTCATGACGTGGCCCTGGGTGCTTCATCTTCGTGACGCTTCAGCCGGTCGAGGAGATCCTTACGCAATCGCTTACTACATGTGGTGGGATTATCATCAGACTTTTCATGATCCCCTGAACCTCTTTCATTCGACAGTACTTTACCCGTACAAGTACACACTGGCATTCACCGAGAGTGCCTACGGCGTGTCCCTGTTGTTTTTTCCGCTGTTTGCGCTTGGCTTCAAGCCTTTGACCGTAGTTAGTGTGGCGACGCTTATTTCTTTCGCCTTCTCCGGCTACGGCATGTTTCGTTTGGAGAGAACGTTAACAGGCTCGGTAGGCGCCGCCTGGATTGCGGGAATCGTTTTCTCTTTCATCCCATACCATTTCCAACGTCTTCCGCACCTGCACTTGATCTTCACTGGTTGGATCCCACTGCTGATTGAAGCGCTCGTACTATTTGCACAGCAGCGCACGTGGCGAAGATCTGCATGGCTCGGGATTACTTTTGTCATGAATGCGCTGACCGCCGTGACGTGGTTTATTCTGACTTTGCTTCCTCTCACTCTAACAGGGATCTTTTTGATCGCCTGGTTTCATTTACTGAGAGATCGTAATTTCTGGATTCGTGCCGGCGCATTGCTTGGGCTTGCCTCTTTAGTAGTCCTTTGTTTCCTGTTTCCCTATTATCGCGTTCACCAACTATATGGTTTGGAACGCCGTCCCGAGCAAGTGATCGGGCTTTCAGCCTGGCCGATTCACTGGCTCGCTGTGAGTGAGCGAAACAAACTTTGGACCGGTCTCGGCGGAACGGCTGCGAGGGACGAGTTGATGCTTTTCCCCGGGTTTCTTCCACCGCTTCTTATGGTGGCGTCCCTCCTGCTCGTCAGACCAGCCGCACGACAATTCAGCATTTTGACAACTCGCATAAGGTCGTCCATTTCTTTCAGAACAATCATCCTGGTGTTGGATTGTTTGGCGGTCTTATTGATGCTGATTTGTCTTCTGACGATTGGTTACAGCGGCATTCATCCTAAGCTGTTTGGTGTCGAGATATTTCAGTCCACGCATGCAACTCGTCCGCTCTTCTTTTTTGTAATCGTAGTTTGTATTCGCGTGCTGCTGGCCCCACCTCAGTTTGTTAATCGCTTTTTTGAGAAGGACTACGCGGCGGCCATTCGGTCCAATCCACGCACAGTCGCGTATGTGGTGGCGCTGATCTGGACCGTGATGGGCTTCCTCGGCTCTCTCGGAATGAATTTTTACTTTCACCGGTTTTTGTACGCCATGATTCCTCTTTTCAGGAGTACGCGTACTCCATCGCGTTGGGCGATGATCGCTTACGTAGGACTCGCGATTCTGGCGGGCCTGGGCTCGGTGCAGGTTGTGAAACTGCTGGTCCGTTGGTGGCCCCAACTCAAGCGAGGTTTGATCTACGCAGCGCTGGCGATACTGGTGTTATTCGAACAACGAGTCGTTCCGCTCGCGTTTGTCCGCGGTGAGGTCGATCCTGATCCGATGACTCTTCGCCTGAAAGCAACACCGATGTCCGGTGGGATTGTCGAATTGCCGGCAGAACGAGATAACTACGCCTACTTCACATACACGCTTCGCGCCGCGGACCATGGCCACCCAGTCGTAACGGCAGCCTCGAGCTTTGTGCCTCCGCTGCTTCAGGAGATCGAATCGTTAACGCTTGAACGTCCAATACCGGCGCGATTTATTGACGTTCTCGAGGGTATTCCCACGTCCTACCTGGTCGTGCACAAGTCACTCTTGAAGACTGACAGCAGGAATGCAATCGAATCAATCGTCAAAAGTGGAGTAACCGAGCGGCGGCTCAAGTTGATTCATCGAGAAGGAGATTCCGAAACAGGTGATGAACTTTATGCGCTCACGAGGATAGAACCGTTGGCGCAAGCTGATCCCAATCCGATCGATGACGCTGCTTACATGGTTCGTCAACAATACCTTGATCTGTTGAATCGAGAACCAAACCAGGGCGAGGTGGATCGCTTAGTACGCTTTATCAACGAGTGTGGCGGCGAGCCAAAGTGTTTGACTCAACGGCGCTCTCAAGCTGCGTTGCAGGTATTTCGCTCCGACGAGTTTAAGAAGACGCAGCTTATGTGGTATGGCGCATATCTCCTGACCTTCGGACGTCGTCCGACTTATGACGAGTGGAAAAAAAGGACTTCTGTCGAAGAGTTGGTGAAGACACCAGAAGTAAAAGCAAGCTATCCGACAACGGATACTGAGACTTTGCGAAAGCTTGCAGAAATGTTATTGAGTAAGGAAGAGCAATACAATTCGGCATTTGTGGTAGTGTGTTACTTCGATTACCTGAAACGAGATCCCGACCCTCAAGGCTACAATTTCTGGTTACAGACGCTGAAACAGAATTCAAACGATCTATCGGCGGTAATCACTGGATTCATCGATTCCGGTGAATATCGTTCACAGTTTGGGGCGCAGTGAGTCATGAACAATTGGGATTAGGATTTTGACCCGGACAGCTTAATTGTAGGGGCGGCCCTCCGTGGCCGCCCGTCGTTCGCAACAGATCCTACTCCCGAGACGGGCGGCCACAGAGGGCCGCACCTACAGTTACGGCAGCAGAATCAAATTCGACCCGGAAGCGAGGATAAAGTGCATTTAGAAAAGTATGAAGCTGGAAGAATACTCAAAAATGTACGAGCTCGAGGATCGTTACTGGTGGTTCATTGGGCGTCGCAAGCTCGTTAAATGGTTATTGCACAAACATAATCCAAACGGCGCGCAATCTTTGGTGTTTGATTTAGGTTGTGGAACTGGTTTGAATCTCTCGTCGTTTGGAAGCGAATTTAAAACTATCGGCAGCGATATCTCACGCGAGGCCCTTGGATTTTGTCGCGAACGAAACCTTGAAGGCCTTTTCAGTTGCAAGGCCGAAGCCATCGCTCTCAGAGACGACAGCGTCGATTTGGTCACAGCGTTGGATGTGCTCGAGCATGTTCGTGAGGACGTGCCTGCGCTCAAAGAGATTAATCGCATCCTGAAGCCGGGCGGTAAACTCATAGCCATCGTACCTGCCTACGGTTTCCTCTGGTCTGAACATGATGAAGCCTTGCATCACTATCGTCGTTACGTCGCGCGTGAGCTGCGGGCAAAACTCACGGTTTCCGGTTTTGAGGTAGAACGTTCTACTTATTTCATTTCGACTCTCTTTTTCCCGATCTTGTTTTTTCGTCTCTGGCAGGGTTTACGTAGAACATCAATCGAGGCGTCAGTCTCGTATCGGCTACCACCCGCCTGGATCAATCAACTGCTCGTAACCTTCCTCGATATCGAACGAACTCTGATCAACTCTTTCAATCTGCCCTTCGGCGTCTCGCTGATCGTCGTCGGTCGAAAGCCACGCGAATCCTGATACTATTGATTTTGGACAACGACGTTAATGGATAAACCTGCATGGTCAGATGAGGCGACGGTAGAAGATATCTACTACTGTTACCGGCTTCTGCTGAAGCGAGAGCCGTCACAGGCAGACCTTGACTACTGGTGCGAAAGGGTTCGGGCGGAGCAGTTAAACTATTCGCGGTTGGCCGAATATTTTCGCCAATCTCGCGAGTATGTCATTGGTAGAAAGGCCCGTGGCTTTAGCTTGCTCCAACTCGACGATTTCGAATTGTATGTTCAGGAGCATGACTGGGACATCGGAGAGAATCTCATCGAGACAAAACAGTATGAGCCTCACGTCACCAGTTTTCTAAAAGAACACCTCCAGCAGGGAATGACATTTGTCGACATTGGAGCAAACGTCGGTTTCTTTACCCTCACTGCTGCCACGAAAGTCGGAGAGTCGGGCAAGGTCATCGCCGTTGAATGTAATCCTCGAAATTGTGAATTGATCTATATGAGCCTGCATCGAAACGGATTTGATCAGGTAACGGTTTATCCATTTGCGGTTGGTGAGACTCAGAAATTGATGAGTTTCTCGTGGGGATTTAGTAACGGGTTTGTCGATGAGTTGGCCCAGGACGATGAAGAAGCTTTCATCGTTCCCGCCGTGACGTTGGATTTCTTACTCAAAAACGAGAGCCGGGTAGATGTTATAAAAATGGATATCGAAGGTTCCGAGGCAAAAGCGTGGCAGGGAATGCAAGAGACGATTGCAAAACATCATCCAGTGTTGCTGATGGAGTTTTTCCCCGCCTTACTGGAGCGAGTCTCTGCAGTGAAAGGCGATGAATTACTGGATCATGTTTTTGCTTGCGGTTACAGTGCGGCAGTTTTACGGCGCAATCAGGAGATGGTCACCACTCCATCAACCGGCGAAGTCATTACCGAATGGGAAAAAGAACGCGACCAGGTTGGAGATGTGGCCAAAACATATCTGGACCTGGTCTTCCTACCCAACGGGCAATAGATGGGCACAGGCACTCACGCGGGAAATCGTAAAATCGCCTGGCTCTCTCCGTTACCGCCGCAGAGAAGCGGTATCGCTTACTACAGCTACTCGCTTATAAAAGCTCTCAAGCCACATCTTGATATTGACCTTTATTACGACACCGAGTTACCGGCACTCGAGTTAAGGAATGAGTTTGATGTTTATCCTATACATCTGTTTCCTGAGCGCCGTGAAGCTTACGATGAGGTCATTTATCATTTGGGAAATCACAGCGGCTTCCACAAGACCATTTATCAACTTGCCTGGAAATATCCCGGCACGATCGTCCTGCACGATTACAACCTGAGCGCTTTCATGCACGATGCGTTCTACCTGCAAGCTGATTGGCAACTTTACGAACAGGCTTTGGTTGACAGCAATGGTGAACGGGACCATCACGGACTGCTGGGGTTGGTGCCACAGCTCAGACGTAATGTGAATGGTCTTCCGATGTCACATGCTGTGGTTAATAAGAGCCGCAAAGTTATCGTGCATCACCAGTGGCTAAAGCACCAGTTCAACAACAATGACCATATCGACGTCATTCCCCTCTTCGGCGAGATCAGTTTTTCTCCGACCTTAGAACAAATCGCGAGATTCAGGGAGAAGTTTTCTATCAAGGACACTCATTTCCTGATCTCCTGCCTGGGGTTTGTCAATCGCAACAAGTTGCCGGAGTTACAGGTAAAGGTTGTCAAAAAGCTGCTGGCTCAGGGTTTTCCCGTGCATCTATTGTTTGCAGGTGAAACTTCCCCGGAGGTGCGTGCTCTTCAGGAGGAAGTGGAGGCCAGTGAATTTCGGAAATACATCACGTTCGCCGGCTACCTCGATGAAACGGATTATCTTAGCGCCCTCTTTGCGGCTGACGTCGTGATTAACTTAAGAAATCCTTCGATGGGCGAAGGATCACTCACCCTCGTACACGCTCTTGCCGCCGCTAAACCTACGATCATCAGCGATGCCAACCAGTACACGGAGTTTCCCGATAAAGTCTGCTGGAAACTAACTCATGATGAGAACGAAGCAGAGTTGCTTTGTGATTATCTGACTGTGCTTCTTTCGAATAAGAACGTGAGAGCCGCGCTGTCAGAGAATGCAGTTAATTATGTGAAGAGTGTGTTTGCGATAGAAAAGATCGTCCGTCACTGGCTGCGAGTCATTAGCAAATAAACCGCTTCTTATGCGGTTGCGCCTTTGCGAGAGGAATCATCAGTCGATCCGGATGTCAGAGATGCAAGATCTGAAGCCACCATCTCTTTGATTAAATCTTCGAAGTTGTAAGTCGGTTCCCATCCGAGTATCTTCCGCGCCTTGGACGCATCACCAATCAACTGATCGACTTCAGCGGGCCGGTGATACCTTTGGTCGACTTTCACAAATTCACGATAATCGAGACCAACCTCCGCAAACGCCAACTCGCATAGCTCGCGGACGCTGTGAGTTTTTCCGGTGGCGATCACATAGTCGTCCGGTTCAGGTTGCTGGAGCATTGTGTGCATAGCCCGCACGTAGTCCTTCGCGTGGCCCCAGTCGCGTTTGGCTTCCAGATTCCCGATTCTAAGTTCCGAAGTCAAACCGAGTTTGATTCGTGCCACAGTGCTGGTCGTCTTGCGAGTCACAAACTCCAAACCACGTCGCGGGCTCTCGTGGTTGAACAGAATGCCGCTGACACAATAAATCCCGTAAGCTTCGCGATAATTCCTGGTTAAATGGAAGCCGGCCACCTTACTGATTCCGTACGGGCTGCGCGGTTGAAAGGAGGTCGTCTCTGTTTGAGGAACCTCGTTGGCGTTTCCAAACATCTCGCTCGAGCCGGCGAAGTAAAAGCGACATTTGGGTCGCAGTTCCCGGATTGCCGCGAGCACATAGTGCGTCCCGTTGATATTCATGTTCATGGTGGAGAAGCCGTCGGCGAAGCTTTCCGCTACGAAACTCTGTGCCGCCAGGTGATAGCACTCATCAAAATCGTGATTGCTGAATACGTGGAAAATACTGGGATAACTCTCGAGACTTGCCGGGTGAAGCTTTACGCGGTCCAGGATGTGGGCAATTCGTTTGACTCTCGTTTCCGGTGTTTCAAGCGCCACACGTCGCACCAGACCATGCACCTCGTAGCCTAAACTCAGCAGATGATCTGCGAGATAACTGCCATCCTGACCGGTAATTCCAGTGATCAGCGCCTTCTTTGCCATCTGGTTCTCCTGATTGAGTGAAGTAAAGGGTGCACAGGTTCTGAAGTCTTAAGGACCATTGCTGTGGAGAGGACATTACCAGATTACATCCCTGCTTGCGAACCGATGGGGTTCTGCTTAAAATGGCCGTTCTTTAACGCCGGTGGCGGCAATAAATACTTTCACCCGTGCGACTGCTCAGCTCCCCGAGGGCATCTAATCTGCTCGTATCTGCGTCTTTATTGCGGAGGAATTCGTGAAACAAGGTTTCTGGTTCTTGTGCGCCATCATTGTGGCTGTGCTAGTCGGTGGCTCGCTTGTCTCCATTAGGGCCCAAACGTCCAGTCCAACTCCAGACCCATTCACCGCTCAAATCACTTCATCGTCCGCGTTTTTTAGCTCGGTGGTGAACGATATCAGCGCGAATGGGCGCTTCGTCGTCTTCGTCTCCGATGGTGATGTTTCAACGGAGAAGACGCAAACCAGAAATAATGCCGACGGCAACCGCGAGATCTTTCTACTCGATTACGCGCAACGACGTATCTTCCAGATCACGAACACAAAAAACGTTGCCAATCCGGTTGCATCGCCAAGCCCAACGCCTACGCCGAGTCCGACGCCTACACCGAGCCCAACGCCGACTCCTGCACCGACGCCGGCCGATCCGACTCTCGTAAAGATCGAGATCGACAACCGTGCTCCGATGATCTCTATGGCTCCGGCGCTATCGGGCGGACTGCGCGTTTACACGATTGTCTTCAGTTCAAACGCTCCGGATCCGGCAAACTTCGATGGCACTGAAGGCACTCTGGCCGCTGACGGAAACTCTGAGCTCTGGATCTACAAGCTGCCCGCCGTTGCAGACGTCGATTTAACGCTCGGCGCTGAGTTGCCCTTGCAGGATCTCTCAACCGGAACATTCCAACAGATCACCAACACGCCGGCTAGTCGTGTGCCCCGTGCGGGCTCAAGTACGCTGGTTCCGTTCTTCGCGGACGACAATCGCGACGCTTCGATTTCAGACGACGGAAACGTGCTCGCATTTATCTCGACGCGCAACCTCGTTCCCGGTGGTAACGCTGACGCCAACCCCGAACTGTTCTTTTTCAACGTCCTGACGGGCGCCTTTACTCAAGCGACAACTACGCAGGATGCGACGCCCGGCATTGGATTGGTCTTTCAGGCCAGTCCATCTCTGTCTTCAGACGGCACAGTTGTGGCATTTATCTCGAGTGCAAATCTGGCCAGCAACAATGCTGATGGAAATGCGGAGATCTATGTCGCGAATTTCGGTGGCGGAGCTGTCAGTAATATTCGCCAGGTCACGCGTACGCAAAACAGCGCCGCAAATACGAATGTGCTCAGTACCGGGCGGCGGTTGAGCCGCAATGGAGCGCTGATCGCGTTCGAATCCAGGGCCACCGATCCGAAATCGAATGCGGTGGCGACTTCTCAGACTCTCGGAACGTTTGTTTACACAATCGCGACCGACACCTTTAATGAAGTTGGACCACGTACGCCCATTACGGACATCGGTCGCTTCCCGACCTTTACTGACTACAACCTGTCTCTGGCTCCATCGAGTCTCGTGTTTGCTTCGTTCTTAAACTTCCGGCCCGATGGAACGTTCCCCACATCACAAGCACAGGCTTCAGAGGGAATAAACACTGACAATTCACCCGAGATCTTTCTGACGCAGATTCCGGTTACGTCGTCGAACACGTTTATTCGACTGACCAACATGCCGATATTCAACGCCGGCGGCACACGACCAATCCCCAGCGAGACTCGCAAACGAATCACGTTCAACGTCGGATTCGAGGAATTGGGTGGCGGCAACGCTGATGGCTCGCAGGAAGTTTTCTATTTGCTGACACCAACAATTACCGCGCAGTCTGCGGCAGCGCTTTCATTCTTTACCGGTGCGAGCAATATGCCTGTGACCGCAGCCACGCCGGCGCCGAGTCCGCTACCGAGTCCGACGCCGACGCCGAGTCCGAATCCCGGCGCTCCGTTTGGTCTGGCCCCGGGCGAATTGAGTATTGTTCGTTCCACCGTCGCTCTCGCTCCTTCAGATGCAACCGCGGGCGGAGCTTCAGAAACGAAACGCGCGCCGGCGCTGCCGATCGAGCTTAATGGTGTGTCTCTGAGTGTTAACGGAGCTGCGGCAGGACTCTATTTCGTCGGCAATGCGAGCAAGCAGATCAACTTCGTAATGCCGATTGGTTTGTCGGCTAGTGTTGCCAATGTCGCGATCAACGTGCTCGATAGTGGGGCGAACACTGACACTCTCTATCGCGGGTTAGTGCAGATCATAGTGGCACAACCCGACATCTTTACGACCACAAACGACGCCGGCGGGCGGGCAATCGCTTTCAATGTCACCAATCCCAATGCGCGTACACCCGAACCGTTTACCGTGACGTCTACTGACGCCAGCAACGCTACCGTTCCGACCGTTATCGAACTCAGCGTCACGGGAGTACGTCTTGCCACAACGGCGGAAATCACTGTAACCGTGGGAACTACGGCTATCTCGGGGACTTCGATTCTCGCAGTGCGTCCAAATCCGGAAATGCCGGGGTTTGACATCATAAACTTTACCTTGCCTGCGTCTTTGGCGGGAGCGGGAGACGTGCCTGTCCAGGTACAGTTTTCCAGAACCGGCATCACCACGGTCAGCCGGCCTGCTGCCACCGCGCCACACATAACGATTAATTAGGTTTAGCCGCAAAAAGGTGCCTTTTGTGCCTTTTTGCGGCAAGAACCGCCTATTTTTTGTGCTGTTTTGCGGCGCAAAGCGTGGTACGATGCCACGGCTGGCGGCTCCCCCGGTTCCAACGTCCGCGCTCTTAAAACTCGTCCTCGCCAGTGAAGTTTCTGATGCAGTATCCAGTTGCCCTCATCGTTAGTCTTGCAATGTTTTTCTCTCTCGGTTCCAGAGAGCGGCTGGAGATCCGCGACTCGTTCGAGTTTGAACCATCAGCACAAACTGTTCGCAAAATACGCTGGCCCAGGAAGACCATCGAGATTGCACTCTCAAACTCGCTACTCTCTCCCGGCAGCAACATCAAACCCGATAGCGATGTGGCCGGCGCCGCGCGTCGCGCGCTCATGCGCTGGTCCAACCTGTCAAACATCAACTTCCTCGTTACGTGGTCGACTGCCACTTCGATCAGTCCCGCAGATGCGGGCGATGGCGTCAGTCTGTTGACGATTGCCGACACTCCTGAAAACGAATCATTCAACTCCGAAGCTACAACCGGACGCACACGCGTTTTCTTCGATCCGGAAACAGGCAACATCGCCGAAGCTGACATCAGCATCAATCCGCGGCCGCGCGCGGAGGACGGCACGCAGTTGCAGTTCTCCACTGACGGCACGCCCGGCACTTACGATCTCGAAGCCACGTTCACACACGAGATCGGCCATCTGCTTGGCCTGGATCATTCGGCTGTGTTGTCGTCAACAATGCAGAGCCGCCAGGCTTTCAATGGAACGTTCGGCTTGCCCGCATTGACCGAACGCACGCTGAGTGAAGACGATCGGCAGAAAGTCCGCAGTCTTTATGGACCAAAGGTCAAACTCGGTCGCATCGAAGGCCGTCTTGCCGACAACCGCCTTGCCGGACTATTAACTCCGCTCAATGGCGTGAACGTTTGGGCTGAGAGTGTTGCGAATGGACGCGTGATCGCGAGTGATGTTACTGCCGAAGACGGCAGTTATAAGCTGGAAGGACTCGCGCCCGGGCAGTATCGCGTCATCGTCGCTTCCGGCTCTGAGACGCTGAAGTTTCGCAGCTTCGAATTGTCGAACCAGGTAGCCGTCAAGGCTGATGGCGCGACGCCGTTGAACTCGAACCTCGTGTCGCCGCAACCCTCGGTCCTAAATCCGCGAGCGCTCGGATTGAACGCGGAACTATCGACTGTTGCTCTGCCACTCGCACCTGGAAAACGTGTGAAGATTTATCTCGGTGGAGAAGGTGTAGATCAGGTTCCCGGTACGAGCATCGCCGTCAACTCGCCATACTTCACGATCGATCCGGCGAGTCTGACTCGCGAACAGATTGCAGCGCCATTCCCGGTCGTCAGCATCGAGTTGCAGGTGGCGGCCAATGCGCCGTTTGGCGATTACACGCTGCGACTCCAATCCAACTCCGGTGAGACTGCTTACGTGCCGGGTGCAATCACGATCGATCCGGGTGTCGCTTCAGGCGGTTCCAATCCGGTCGACGACTTTCGTTTCTTTATCGCCCAACAATACTCGGATCTCACGGGTCGCGAGCCTGACCAGGCCACGATTGAACGGCTGACTGCGCAACTCAATGCATGCGGCACACGTAACGACTGTTTGCGTACGCGTCGCATAGAGATCTCAACGAGTCTGCTCGTCGAGAATGAACTACCCAACACGGGCGTGTTTCTCTACGGGCTTTACGCTGCCGGACTCGGCCGGCTTCCTCGTTACAACGAGTTTGAGACTGACCACGCGTTGATCGCGAATCAAAAGGGTGAGCTGGAAGCGACGCGCCTCGCGCTCGCGAATGCGTTTGTCGAACGTGTTGAATTCAAACGTAAGTTTCCGGCAACGATGAAGCCGGCGGAGTTTGTTGATTCGATCCTTACTCTGTTGGCACAGGCTTCGGGCGTCGATCTCGGTTCGGAGCGTAGTACATTGATCAGTTTGCTGGACGACGCCGCGAACGGTCGCGCGATGGTGCTCGCACGGCTCGCATCCGATCAGCGCGTGGTTGACGCCAATTACAATCAGGCCCTGGTGCTTTTCCAGTATTTCAGTCACCTGCGACGCAATCCTGATGACGCGAGTTATGGCGCCTGGGTCAACACGCTCAAGAGCAAACCGCTGCGCGATCCCGAAGCCGCCCGCCTGCTCGTCTGCAGTTTTCTGAACTCCGCTGAGTATCAAAACCGCTTCGGCATGGTAGCCACCCACCACAACCGCGAATGCAATTAGTGTATATTTGCTGCGTTGAAGCCGAAGTTACTCTCGTATCTCATTTGTCCATCGTGTGAAGGGCCTCTTGATCTCTCTGTCGCGAAGTCAGAGGAAGAAGAGATCATGGAGGGCGAGTTGCGCTGTTCTTCGTGTGCGTCTTCATTTCCGATTACTGGCGGCATTCCGCGCTTCGCGAACCTCGAACACGTTGAGAGCGATAAACGCGACACAGCCGAGGGCTTCGGCTGGCAGTGGCAGCACTTCACGCAGGAAGACGAGCGTTACGCCGAACAGTTTCTCGGTTGGATAACGCCGGTGACGCCGGAGTTTTTTCGCGACAAGGTCGTGCTCGAAGGCGGTTGTGGCAAAGGACGCCACACGTTACTCGCCGCGCGCTGGGGAGCGCGTGAGGTTATCGGCATCGATCTGAGCGTCGCGGTTGAAACGGCCTTCGCTGCAACTCGTTCGCTGCCTAACGCGCACATCATTCAAGCCGACATATACCATCTGCCGCTGGCGCGGAAGTTTGACTACGTGTTTTCAGTGGGCGTGCTTCATCACCTGCCCGATCCGCGTGGCGGGTTTATGTCGCTGGTTTCGAAAGTCAAACCTGGTGGACATATTTCTGCGTGGATCTATGGCGCGGAGAATAACGAGTGGATCACGCGTTGGGTCAATCCGGTGCGCGAAAAGGTCACGTCACGAATCGATCAACGTGTGTTGCTGCAATTGTCGAAACTGCCGGCGGCGTGGGTGTTTCTGGCAACGAAGCTGGTCTATGGACCACTAAATCGCAACGGTTCGTCATTGGGAAAATATCTCTTTTACAACGACTACCTGAGCGCGCTCTCCAAGTTTGGCTGGCGCGAGCAGCACACCATCGTCTTCGACCACCTTGTAGCGCCCACTGCGTTCTACATTTCGCGCGCGGAGTTTGAAACATGGTGGCGTGATATCGGCGCCAGCGACGTAGTTATCACCTGGCATAACAAGAATAGTTGGTGCGGGCTGGGAGTCGTAGGTGAGAAATATTCTTAACGCATGCAAGTAGCGACACATCGCGCCATCTGGCGGCCTCTTTGGCAACTTCCCTCCCGCGCGGAGCTGATCTTCTCTTTCGCGAAAAGGGAACTGCTGGGGCGTTACAAAGGCTCAGCGCTCGGCATCGCCTGGGCCGTGCTGACGCCAGTAGTGATGATCGCGATCTTCACCTTTATCTTTGCCGGCATCTTCGGCGCGCGCTTCGGCGCGAGCAATTCTCACTGGGACTACGCGCTTTATCTCTTCTGCGGACTGTTACCTTGGTCCATGTTTCAGGAATCATTGCAGCAGTCCGCAAACACGATCGTGGTCCACTCCAATCTCGTCAAACGAGTTGTCTTTCCGCTCGAGGCTTTGCCCGCGGCGCAGGTATTGGCTGCCCTCGGAAATCAACTGTTCGCCACCATCGCATTACTCATCGCGAGCATCATCATCCGGCAGCGGCTCGAGTTGACCGCGCTCTGGCTACCGGTGCTCTTGATTCCACAGTTGTTGTTTACGCTCGGTGCTTCCTGGCTCATTGCTTCGCTCGGTGTTTTTCTGCGCGACATCACGCAGGGAATCACGTTGCTGTTAATGGCCTGGATGTATATGACCCCGATCATCTATCCGGAATCGATCGTTCCCGACCGTTTTCGCGCGTTGATGAACTTCAACCCCTTCACGGCCCTCGTCCGCTGTTATCGCCGCATTTTCCTGGAGGGAGCAGCCCCCGATTGGACTGGCCTCGCTTACTTCACCGCCTTCGCCCTCGTGGTTTTTATCTTCGGTTACTGGTGGTTCGCCCGCACCCGCAAGAGCTTCGCCGATGTTGTTTAACCCGCCTTCTTGTGCTTTTTTGTGGCCAAGATTTATGATCGTTGTCCCATGAAAACAAGATTTACATCCCTCGCAATCATATTGCTTCTCGCGACAACGGCCGCGAATGCACAGGAATGGACGCAATGGCGCGGGCCGGCTCGCGATGGCTCGGTATCGGCGAAAAACGCCCCGGCGGTATGGCCTGAGGCGCTAAAACGAACCTGGCGCGTCGAGATCGGTGAGGGCTATTCGTCCCCCGTGGTCGCCGGCGGGCACGTCTTTGTTCACGGCCGCAAAGACCCGGAAGAGATTGTCGCGAGCCTAAACCTGGCGGACGGCAAGGTGCTGTGGCAGCAGAAATATCAGGCAACGTTTCAGAAGAATCAATACGCCGTCGAGATGGCCAAAGGACCGCACGCAACTCCGCTCGTCGCCGGAAATCGTTTGTTCACACTCGGTGTCACCGGAATTCTCAACGCCTGGGACACGGCAACAGGCAAACTTCTCTGGACCCGCGATTTTTCAAAATCAATCGACACTTCGAAGTTGTTCTGCGGTACAGCCGCTTCACCACTCATCGTTGACGGGCGTTTGGTGATCCAGGTCGGCAGCGATACTCAGGGCGGCCAGGTATTCGCGCTCAATCCGGCAACAGGAGCGACGGAGTGGGAATGGCGCGGTGCTGGTCCAGGCTACGCATCGCCGGTGTTGATCGATCTCGGCGGCAGTAAGCAGATCGTATCGATGACTGAAGGTTCGATTTTTGGCCTTGATGGAAAGACTGGCAAAGAGTTGTGGTCAGTGCCGTTTCCTGACGAATGGCACGAGAACATCGCGACGCCACTCTGGACCGGCACGCATCTCATTATCTCCGGCACACGACAAGGCACACACGCTTACGCGTTGAAACAGACCAGCGGCAAGTGGGAAGCGACCGAAGCCTGGAAGAATCCAAACATCGCGATGTACATGAGTTCTCCTGTCTTCGGCGACGGCTTGATCTACGGTCACTCGTCGAAAAAGAAGGGACAGTTTTTTGCACTCGACGCAAAGACGGGCGAGGTGCGGTGGACCACTGAAGGAAGGGAAGGTGAGCATGCGTCGTTGTTGCTCACGCCGCAACACGTAGTCTTTCTGACCAATGGCGCGGATCTGATCGTCGCGAAGCGCGATACACCGGCGTTTGCCGTCGAGCGCCGTTATGAAGTTGCCGAAGCATCGACCTTTGCCACGCCGGTGCTGCTTGGATCAAACATTCTGGTGCGTGACGCGACCGGATTAATACTTCTCACGACTACGAAGTAATCCACAGATAAGCGGTTAATCTGTAGTCCCGGGATTTGAATATAAACACCACATTCCTGCTTAACCGGCTGATCGACGCCAGCGTCGATGGCATGTTCGCGTTTGATCGCGACTGCAAGATCATCGCGTGGAATCGGGCAATGGAGCGTATCTCAGGCTTCAGCAGCGCTGCTGTAATGGGTAAACGTGTGGTCGACGTGTTTCCGTTTTTGCGTGAACCGGGCAGCGACGATTGCTTTGCCGCCGCGCTCGCCGGCAAGGGATCGATTTCAGAGAGTCATCCTTACGGTCCTTCAGAGACCGGCGTCTTCGAAAGTCATTACTCACCGCTGCTTGATGAAGAGAACCACATCGCCGGCGGCATCGCTGTCATCACTGACATCACCGCGCGCAAGCAGGCAGAAGAAGCGGCGCACACCGCTTATCGACAGTTGTCCTTTCACGTTGAGAGTTCACCGCTTGCGGTCGTCGAGTGGGACAGCGACTTTCGCGTTTCGCGCTGGTCTGAGTCGGCGGAAAGACTGTTTGGCTGGAAAGCTGAAGAGGTGATTGGCAAACACGTCAACGAGTGGCGCTTTGTTTTTGCAGACGACGAGGATGCGGTGGCGCTCGTAACGAATCGCCAGCGCGAAGGTGTGGAAGTGCAGGGCGTGCAGCGGAATCGCAATTACACGCGCGCCGGGTCGGTGCTGTTTTGCGAGTGGTACAACTCCGTGTTGCACGATGATCGTGGAAAGCTTGTTTCCGTGCTTTCGCTCGTGCTCGACGTTACGGCGCGGCAGAGTGCGGAAGAAGAAAGAGCCGCATCGTTACTGCGCGAACGCGACGCACGCCGTCACGCCGAAGAAGCCGATCGACTGAAAGACGAATTCCTGGCCACGCTCTCACACGAGCTGCGCACGCCTCTGACTTCGATTCTCGGTTGGGCGTCGATGATCCGAAACGGTGAGGTCGAAGGCTCCAACGCCTCGCGCGCGATCGAAACCATCGAACGCAACGCCCGTTCGCAAGCACGACTCATCGACGACCTGCTGGACGTTTCACGCATCATCACCGGCAACCTCCGCCTCGATCTACATCCACTTAATTTCGCACCGATTGTTGACGCCGCTCTCGACGCACTCCGTCCAACCGCCGACGTGAAAGGCATCAAACTGCAAACACGTTTTGTGCCCGAGGAATGTTTAGTGAAAGGCGATTCAAATCGGCTGCGACAAGTGATCTGGAACTTGCTCTCGAACGCGATCAAGTTCACGCAACGCGGCGGCAGTGTAAGCATCGATCTCAACTGCATTGAGACAACTGCGCGTCTGAGAGTCAGCGACACAGGCGACGGCATCTCGCCGGATTTTTTGCCGTACGTGTTTGATCGTTTCCGTCAGGCTGAAGGTTCGATTTCGCGAAAACAGGGTGGCCTCGGATTAGGACTCGCCGTCGCGCGCCATCTGGTTGAGTTGCATGGCGGCACGATCACGGCGGAGAGCGAGGGTTTGGGAAAGGGTTCGGTGTTCTCAGTCGATCTTCCACTCGCTCAGGAGCGGCGAGATCCGGAGCGTGCGGAGGAGCGGCGACGTGAAGTTGAACGGAGGCGCAGTCGGAGCGGCGTCGTCAGGCTCGATGGCATTCACGTGTTGCTGGTTGAAGACGACGACGATTCACGCAAACTGCTGGGGACGATGCTCAAGCGCTACGGCGCGAAAGTGACCTCGGCAAAATCCGCGGCTGAGGCGTTGGACGTTTTCGAAAATGAGGTGCCTGACGTGATAATCAGCGACATCGGTATGCCGGAGCAGGATGGTTACGAGTTGATTCGTAAGCTGCGCGCATTGCCGGTTGAAAAAGGTGGCAAAATCCCGGCG
>Ga0307414_10000429_pt1 | contig 22418 bp, 14 predicted proteins | sample DK1Ometagenome_FD_203804 | JGI IMG/M metagenome (GOLD analysis project Ga0307414, IMG submission 203804) | Maize rhizosphere microbial communities from greenhouse at UC Davis, California, United States - DK15-O-3 | ecosystem: Host-associated > Plants > Roots > Rhizosphere > Soil | place: USA... | reverse complement strand
CAGATAAAGTGATTTCCATCTCCCGGAATTCAGTTGCGAGTTTCCGGGAACCAATCTGAGCAATCCGACCGGCAAGACGGTGGGTAACCAGTCGCAATGTTTCCCCGTCTTTCTTTTCCAGGGCTTCCTGGCTTTCCTGAATATCGTTTTCCGAATCCAAAACAAAGCGATCCAGGATTCTTTTCAACTGGTCCTCGTCATCGAAAGTCATCTTTCGAAGCGGCCCAAGATCAAGTGTGATCTTTTCCTCCTCTGTTTCTTCTTCGAGAATTTCTTTTTTGTGCTGATCCTCAGTGCCAGCAAAAAGGCTGATTTCTTCCGAGAATACGGCAAGCAATTCATTTTCTCTGAAAGGCTTCATCACCAATCCATCAAAACCGTTATTTAAAAGAAATTCGCGCTCATCAGGGAGCACTTGTGCTGTGATGGCAAAGATCTTAACGGTGAAGCCCATTCGTTCCCTGAGGAGCCTGCAAAGTGCAATTCCGTTCATTTCAGGCATCCGCATATCCACGAGGATGTATTTCAAATCACCTGCGGTCTCCTCTTTTAACAATTCAGATGGAGAATGAAAACTTTTATAGACGATGCCGTTCCGCTGAAATATAATGCCACACAGATCAAGGATTAGGGGGTCATCATCTACTACCCATACCTCAAAAGGCTTCCAGGACACCGTTTCATTTGCACTTAGCAAAGTTTCTGTAACCGGCTCCTCTGCAATTTTAAAAGTCAGGTATACCGTAAAAACGCTTCCTGCTCCCTGTTTACTTTTTACATAAATCCGGCCTCCCTGGTTTTCTATCAGAGATTTGATAATCGTTAGACCCAGACCTGTACCAGCCTGGTTTAAGACTTCATTATCCGGCGTGTTCACCTGTTCAAACTCGTTAAATATCACGGCCGTTGCCGCCTCAGAAAGGCCTATTCCCGTATCCTTCACCATAAAGGTGAAATGGAGGTGTTCCGCCTGCCTTTTATAAAATACCGACAGGACCACCTCTCCTTCATTTGTAAACTTGATGGCATTCCCCAATAAATTATAAAGGATTTGTTTTAACCGGAAGGGATCTCCGGTAATGTATTTTGTTTCATGAAGCGCCACTTCGGTTACCAGTTTGAGCGATTTCCGTTCTGCCTGCGGCCGCATAACAGAAACAACTTCCTCTAAAAGTTTAACAATATCAAAAGGCTTATCCGCGAAAGTAAACTTGCCGGAAATGATCCTATTATAGTCCAGCACCTCATTTACGATCTGCAGCAAATGTTCGGAAGAATGATAAATGGCATCAATATCTTTCGATTTGGGATGCTCCTGCTGTCGGATTAATTCTGCATATCCGATAATAGATTGCAAGGGTGTTCGGATCTCATGGCTCATATTAGAAAGGAAGCGCTGCTTCGCCTGTCCATGATATTCGGCTTCATCTCTGGCAAGCTCCAGTTCATTTTTATACCGGTTACTTCTCGTGATGTCGGTCAGGATGAAATAAAGCAAGAGTAACATCAGCAGGAAAAACACGAGCATAATGATACTAATGGTAGTGATTCCGGTATTGACTACGTGTTTGGCCTGAATGCCATTAAGCTCTATTTGTGTCACAACTTCAGTCTCCACCTTTCTAAGAATGTCGAGCATCTGGTTAATTAACCTGTTGTTCGCATTGGCCAGTTCGGCTTCTTTATTCAGGAACCTGGCACTTTTCATCCTTTGTTCTTTTTCAATGGTTCTGAGGGACTCTTCCAGACTTCTGGAGATTTTATCCTCATTTGAAAGTGCAATGGTATCTACTTTTACATTCTGTTCGTTGATAATTTTATAAGACTTATTGTCCTCACTGTTTTCCTTTTTCTTTCCAAAAAGCCGACCGAAAAAGCTTCTGTTTTTATCCTCCGTTGAGTAAATGGTGGTTGTGGAACTCTGCTGCTGTGAAGCCAGAATTGTACTGTCATTACCACTTTTATTCACCATATCGCTCAGATTTTGCACCTGCCTGGAGAACGATTTATTATTCACCAGGCCTTCTCTAACCTTCAAATAATTGACAAACTGGTTATCTCGTTCACGTAAAAGCTTTTGAATGCTCACGATGCGGTGCAGCTGTACCGTATCCTGGGGATATAACATCAACAAAGAATCCAGTACCAGTCGCAATTGGCTGGATTCTTTAAACAGCTTGCTATAGTTTTTCGGATCATTCGAAGCCTGTCTTTTTTGCAGCTGATCCAAACGGCTGATTTTAAGAGAAATCAGGTTTACCATTCTTAGGCGTTCACTCGGGGCAGAAATGTTTTCCACCGTATTTAACATTTCATTAAAAGCGACCTTGCTCACCCCCCAGGCCATGAGCAAGGCAAAACACGCCAATAGCAATGCGATGATGATCTTTCCTTTAATGGCCTTAAATAAACTCTTTTTTGGGGTACTACTCATTTCTTTGGATCACAATTATTGACAATGCAAATAGAACAGCAAGGAACCTGCCATGATCTGCTTTTTTAAGTAAAGAATGAATTATCCGAATAAAAAGAAGGCAATAATCAAGGTAATGATCACATTAAAAAGCTGTGCGGTCAGGAATGCGTAAAGCGGTTTTTTACTGTTGTTCTTAAAAAGATCCTTGAAATTAGTTTCCAGTCCGATGCTGGTAAATGCCAGTGCGAACCAGGCGCCCTGTAAATTTTTCAAGCCATCTTTCACCTCAGATATCGTTCCTTTTGAAAGGAAGAAAGAAAACAGCAAGGAGGCCCCGATAAAGCCCAATACAAATTTGGGAAAGCGTTCCCAGATAACGCCCAAGGTAGGTTTTACCCTTTTCCCACTTTCGTCGGTATGGTTGGTATAGGACCAATAAATACTAATGACAAAAGCAGCAATACCAAGTAATACATTCTGCGAAAATTTAACGATGGTACTAATTTTTAATGCTTCATCTCCTACCATAGATCCTGAGGCCACCACTGCTCCGCTGGTATCGATGCTTCCGCCAAGCCAGGCTCCGGTTACTGCCTGTGGGAAAGAGAAGTAATTGGCAATATAGGGCATAAAGATCATCATTGGAATTGCAGTGATCAAGACCATAGAGATCACATAAGACAGCTTCTTTGAATCCCCTTTGATTGCACCTGAAGTAGCGATTGCTGCAGAAACACCGCAAATAGAAACGGCACTGGAAATCATCATGGTCAGTTCATTGTCCACATTAAGTTTTTTACACAACCAGAAAGCAAAATACCAAACCGAAAGCACCACTACCAATGACTGTATCAAACCAAGAGAACCAGCTTTAAGGATATCTGCAAAAATGACTGTGGTTCCCAGTAAAACCAATCCGATCTTTACGAAAAGCTCAGTAGAAAGTGCAGTACGGAACCAATCCGGCAACTTGAAAAAGTTACCGATAGCAAGGCCAATGATCAGACTAAAAATTACCGCCTCCAGATTAAAAGACCTCATCGTGGAATTGCCGGCAATCACTAAAGCAATAATGGTGAGCACATAGACCACCGGAAAACCAAGGACAAAGTTTTTGACTGATTTCCCCATAATCAAAGTTCCCAGGGCCCCAATGGACAGGATAAATAAGAACTGAACGAGTATCGCCCTAAGGTTATCAAACTGCAGTACTTTATCGAATAAAATGGCAGAACTGTCCCATTTAAAAACAGGAACGGGAACCTGGAAAAATAAAATGGAAATCAGGATTACGACTGCGCCAAGCAGGACCACAGTCCAGTCTTCATGCATAGAAAAGTTGTTGGGTTTTAATAGTTTTTTGGTCATTTACAGGTTTATTTATTTGTGTGACGCAATTTAAGCTTTTATATGAAAAAGCCAGGTCATCCAACCTGGCTTTTAACCAAACAAAACTTAGATCTAACCAAACATCTAATTTTTTTTAAGCATCAGCCCGGGCGGGCTGAGAATTATATTCTTTAAGCTTACTGAGAGCAAATATAATAAAGTCTACTAATTTAATAGAATTTATTTTCAATTATTTTTCCATAGGAATAATAATGGCTTTTATTGCCAGAATAACTGACTACTTAGTTAAGAAAGTTTAGTACTTATTATCGATTTTTAACTGAATATTACTCCGCCCACAAAATGAATAGGTTCTTCTTTCTGCTGATCACTCTCTTATCCTGTTTTTTTACACAGACAAATGCGCAGAATCATCTGCCCAGGCTAAATGAAACAGCAATACTGCCGGCAAAGAATGCAAGCCATATTGCCGGGATTCACAAAGACACCATCATCGTGATTAGCGGCAGCACTTATGCATTTACGGTGGATACACCTGAAGATCAGGGACTGGTTTCTACCAATATTGGAACGAAAGGCCTCGTCGCGCAGATCAGGTCTTCAGATGGCGCTACTCAGAAGTATCAGATGAGTAATGCTGCCGGTGTAAAAAAAGAAGAGGGGGACTTACTCAGCGGAGATCGGTTAACGGTCTTTTCCGAAGATGGGAAATCCCTACAGGTATATTATATTTTATTGAGAGAGCTGGCCGTCGCAGGGAAGCTGCAGTTAGGAACAGAAAAAATGACCATTCACGCTCCACAGCAACTCAGTCTTTATTTTACCGCCGGACAGCGAAGTCCGGACGCAACGGTCAGCATTACAGTTCCGGCAGGAATCAGGCTGACCATGGAAAATACAACTGTTAATGTTATCGGCCGCGGAGAGGTAATGTTAAAAGACCTTAGCAGCCAGTCTATCGGCAAAACAGGGGCAAATTACCCCTATTCCAGAGTGGGGAATATTGTTATTGAGGGTAGTCCTGCAAGCGGGCAGACCATTACATTTAGTCATCTGGACCTGCGCCCGGCAAATGGCCCAGACCTTAAAATCACCATTAGAAATGTGAACCTGAGCAAAGCGGGTACTTATTATTTTAAAGCCAGATACAGTACCTCAAAACCTAAGATATTGGAAAGCCCTGGAACGGGAACTGAAATCGCAGTGCTACATGCGGTTGGTTTCATCTCTGATTTTCAGCGGATTCCACTTCAGGATTTATATTTTAAGGAACAACCAAAAACTTACACTCAGGTTAATTTCAAATGGAGTGCCCCCCCTGAGACAGGCAAAACACGGGTCTTACAATCAATGGATTTAGGAAAAACCTGGAAGTTAAGTCCTGCCCTGGTCAACATTAAAAACAATACTGCCCATATTTCCGGGTTAATACCAAACCAACAATATCGTTTTAAACTTCAAAGCGGCGACAGACAAGGAACTTTGTTTTCAAACGAAGTTAGATTTTATACCGGAAAAACTGACGTCAGGGATTTTGGTATTATGACTAATAAACAGCAGGACCATACCAATGAGATCAACCGTGCAATAGATTCATTGGCCGAAAATGGTGGCGGAACACTTCATTTTAGTAAAGGAACCTATCAGGTAAGGACGATTCATTTGAAGAGCAATGTTTATTTGTATATCGATAAAGATGCTGTCATCAAAGCCATCGAGGGGACCGATGCTCCGGAAAGTACCTGGTTTAGCGATAAGAAATACAGATCCGGGCTTTCTCCTACAGATACCGGCCCTTATGAGGATCCGGAAAATTACCTGACTAAACAAGATGTTGGTCATCATTATTTTAGGAATGCCATGTTTTTTGGCGAACGGCTGAACAACGTAAAAATCATAGGAAGGGGGCTCATTACAGGAGATGGCAATCTGGCTACAGGAGATAAGGTGATGAACAATCTGCCTGATCATCGTGGAGACAAGATGTTTTCTTTTAAATTATGTAGCAACCTGGAAATTGGTGGCATTGCTACGCCTGAAGACCTGTGGTATGATCCGGAAAAAGATGAACCTTATTATCTTGGAAAATCCGGGAACAGACGATTTGATACTTCCAACATGCTGAAGATCGAACGTGCAGGACATTTTGTCTTGCTGGCAACCGGAACGGATTCCATCAATGTTCACGATACGTATTTTGCAAAACACCAGGTTTCCAATGCCAGAGATATTTACGATTTCATGGGCTGTAACGAGGTGACTGCCACTAATATTTATTCAAAGGTAAGTTCTGATGATATCATCAAATTAGGCTCTGATTGTTCGCTTGGTTTTACCAGACCAGCGACAAATTACAAGGTGCGAAACATCATTGGCGACACCAACTGCAACCTCTTTCAGATTGGATCAGAAACCGCCGACGACATCAGCAAGGTCTGTATAGATAATATCTATATCCTTGGAGCAAATAAAGCAGGATTCTCTATATCAACTAATGACGGGGCCATAGTCAGGGACATTCACCTCAATTGCGGTCATACCGGAAGGATCCACTCCCGCTCAAAGATGTTCCGGATCACTGCCCCTTTCTTCATTTCCATCTCCAACCGCGGAAGAATTTCAGGTGCTGAGGTTGGAAAATATTCCTTTCTGGAAAACGGAAAAATAAGAACGGAGTTATTGGTTAAAAATGTAAACATAGGCCGGGTAGAAAAGATTATGCTGCAGGGCATAGATATTTCTGAGGTCTATGGAGGCAGCTCCTATAGCGGAAGCCGCTGGAAAGCTTACGATGGTACACAAAAAAGATCAGCCTCTATTATCGCAGGATACCAGCTCCCGGATTCTGCTGCTGTTGAAGGAGGATTAGACTTCCGCCTGCCAAATGGATTGCATACGGGCTATGTCCAGGATGTGGTATTTAAGGACATCCATATCCTTGATAAGGGAGGGAATCCGGTTGAAGATGCAAGCCAGATTCCTCCGGAACTGGGAGTTGGACAATACAACGTGTCCAACCTGAAAACACTACCCGCCTACGGTCTTTGGGCACGTCATGCGAAGGGATTAAGATTGGAAAATAGTAGTTTCAATTATGAGAAAACCGACGACAGACCTGCTGTATTTCTGGAAGATGTAAAAAATGCCCGTTTCAAAGCGATAAAGATGTTGAAATCAAAAGGTCAGGCTCAAGCCCTGATCCAAAAGAACAGTCGAGATATCTATCTGGATCATAAAACACAGCAATACCGCTCTGATTTATAAAGCGAATGAAAACGCCATTTTTTTTTCTATAAGTTTGCAGGACAGAAATCAATGATGAAAATCAGCAAAAAAAATTCAGTGAAATACTTCCCTGCTCATAGTATCCCCAGTTCTGCAAAAAACACCTTACTTTTTCTGAGTTCAGTGCTCGTTTTGTGTGGCCTGTTTTCCTGCCGGAATAAATCAGGAAATGCTACCGCGACGATACAAAAAAAGTACAGTATCTATATCCTGGGGAAGGATGCTAAAGAATATATTGTAGAAACCAATACTCTGGATAGTGGTGTAATATATCCTGAAAAGACCGGAGCTCAACTCAATGAAAAAGAAATGGACCGTGATCTCATTGCAAGGGATGGTTTTTACTACCGGCTAAACAGAAAAAAAGCCTCTTTTATAAAATACACTGCAACAGAGCAGACCATGAAAGAGGTTGCAGTGGCCTCTTTGGAAAATTTTTCTATTGACAATTATTATTGGTTAAATAAGGATAGCCTCCTGCTAACTGGCTCAAATACGACCGACTTTAGTCAGGTGAAATACGCAATCATTAAAACCGACGACATGAAGGTCCTTACCATAGGTGACCTTGCTATTCCCCGGCCTTTCGGAAAATACACCTCTATATCAACCGGATTCACAGAACTGAAAAACAAGCAGCTTTTTGTAGGCTATACTTACCACCAGCGATTGAGCTCTTACGATTACACGACAAGCGACACCACTTATCTGGCCTTATTCAATTATCCGCAGATGACGAAGATCAGGATCGATAAAGATGTACGTTCTACCTATCCAGGTGGAACAAACATGGTTCAACCTTATTCCTTCAATGATGAAAAAGGAAATTACTACTTTATGACCTGTCCTGGGATTGCATTAGGAAACCGCGCGGACCTTTCTACAGGAATATTCCGGATCAATGAAGGAGCAGATGCTTTGGATAAAAACTACTTTTTCAACATTTCCGGCTCTGCTATCAACAACCATGCTTACGGCATATGGTATCTAGGAGGAAACCAGGCCATCATCAGAGCAGAACGAAAAGATTTATTTAAAGGGCTAAGTGACCATTACAGTACTGCTCATTTTGAGTTTTATCTGATCGATCTTTCCACGCAGAAAGTAATCAAGAAACTGGAACTTCCACTAGATAAAGGGACAAGAAGGGCATGTGTAATCGTTTCCGGAGACATCGCCTATATTTCAGTCAATTCCACTAAGGAAGGCAACTATATCTGGCTTTACAACATAAAAACAGGAAAATTAAAAAAGGGAGTTCAACTTGCCGGAGATACCGATTTTATGATGAGAATTGACCAGCTTCAAAAGTAACCTATTTATGAAAGTCGCCCGGAAAAAATCATCCGGGCGACCTGAACTTTAAATCAATATTTTTTAGAAGTCGAATGCTGCAGAGAGTTTAGCAAATCTGCCCAGGATAGGTCTGGCATAGTAGATCGTACCTGGAGCCGTGGTTACTCTTGGATTTCCCTCTGTAAGTCCAATTGTATTGGTTAAATTTGAAGCATCTAATGCAAAACGCATCCGCTTAACTTTCAGAGATAATCCTGCGTTCAGTACATCAAAGGCAGGCAGGAGACTTAGATTTTCATTATCTGAATATTTTTTTCCAAAATGATTCACTTCTGCATAGATGGCCAGGTTCTTTGTCAGATTATAAGCAGGACGAATGGTGCCGTAAAAATTAGGAATTCTACGGACCCTGTTTCCATTGTTATTCACCCCTTCTCCGGAAAAGTTCGTAAATTTTGGGTCTTGTAAAGTGGCGTTTATGGTTAAACTGAAATTTCCGATGGTAAACTGCCCTTCCAGTTCCATTCCATAGTTACGCGCTTTTGCAAATTTATTTTCCGATTGCCCGTTTAACAGGATATCAGTAAAGGCCAGATCAGCAAGGTCCATATAGAATGCATTGGCAAAAAGAGCAAACTGTTTCGCCTGGTATTTATAGCCCAGCTCATACTGATTGATCACCGTTGACTTTAATTGGTCCAACTTATCCATATTCTCAAAATAAGCCTCCTCAATCGGTGAACGGAAACCATAGCTGTAACGTACATAAGCGGCCATATCATCTGCAAATTTATAGTTTGCAGCCGCACTTCCCGATAAACGGTTCACATCATATTTCCAATATTGATAAGCACCGGATAAGACCGTCATTGAATTATCGGCAGTAGTACCTGCGAAATTATTATTGGACGAAGTACTGTTGTCGAGGTTTTGTAAAACAGCGTTGGGTTTATTTTTGTATCCGGTATAACGGTCCATATCAAAACGCAGACCGATATCGAAAGTCAACTGATCAGTTGCTTTAATTTCAGCATTTCCAAAAACAGCATTCAGGTTCCCTTTTGTTTGTGTCTGCCTCGTTAACCAGGAAATATCAGTTACTCCGTTATAAGTTCTGGAACGGTTATTTCCTCCTTCAGAAACGGATTTATCCACCAAGTTTAACAATTGAGGGTTATCAGAAACTGAAACCAACAGGTTACTCCAGTTCCATTGCTGGTTAGAGGTCCAGTTCGAGTAATAATAGCCAAGGGATAAAGCCACTTTATCATTTTTATAATCAAATCTCAGGTTGTTGGCGAAGTTTTTCATTTGTTTATCAATTGCCCAATAGCCAACTTTAGCAACCAGTCCGGGGTTGATTACCGCACCTGTATTTACATTGGTATATTCGGGATTTAACACCGGAAATGCTCCCCCGTTAGTACGATATCCTGCGGCAAAATCAGCTGCAGTTTGCGGTTCAGCGCCAGGAAAGATGGCGGTATATTCCAAATTTATTTTAGTATATCTGGTATTGTTACTTAAAGTAAAGCCGCCACCTAAATCTGTTTTAAATTCAGCTCCTACCGCATCCACAATCGGATGAACGCCATCTTCAAGGTTTCTTTTAAAGGAACCGCCATCATATTGAGGAATATCCAGCTGACTAAAGTTCCTTGACGTCAAGGTTCCTGTATTCGCATTAAATCCTTCAATTCCTTTGGGATTATTTCGATCGGTTAATGGAATAGGCAATAAGAATAAGTTTCTGTCATTGAGCTTTTTGTAAGACAGTTTGATAAAACCCTTATCCAGGTTGTATTTCAGGTTCATCTTCACCTGTCCGCCGTCATTTCCTTTAAATCCGGGATTACGAACACCATTCTCAGTCCTGTAAAACCCACCTACATTGAAGAATAATTTATCTTGTATCAGCGCTCCTCCGACGTTCAGGTCAGCCCGAAACAGCCCGGAAGTTCCAGTGGTCATTTTTGCTGTTCCTGAGAAATCATTACTTCCTGTTTTGGTGATAAAATTGATAATTCCACCGGGGGCATTGGTGGCAAAGATAGAACCAGAACCACCTCTAAGTGCCTCCATACGGGAAATCGTTTCATCAACACGCAGCCAGTTATCGGCGTTTGCAAATTGCAGCGCACCATCTTCGAAAACAGGCATTCCATCTTCCTGAATCTGGACATATTCATAAGCTCCTGCGGATGGAATACCCCTTGAGAACAGGTTATTTCCGACCTCTCCGCCAGAAGTTTCCACCACAAAGCCTGGCACATGTTTTAATAAGTCAGCAGCACTCGAAGGGGCAAATTGCTGGATGGTTTTGCTGTTAAAACTGGTAATGGCTACACTGGATTCAATTTTCTTTAAAGGATTTACAGAACCGGTTACCACTACCGCATTCAGCTCCATCAAATCCTCCAAAAGGGTGATTTTTAAAGTTCCGCTTACAGAAACAGATTGTTCAATGCTCTTATAACCGATGGCACTGACGATCAGAATTTTTGCATCGGGAGTCAGGTTTAAGGCAAACTTACCGTCGCGGTCAGTAGAAGTTCCGTTTTTAGTTCCCTTAATTACCACTGTCGCCCCGACAATTGGCTGGTCATTTTTATCTACGACAGTACCGATCACTGTTTCTCTGGCTTTCAGGTGTTTTACCGGTACTTTACTATAAGTTGTTTCTGCACTGCTCAATAGACAACAGGCGACAATAAAGAATAGATATCTTTTCATAATTTGGTTTTTTAAATGGTTAGGTTTTAGGCTCGTTTTATACTGTATAATTAATTTTATTCATTCATTTTCATCTTTAAATAGACTCCGTTGGTCCATCCGAAGCCATTCTGATTGGGATATTCTCCTCCTCCCGCAGCAAGAGAGCTATCTACAACATTGTATTTTTCCATCATTTTTCCAGTCGTTTTGAAGACCCTTTCTACTGTTGCCATCCAGTTTCCGGCGATATTTCCGGCGAGCTGCACTGCGCCATAATTGACTGCTGCTTTATAGCCGATCCATTGTAAAGGGGCCCATCCGTTTGGTGCATCCCATTGCTGTCCGGTGACATTCGGGGTAGTGAGCAAGCCCCCTTCTTTTAAAAAAACAGTTTGCAGATGCCTGATCACTTTTTCGGCTTCTGTTTCGCTGGCAAGGCCAAAGAATAAAGGAAAAGCCATGGCCATGGACCAGGCTTCGGAAGCCATACCACGTTTAAAATCATAATCAAAATACCCTCCTTTCTCTTCATTCCATAAATACTTCCTGATCGCCAAAGCACGTTGATTTGCCTTTGTGTGATAATACTCCTGCTCCTCATCGTTGTCTGCTAAAGCAGCACATTTGGCAAGGGTAGATTCCAAATGCCAGAGCAGGCTATTGAGATCCGCAGGAATCAGGTCTGTTGTTTTTATAGTACTGATGTGCTGTCCATCGGCAAACCAACGACCTGAAAAATCCCATCCGGACGCACATGCGGCTCTAATATTCCGATATAGATCAGCTTTTGCTATTATCGAATGATTAAAGATTTCCAGATCCTCATAATATCCCTCCGGACGCGGTGTATTTTCTTTATCCCAGAAGCGGTTTAGCAATTCTCCTCCCGGCAACCTCACACTGTGCTCATAAGCTGGTTCATCCGGACTTAATCTATCGCTGCCATTCATCCAGAACGCATATTCAGCTTTCAATTGGGGCAGATATTTCAGGTAGCAGTCTTCACCGTTTTCTTCTGCAAGCAAATCCAGCATCAGAGAAAAGAAAGGGGGTTGGGAACGACTGAGGAAATAGCTTCTGTTTCCATTTGGAATAAAGCCAAACTCTGTGATCAGGTAGGCAAAATTATCCACCATATTTTCGATCAGGTCAATCCTGCGGGACACTTGCAGTCCTAACATAGTAAAATAGCTATCCCAGTAAAAAAACTCTCTGAAACGTCCTCCAGGCACCACGAATTTCTCAGGAAGTTGAATCAGGGAACTGAATCCGGTTTCCGTTTTTTTGGTCAGTTTATCCCATAAATTTTGAATATGGGTTACCGGATTTCCCTCCTGTACTGCAATCTCGAATTCTTCATTAGGTGGTAATATGAAATTCTCTTTTACAAATTCCAGCAGATCAAAAGCTGGTTCATGTTGCTCTCTACGATATTTCTGTAGAATTTCGGGGGCGATAAATCTGGGTAGACAGTCGGGAAAAACTTTCTGGTCTGCAAAAACCCGTTGCGTCTGAACATCAGAAAACAATTCTTGTAAATCTTCAATGTAGAATAAGTGACTTGGCATATAAATATGGGTAGGGATAATGGATTAACTTAAGGTGTGTTGATTGAACTGCCTTGTTTTCATTTTCTGAAACAGGAACAAAGCCACTATAAGGGCAGTGATCGGCAGCAGCGAAAAGTAAAAGGCGGTCTGACCTCCATAATGTTGAAAGATATATCCTGTGATCAGAGATCCTAAAGAGCCACCTAATGCGGAGAAAACTACGATCAATCCGGACATCGTTCCATGCTGATTTTTTGGAAGTGCGCCCAGGATGACAGAATTAATGGCGGGGTAAACAGGCGCCAGAAAAAATCCAATCAAGGGAAAAATATAGGCGGCGAATGGAACATCTGCCCAACCCAGGATCTCATATGGGCTGGTGCCAGAAGCAAGAGGAATGGCAATAAGAACCAGTCCCGCAGCGGCGAAAAGACAAATAGTAAGACAGATATACCAGGAGATTCTCTTCAAAACAACCCCGGCAAGGAAGCGTCCGATGGCAGTAGAACTGGCCATAATGCCCGCCATTAGTACACTGATCGAAGATGGCAGATGCAGGACTTTGTTATTAAATGTAGGTAGCCAGCTCATGATGCTCTGTTCAATTAAAACATACAGAAATGCACATACAACAAAGGAAACCACCAATGGCAACATCAATAATTTGAGCATACCGGTATAGGATTGCTTAAATTTTATTCCCGGTTCAGGCTTTGCCGCCGATTCATTAAGTGGCGAAATGCTCAATAATACCAGGGCCAGCAGATAGAAGGTGCCAATCAGGTAGTAAACGGTAAACCATCTCCCTGAGGCCGCGTCTGCATCGTCAATAAAATAACTGAAGATGAAATAGCCGGATAAGATTCCAATCATAAAAAAGCTTTCAATAAAGCTCATCAGACTGATGTGTGCCTTTTCAGTTTTAGTGATCAAGCCAATGGTTCCGAATACGGAAATCTTGATCAGAGCGAAACTGGCTCCTGTAATGGCAAACAGCAATTTAACTGCGATAAAGGTTTTTATAGAAGGAACGATAAAACAACTTAGCGCAACGGCAGCAAGACCAATCTGCATTGATTTTTTATAGCCTATCCTAGTGATAAATGAAGCGACAATAAAAGAAACTACAGCAATCGTGATGTCTTTAAACGCTTCCAGAACAGCGGCGGAGGAAGCAGAGACGCTGTAGTATCGTTGTGCCTGCAGGATCACCGTACCGACACTATTCAGCATGATGCCAAATAATAAATAGTTGATGAATACCGAGATCTTAATTTTCAAGAATTCCATTAAACCGTGTTTTAAAAAGATAGATAGATTTGGTTAGTAATTCCGATCAGCTGCAGGCAACTCATTGGGTATGATAAAATTCCAGTTTTTATAAATGCAATAATTATCCTTCATTCACTATTTATTGAACTATATTAATATTTAATTAGTCATATTTGATCAACTTACCTTAATAAGGATGAAAATTCACTTTGAGATTGTAAAACCTGATGAGGCTTCATCGATGCGGTTCTTATATCAGAACCAACCTATCCATGAGTTTGTTTGGGAATATCACTACCATCCGGAATACGAACTGGTCTGCGTGATTTCCGGCGGTGGAACCCGGCATGTGGGTTCCCATATCAGTATGTATGAAGATGGAGACCTGGTGCTGATCGGCTCCAATGTACCACATTCCGGATTTGGATTGAATGCAAGAGATCCTCATGAAGAAATTGTCATTCAGATCAAACCTGAAGTGATGCAACAATGGATTTCGGATTTCCCCGAAATGCAGCACATCGCGGCATTAGTAGAGCGGTCGAAACATGGGGTTAAATTTAATGACAACATTAAGAGAGAGGTAAAAGAAATACTGATAAAGATGAAAGATATGTTTCCTTTTGAAAGGAAGATTAGCTTTTTACAAGTACTCCATATTTTAGGGAGCAGCGAAGATTATCACATTTTAAATGAGAAGGCCATTATCGCCGATCTGGTAAACAAACACAGGTCCCGGCTGCAAAAGATTTTTACCTATGTAGAACATTACTATCATCAAGAGATTGACATTGAAACTGTGGCTGGACTGGTCAACATCTCTGTTCCCTCTTTTTGCAATTATTTTAAGAAAACGACTCACATTACATTTACTGAATTCGTGAACCGCTACCGCATTCAAAAAGCTTGTCTTTTCTTACAACAGGACAAGACCATTGCCCAGGTCTGCTTTGATTCGGGTTTTAATAATGTGACCTATTTCAACAAGATTTTTAAAAAGATTACTAACAAAACACCTTCGGACTTTAGAAAAGGAAAATAAGATACCTGGGGAGCCGTATACGGGCCGATCAAATCTCTTCAGGCAACTGGAGCCTCCAAAGGTTAGCATAGGCTGAATTCGGACTAAAGCGCAGTTCCTTATGACTACCCTGCTCAACCACTACACCCTTATCGAGCACAATGATTTTATCGGCATTGCTCAGCGTACTCAGACGGTGCGCAATAACAATTACGGTCTTCTGTTTTGATTTGAGGATATCGATCATCCTTTGTACATGTTTTTCAGAAGCAGAGTCGAGAGAAGAGGTGGCTTCATCCAGTATCAAAATTTCCGGGTCGCGGTACAGGGCCCTTGCGATGGCAATTCTTTGCCTTTGTCCGCCGGACAAGGTTGCTCCGTTTTCTCCCAGATAGGTTTGAAAACCTCGGGGTAAGGATTCAATAAAACCAATCAAGCCCAATTGAGTAGAGATGTCAATGATTTTTTGCATATCCGGCTCATAATCGCCTATGGCAATATTTTCAATCACATTACCGGCAAACAGATCAATTTGCTGGGGAACTACAGAAACAGCACGACGGAGAGAAGCGTTTTTTATGTATTTCAAATCGTATTTTCCTATCCGCACATTCCCGCCCTGAATCGGGTAAACATTCTGTAGAATTGACATTAAGGTAGATTTGCCAGAGCCACTTTCGCCCACTATTGCGGTAAATTTTCCTTTAGGAATGATCAGGTTTAAATTGTCAAAAACAGAAACTCTGGTTCCATAGCGAAAAGACACATTTTCAAAATGGATGTCTCCGATTTTATCAGGGCTTAGTTCTACCTGATTTTCGTCATTTTCACGTTCCAGGTCCATAATTTCGAATAACCTGTCCGCGGCAATTACTGCATCCTGGACGGTTTTATTCATCCCTATCAAAGAAGAAACGGGTCCTGTAAAATAACCGATCAGTGTATAAAATGACAACAGCTCCCCAGGTGTAATCTTGCTATCTATTACATACCCCGCTCCTACCCATAGCAAGATAATGGTCAATAATCGGGAGGTGAGTTCTGAGGATGTTCCTGCAAAAACCGAGTTCATATTAGATTTAAAACCATCCTTCAGCAGCTTTACAAAGCGAACTTCCGTCTTTTCGTTGGCAAAAGATTCCAAGCCAAAACGTTTGATGGTTCCTACTGCATTGAGACTTTCTACAAGCTGAGATTCCAACTCAGCAGAATCTTCCATCAGTAAGCGTTGTGCTTTTTTATTGAGCTTATCAGCCACAAAGTAAATCAGCAAATACAAGGGAATTACGGCCAGCATCAGTAAAGCCAGCTTCCAGTAATAGGTAAACATCATCGCAAATGAAAACATCACAATGAAAATATTGACTAGGAAATTAATACTGACATCATTCAGGAAAGCCCTGATCTTAACTGCATCATTAATCCTGGAAATAATCTCCCCGACACGCATCGTATCGAAAAACTGTTGCGGTAATCTCAGCAGGTGTTTATAATATCCTAAGATCAATTGAGCGTCGATCATCTGCCCCGTTTTCAGGGTAAAGATCGTTTTTGTCATGCCAACAAACAACTGGATGACCAGGATGACCACCATTGCAATACTCATCAGATTGAGCAGATTTCTGTTGCCATCAACCAATACAAAGTCTACCAGCTTTTGCACAAAGATGGAAGTAGATAAGCCTAAAATCGTATATACGATTGCGCCAAATAAAGCCTGGATTAAAATGCTCTTATGTGGTCTTATTAGATTCCAGAAACGTCCGGGAACAGAGACCTTTTCATTTCCCGTTTTGAACTCTTCTGAAGGCAGCAACAATACTAAAGCTCCGGTCCATTCTTTTTTAAATTCCTCATGTGTCCTGCGGTGCATCTGGCCGTCAATAGGGTCCATCACATCGATAAACTTACTATTCACTTTATAAATCACGACATAATGCTGAAGAATATCTTTGACAACGAGGTGTGCAACTGCGGGTTTTGGTATTTTAAATAAACTTTCAAAAGGCCCCTTTACACCTTTGGCCTCAAAACCCAACTTCTGGGCGGCTTCCACCATCCCCAAAACATTGGTTCCTTTTTTATCTGTACCAGCAAATTGTCTGATCTTTGCCACGGGCAAATCCAGTTTATAATGCGATGCAATAGAAGCCAGGCAAGCTGCACCGCAATCTGTAATATCTCTTTGTTTTACTTTAGTGCTCATAGCTTTAGGTCTTATCGCTGACGTTTGGATTGACCCAATCGTCAACTTTGTCATATAACAACTGATATAAACTACGGCTGGTTACCGTGAAACGGGCGGTAAAATTCATTCCTTTCTTTAAATAGCCTTTATAACCATTCTTTAACATCAAATGATCCTGATTCAGACTACATTTCACTTTGAATACGGGTTGATTCCCATTTAAAACAATGATATCATCGGAGATATCGATGACCTCTCCCTGTGCGGATCCCCATTGATTATAATTATAGGCATCGATCTGAAAACGTACTTCCTGGCCTTTTTTTATAAGTCCGATATCTGATGGTTTGATATAACAGAATGCCGTTAAGCTCGCATCTGGTGATATTTCTCCAATCTTCTGATTTGCAAAAACATAAGCTCCTTTTTGTATGCCGCTAAGGTTTTGAACAGAACCGCTGGTTGCCGCCCTCAATACATACTGCTTTTTCTGTTCTGTCAACTCTGCCTGCTGGCCGGAAAGCTGACGTAATTCATTACGAAAACCATTTGCTTCCGTTTGCCATTGTGTTTTATATTTAGCCCGGACCATTTGATAGGTCGAGGTGGCTTGTTCCAGTTCAAATTTATATTTTTCATATTCAGATTCTGTGAGCACCTTATTTTCGTACAATTTACTGTAACGTGCAAAATTGCTTGCTGCCTGCATTTTTGCAATTCCGGCATTTTCCAATTCCTGCACAAACTGTTGCCAGGACGCATTGTATTGTCCTGTTTGCAGGTTTGGGGAATTGGTTTTGTCAAGTGTTTGGAAGGATAATAGCATATTAATATCCTGAAGGAACTGACTAAGCTGACCTTCTCGGCCCTGTACCAGGACGCTTTGTTGCTTTGGTAATCCACCATCAATGACGAGGATGGTATCTCCTTGTTTTATCTTTTTATTATCGGTAAGCCTATATTGAACCAGTCGGCCGTTAACAGGTATGTTTAATTCCGTTTTTTCAAGAGAAGATTGTAAAACGCCATTTCCTTTAATGGTGATGGGCGTCTTAATAAATGGAAGTGCCACAAAAGTCAACAATACAACCAACAGGGTAACTTGATAAATGAGTTGGGATGATTTGCTGATTTGTGAGCGATAGACAATCGAAGTGGTAGAAATCGTTTCTGCAGAATAGGGAGATAGAGGCATGTTTTAGTATTTAAAATCACCGTTATTCTGAGATTCAGAATAACGGTGATTTATAACTTTTTTATAAGCTCCAAACAAATTTCAAAACATTGGTTAATGTTTTGTTTAAGAAAACAGAAGCATCAGCAGCAACAGCGTTTACAGTTCCAACAACTGAACCAATAACTCCTGTTAGGATGTCGTTTAATAAACCACCACCTTCAACTTTTGTCATTTCAGTAACGTTCATTTCTTGAACTCCAAGATTCTTTAATTCTAGATTTTTCATATTTAGGGATTTTTAATTTAAATTCCTTACTCTATTTAAGGCTTTTCAGGATACGCCTAGGTTGGCCAAACGCTGAAACGAATATAATGATAGTATCCATAAAGATTAAGGAGAGGAATTTTCACGGAGGGTTCATTTTCTCTGGATAAAACTTCAAAATACCTGTCCTTTAAAGCAAAAAACATGATTTCGCCCTACATCTATGCAGATTTAGTCTATTTGTTCAATTTATTCATTTTTTTAAACCAAACCAGGGGTATATTTCTACGTTTTCCTAAAATGACACCAATTATTGAATAAACTATTAAGCGCCAAAAAAAAGATTGAACAAGGCACAATTTCTACTATTACGCCCTATTTTTAATTCGAATTAAACTTGATTTCATAAAAAACAAGGGACTACAGAGATAGCGCCGCTATTAAACAATGATTTTTTCAATAAGAAAACAACCGTTATTTACAATAACGGTTGTTTTTCAGAATCTTTTACAAGCTAAAAATAGCAGTTAAGACCGTGCCAATTTGCTTTTTTGCATATGTAACGGTGTCACCTACAATGGCGCCTACCGCCGTAGTAACGACAGTCAGCGTACCGCTGATGAAATCTCCCAATAAACCACCGCCGTCAATTGTTTTCATCTCAGTTCTGCTCATCTCCTGAACACCAAGATTTGTTAGTTCTAAATTTTTCATAATAGGAATAGTGTTATTTAAGGTCCCTACTCTATTCAAGGCTTTTCAGGATTCGCCTGGTGTGGCCAAACACTAAAACTAAGATACTCATTAAGTGACTCTTAAGGTGAATTTCTACCATGACCGGAAATCGATGAATTTCGATAACAAACAACAAAAAGCAGCTTAGTTAAGCACAAATAGGGTTTATGTACAAAATGAACAATGATTTATAGGAACATTCAAATTGTTCATTTTACATGAAGCAAAAAAACTCAATAAGCTTATAACTAAATGATTACCAAAAATTAGTTTTCATTCCCACAACCATTGCGAATGAAAACGTCAAACGATACCGTTCTTATTTTTTACAGTCAACAGGAGCAAATGTAAACCTGCCTTTTTCAAATGAAATTGGTTTCCCTTTAACAAAAAAAGACCTACCTAAAGTAGTTTGAATTTGTCCCACACCAAGAATTAACTTCCCATCTTTCTTTAGGAATGCCAGTGGGTTCTTATAAATTGTCTTATTTTCCAGTCCGATTTTGAAAGTATAATCAACAAATAAAGTATCCCCTTTGAATTTTCCCTCAACCTTTCCGTCATTCTTTCCTTTCTCCTTAAAATTAATGGTCAAATCACCGGAAACTTTTCCACTACTTAGGGTTTTTATATTAAAGTTGGCAGTATCAACCCCATCAACTGCAACAAAACATTGTTCGTTGATCAATGAGTCAGTAGCATTCGCCGAAGTCTGTTCTGTTCCTCCTTGGGTACAACTAAAAAGAACAGGAAATGTAAGAAGTGCAAGGTAAAACGCTGGTTTTTTCATAATTATTTATGGTTTGAAATGTACAATCGATTAATAATTCAATCTAACAATACCACAAAGATGCATAAAGTTTGCTCCTTCCATAAATAACTAAGAAATACTGAAAGTCGGGGAGTAACACTTATCTTTTGCAACATTAATGACGCTGCCCTGTCTAATCAGTCAGATGAGCCAACCAAACGAAAGCAGCAACGCGGACAGGCACTTAGTTAATAAAATACTAGGTGGTGATCAGCATGCTTTTGGCATATTGATAAAAACACAGAGGTCCCCTTTTATCTAAAGATGGATAAGACGATCAATTCAGGAAAATCAGTCAGGCGGGTTAAAGCTATTGCCGAAGGGATTAATTTTAAAGGCTCTTAGTCTTGCAAGCAATTCCTTTTCAATCTTTGATGAAAAAGCAAAAGTTATTCTTTAGGAAAGGGCTGTTTTGTCAACACATCCAGTTGCTTCAATAAGCTTGGAATTCTAAAATCTCCATGCATCGATTTAATAAAATCTGCAGCGACATCCAGTTCCATTCCGGCAGCAGTAATATACAGCGGTTTTGCACTTGTTCCACGGTACACTAGTCTTTTGCCACGAATCAAGTTTATAAAATCATTTTTTGCAACGCCAACGATTGGAATCGTCTTATTTAATGCTTCATATAAATGACCTCCCAATCCCAATTTCCCCGAATCATCTAAAGTGACAAAACCATCAATTACAATTGCTTCAATATTTTCAAGACTGATCTTCTTCAGTATACTCAGAATACAAGGAAGCTCTCTTTTATAAAAGAAACCAGGCTCATATTCTTCGGTTAATGTACTGGTTTCTGTAAAGATTCCCTTTAGCTCCTGATCAGTCCAGTTGTTAAAGCTAAGGCAAACCGTGTAGGCATCGCCTGGATAATAAGAGTCCAGCGCTAGTATCATAGAGTTTCTTTTTTATTTACTGGGATTGTTCAATATAAATTCAAAGTAGGGCATTTCAAGATCAAAATTCTCATGGTCTCCACATTGAAATAAGATTTTATCCCTACAATTTGCAGTTAAGTTGTATTCAATAGGAACCAGAACTTTATTATCATTGTTGATCATTCCCCATTTTCCTCCGATAATTTCCCAGAGATCATCTTCATGATCCCACCTGGAGTAGTTCATAATACCTCCTTGGTTGACAAGGAAACAGTTTTCGTTCCAGGTACTTTCTATCCATTCATACATCGCCGGAACAATGAATTCATTATTAAAATTTAATACTCCCCACTGGCCTCCTGTAGCATTAGTATACGAGGCATAATGCATGTTTGGCGGATCAAATGACAAATCATCTTTTCGTAAATCCCCGACCATCACGAGAACCTCGTTTCTTAAAGAATGACCTTCCCGAATCATGTCATATATACATGGAATGATTTCGTTCCCATTTGTATCCAAAAGACCATATTTACCATCTACCGCAGAACAGCTGTAAGCATCCTCAAGTGCTTCGATATCATCAGTCTTAAAGGCCATGTATCCTTTCCCACTGTAACAAAGATTCAATTCAGTAAAATCCGAGGCCAACAATAAATTACCGTTTTCATCAAACAAATCACATCCCGATTCCTTTTGACAAAGAAAATTTCCAGTATCAGGGTCCATTTCGATCCAGGTATACACTGCAGGGACAGCCAAATGATAAAGACCATTTACCGCTCCAATACCATGATCAGTACTGACTTTTAGCCAATTTCCTACTCTCCAATATAAAAAATCATAAATGGCTGGAATGATGATGTTAAAATCTTGATCAATAATCCCACATAAGCAAATTTCACCTCCATAGGCATCTAGTTCTCCTGTTAATACTGAAAAAGTCATGTTTGGGGAAGAATCTTCTTCACGCCCGCTTATCCTTCTAAACTGATCACTACTGAGCAACACTTCTCCGTCAATTGAGATCTTATCATGCCTTTTCAGTCCATTTATATTATTTGAGCCAATGAAGAATCCGTGATCATTATAAAAAAGGTCATTATACCGACCAGTTTGTTTAATCACGGTCTCGAGTTCAGACACTCGTAAGGGATCAAGTTTAGGATTATTTTGAAAAGGTCCTCTCATTTTTACAGTCTGATTCTTTAGAATTTATGTTGGAATTTCAAGATGAAACCATCAAGTATATAAAGGATGGTGGAGGTAAGTTCTATAAAAAACACAACAACGCCAAACGATCATGATCCAATTTTAGGCCTTTATTCGGATCAAGCGGAATTCTTGGGGGGAAGGAAGTTTAAGCATAGATTTTAGAAAGTCTGAACAGAAAGAATTTGACATCTCTTACACCTCTGGAAGTCGCCCTGAAAGCCTTTACTTTTGCATTAAA
>Ga0307414_10000428_pt1 | contig 22555 bp, 21 predicted proteins | sample DK1Ometagenome_FD_203804 | JGI IMG/M metagenome (GOLD analysis project Ga0307414, IMG submission 203804) | Maize rhizosphere microbial communities from greenhouse at UC Davis, California, United States - DK15-O-3 | ecosystem: Host-associated > Plants > Roots > Rhizosphere > Soil | place: USA... | reverse complement strand
AGAAAATCTATTGCTTGCTGAAGATTCTCTACGCCAATGATATCCAGATTATTGACAATGGAAGCTTCCTTGGCATTTTCTACTGGAAGGATAAAGCCCTTGAAACCCCTTTTTCTAGCTTCTATGGCGATGGGAAGCACGCCTTTTACAGGTCTGAGAACCCCATCAAGCGAAACTTCTCCCATGATGATGTATTCTCCCAAAGCAGGAAATTCAACTTGCTCAGAGGCTTGCAGAATTCCCATTGCAATCGGAAGATCGTAGGCAGAACCTTCTTTCCGCACATCTGCCGGAGCCAGATTGATTACTACTTTTTGGCGGGGCATTCTGTATCCATAATATTTCAGCGCACTTTCTACACGCTGCTGCGATTCTTTTACTGCAGAATCAGGAAGCCCTACCATGTAAAAGCTCGTGCCTTGACCTACATTCACTTCAATCGTGATGATATTAGCATCGACACCGGAGACTGCACTCCCAAAAGTTTTAGCTACCATAATATAAAAAGGAGACTTGTTGGTCTTCTCAATATAGCGTTAGGAAAATTAAAACCTTATTTCTTATTAGAAATTATACCTTAAGGATAAGAAGTAGGAAGTATCAAGATGAGAATCTAGAGCAAAGTCAAGAACCAAAAAGAAAGAACATCAGTCACACCTGCCTACCGCTAGGCAGGGTGTTCAGTACAGATTCATTTTGATGAAGTTCAGCGACTAAAATTAAGTCACAAGAATGCCTACAGGCAGGCATGACCGATATCAGTGGTATGCCAAAACTGACTTTCAGCTTCTAATTCTGCTAAAAATCCACCAAAATAGGGTTAAACCCAGAGTATGTGCTCGTGAAGGAATTCGGTTTTTGGCGAGCTCTTACTTCTTTTGGCTCTTATATATTGGTGGGTGAGAAAAGTGAAGGCTGAACAGTTCAGCTTGAGAATAGTCATCTAACATAGAAACGGGAGCTGACTTCTAGGGCAGCTCCCGTCTTTAAGAAATAGGGTAGCCCTATGTACTAGAGACATATGTATGAAGATTGCATACCTACCAGAAGACGTGCTTCACGAGGCGAGCAAGGACGCGTACTTATAAGAAGTACCAAATTGTATAAGTACGGCTTTATTGGCCAGTATAATTTTGTCTCGGTGGAAGGTTGCTTTGGTCAGGATCCGGTCCTGGAGTTGGTTTTGGAGCAGGTTTTGCCGGAACAGTAGGGTGTTCAAAATCATAAATTCTGGCTTTGAGCCTATTCATTTCTGTGTCCATTTTCTTGATTTTTGAAGACAAGCTGCTGTACGCTGCATAGCTAGCTGCCCAAGCGGCAAGAAAAATAATCAACCCAATCAAAATGATTGTGACCATAGAATCAGACGTGATCTCATCCATTCCAAATACGCCTCCGAGGGTGTCGAAGGAGATAAAGAAGATAAGAAAGGCACCAAAGTAGACCAACAGGGCTATTTGAAGAAATTGGTGAAGTTTTTTCATGGGTTTTAAAATTAGTTCGAACGAATATACTAAACCGACTGAATACTAGAAAGCTTCTGATACAAGCCTTTCCTATTATTAAGCTCAACATGAGTTCCCCCCTGCACTATTTGCCCTAGCTCTATTACCAATATTTAGTCTGCATGTTTGAATCGTGCTCAGCCTGTGAGCAATCACCAAAGTTGCTCTATTGCTCATCAATTTTGTTAATGCTTCACGGACCAAATGTTCTGATTCAGAGTCTAATAATTGTAATCCGGTCTCATGAAGTTCCAACGGATGCCCATCTGAAAGAATTGTTTTGTCTCTGGGCTATCTACATCTTCAGTTGTCCGCCTTCTAAACGTATGCGTTGCATCAATATAGAAGTTGTGCCGTAGCATATAGCTGGCATTAAGATTCGTTTGAACTACCTGATTTAGTATCCCTTGGCCAATTTCATTTCCAAATAAACCCGTTGGACTTCCTTCTAATCGGTTTTTCAGGACATCTTTGCCCCAATTGGTAACTGCATCTGGATCATCTCCATAATATTGGTACATGCTCAGCAGAGTCAGCTGTAATTTAGGGATCGGTTGATACCTGACAATACCGATATATTCTCTGAAATTTGCACCTAAAGGATGTGTCAGAGGTGTTCTCCAATTGCTGTAAGACTGATGATCATGTTTTTCTTGATAGGTATATGGTCTTGCCGAATTGTATTCAAGTTGAAGATCCAGGTTTGAGATTTTGAAGGCATTGATGTATTTATAGCCTAGCTGTACTCCATACTTGTTGCGCTTCGATTTTTTTCCATCCACTCCAAAGAACTCGCTGAACACAAATTCATCCAGCGCAAATTGACCATATAGCTGCATTCCCGGGTAAAGATTCCATTTCCCGTCAAAGGCAATAATCACTTTGTCCGGGGTGCCGATTGACTGCTCCACCCAGCGGAAAAATACCAAGGGGTTGAAATAGTTGAAGTTGATTTTGTCAGTCATCACTGATTCAGAGAAACCGATATTGAGGTTTTTTCCAATATTGAGCGCAAGGCGGTGGAATGAATAATATTTCTGTGGATAGCGGCCATCCGTTGGCCTCCCACGATTATAATCGACGTCAGCAGTCATTTGGGTCCAAATGTTTGTCCACTGGAATTTCCATATGTTAACGTTGAGTTTGACAAACATGTAGGGATTGGAGAAGTCCGACAAGATCAAGGAGCGATAGCCTTCGCCTACAAAATTTCGGTCATGTCCTACTTGAGCCTGAATGTTTTTGGTAAGGTTGAAATTCACATGACCAAGTGCAGAGAAATAACTGTAGCCATCCGAATTATATTCTTTCCAAAATCCCTCACCCGGTACTGCTCCGGTATATTCTGCATAATTCTTTACCCAGCTGGGGAAAAAGGCTTCGGATGAAGTAAAATACGTGTAGAACCCTACTTTTTTATCAATTGACCCCCTTAGCACCACACCACGGCTGAGGCGGTTTGGATTTTGATTGTTTTCAGGTTCAATTCCTCCATTTAAGTAAATCACCGGACTGACATGAATGTCAAATTCATCACTATAATAATACGCCAGATCTCCGGGGCGCTTGTAAAGTGCTTTCAGGAAAGGGTTTTTTGACAAAGGGGGGGCAGTATTCACAAATTCCCAGTTATCTTGATTCAAGTATGCCAAGTTGAATTCATCCACTCTTGTGCGGTGGAAGGAGTCCTGGGTAAGGCTGTCGAGGTATTTACCTACTAAATCTCTGCGATAGGGTTTTATGCCTGTCTGAAAAACAAAATTATTCCGGCCCTTACTAATTTCATACCGCTCCAGTCTATGATAATAGTCTCTGTCGTAAGGAATATAACTTCCCTGAGCTAAAGCTAGATAAGAAGAAGTAGTGAGTAAAAATGTAATTAAGCTCCAGCGACGAAAAGTTTTGGAAATTAGTTTTTCCATTGCAAAACAGGGATTTTGATGAATAAGTACGCAATTTTTGTGTTAACATAGCCTAATTTTAAATCTTTTGAGCGATTGGTGTAGAAATACTTGCCAAAGATTTGGTGGGTTTTCTGAAAAAGGATAACTTTGTGCCTCATTTGAAAAAGGTACTATATAACTAGCAATATTATGAAAGCTGATATCCACCCAAACTACAGAGACGTCGTTTTCTACGACACTTCTAGCGAGTTTAAATTTTTGACAAAATCTACTATCGAGACGAGCGAGACGATCACTTGGGAAGATGGAAACGAATATCCTCTATTTAAAGTCGAAGTGAGCTCTGAATCTCACCCTTTTTATACTGGTAAGAAAATGATGCTAGATACTGCTGGTCGTGTTGAGAAGTTCAACAGAAGATACGCTAAGAAGTAATTCATCTTTATCTTAGGCTAAAAAGTCTCCCGGAGCATAGATTCCGGGAGACTTTTTTATTTTTGGCACATGGATTCGATTTTACTCTTTGATGATCTAGCGATTCGCGGATCTTTACTCCCCTTTACGTTTACCAGGCCGGTGGCGGATATCCGCGTGGGCATATTGAAGATTTCTGAGAAATGGCAGAAGATTTCAGGAGCCAGCATTTCTTTTCTGACTCAGGAATACTTACAGAAGAAGTTTCCCCGGGGCAGCGGTAAATCATTGGCGATTAACGGTGCATGGCTTCCTGATGGGGGATCCTTGGCGTTACTTGATTCCTTATCTGATTCGCAGGCGCTTTATTTTGGTAAGACGCTGATCGCAATGTACTTGGACGATGCTGCGAAGAATCTGGATTCTGCCAAAGAGAAAGAAGTCATTCAGCTTGAAAGGGAGCCAAGGCTATTGTTGAAGCCATGGAATATTTTTCAGTTTAATGGGGATGAAATTAAAAAGGATTTTGCATTAATCACTAAAGACAGGAAATCAGCTGAACTTACTGATAGTTACACCAGCGTGTATGCCCGGGAGAATATCTTCATTGAAGATGGCGCTGTAATACGAGCTGCTGTTTTAAATGCGGAAAATGGCCCTATATACATTGGTAAAGACACAGAAATACAAGAAGGGGCTTTGATAAGGGGGCCTTTTGCGCTTTGTGATCATTCTACAGTGAATATGGGATCAAAAATAAAAGGTGATACCACTATTGGTCCACACTGCAAAGTTGGGGGTGAAGTATCCAATTCTGTTATTTTTGGTTACTCCAATAAAGGCCATGAAGGGTTTTTGGGGAATTCAGTCATTGGAGAATGGTGCAATATGGGTGCTGACTCGAATACGAGTAACTTAAAGAACAATTATGCCCAGGTCAAACTCTGGGATTATATCAAAGGGGGCTTTGTAGAGACCGGGCTACAGTTTTGCGGACTAATGATGGGTGATCATTCCAAATGTGGTATCAATACCATGTTCAATACCGGTACTGTAGTGGGAGTAGGCGCGAATATTTATGGGGCAGGATATCCGAGAAATTTCATACCTTCTTTCGCGTGGGGTGGTCCGGAAGGCTATTCCACCTTTCAATATCCGAAATTTGAAGAAACTGCTAAAACCGTGATGGCAAGAAGAGGGATTGACTATACTTCAGAAGAAAGGCAGATACTTGATGCCATCTACGAAATGACCAAAAACTATAGAATTTGGGAAAAACACTCCTGATTAATTAATTCATGCAATTCGCTGCTATTCCGGGTTTGCCCGAGACCAAAGAGAATCTTATCAATGCTGTCAAAAATAACCATTTGGCGCATGCACTGCTCTTTCACGGACCAGAAGGTTCGGCAAGTTTAACGATGGCTCTTGCCTTGTGTACGTATTTGTATTGTGAAAATCCTGGCCCCACTGACTCCTGCGGCCAGTGCTCCGCCTGCCAAAGAATGAACAGGCTGGTGTTGCCAGATTTGAATTTTGCATTCCCCACGATTACCACTGGAAAAGACGAGGACAAAGAGGAGGATGATAAATTGGATATTTTAAGTAGTTGGAGAAAGTTTGCAATAGAACAGCCTTATGGCAATGTGCATGATTTCATCTACTTCAACAATTTTGAAAAGAAGCAGTTGAATATTTCCAAAGCTGCTGCCAGAAAAATAATCCAGGCTCTTTCATTGATGTCATTTGAAGGGGGCTATAAAATCATGATGATCTGGGCACCGGAGTATCTTCACCCTTCGGCTGCCAATGCGTTGTTGAAAATTCTGGAAGAACCACAGCCCAAAACTCTTTTTATTCTGATTACTTCTCAGGCGGATCAATTGCTTACAACCATTCTGAGTAGGACGCAGAAGATAATGATCCGGTCTTTTACGGATGATGAGGTGAGTAGTCATTTGGTAGTCAATAACTTGGCAAATGAGGAGTCTGCAAGCCAGATAGCTATGTTGGCTGACGGTAATCTTAGGGAAGCATGTCGCTTGGTGGAGCAAGTGGAAGATCTACAGGTTCGTAAGATCAGAGAATGGTTTCTGTTCTGCTACAAGGCTGATTTTAAGAACATATTTAATTTGGCAGAGGATTTTCATAAGGCTGATAAGGAAGCCCAGAAGTCGCTTCTCCTTACCGGGTTAAATGTTTTAAGGGAGATATTGCTTAAAAATGCCGGTTTGGACCAGCTACTCCGAACTCATGACGAGGATCGAAACTTTGTTAACAACATCAGTGGGAAAGTACTGAAGGAAGAGCATGTAGGCAAATTATATGAAGCGTTCAATACCGCGCATTATCATTTGGAGAGAAATGGAAATGCTAAATTTATTTTCTCTGACCTTTCCATGGATATTACATTGTTGATGGCCAAACTTGGATGAACATGGAGAAAAAAATAATAGGTAGGAAGGAGAAAATATCTGTTCCAGAACTGGGATTACGTCAGGTTTGGGCAAAAGTGGATACAGGAGCATACACAAGTTCTATTCATGCCGAAAATATTGAGGTTGTGGAGGTAAATGGCATAAAAGTTCTCAAATTTTTCCCTTTATTGCCGGGGCATAAATCCTTTACCGGTAAGACTGTGACTTTTGAAAAATTTAGAGAGAAGAAAGTCAAAAACTCCTTTGGACAAGCTGAGGTACGCTATTTGATCGAAGTGAGCTTTGAGTTAGCTGGTGAAAGGTATAATGCTGAATTCACCCTTTCCGACCGTTCGAACATGAAGAACGCGATCCTGCTTGGGCGGAAAATCCTTAAAGACAAGTTTTTGGTTGATGTCACACGTGTCAATCTTGCCAAAAACTATCGCACTCATTAGGCTAAATCCTTTTCATACAAAGGCACGCTAACCACTTAAAAATTTTCCCATGAAAATTGCTATTCTATCCAGAAACCCAAATTTGTATTCTACCCGCCGATTGCTAGAATCTATCAAAAAAGCCGGGCACGTAGGAATTATTGTCAACCATAGTGTTTGCGATCTAATCCTGGAGCAGGATGGGCCTTCAATAATTCACAGAGGTGAAAAAATCACAGATGTAGATGCTATTATCCCGCGGATCGGGGCTTCAGTTACTTTTTATGGCACGGCTGTAGTCCGGCAATTTGAGCTTATGGGAGCGTTTTCAGTGGTGAATTCCCAGGCAATTGTCCGGAGCCGTGATAAACTAAGAAGTCTGCAAATCATGTCAAGTGCTGGATTGGGAATGCCTAAAACGGCTTTCACCAACTTCTCCAAAGGAGGGGAAAAACATATCATTGAGCATGTAGGTGGAGCCCCTTTAATTATAAAACTACTCGAAGGGACCCAAGGATTGGGCGTTGTCTTAGCAGAAACCAGAAAGGCCAGTCAGTCTGTGATTGAGGCTTTTCATGGCCTAAAAGCAAGAATAATCGTTCAAGAATTTATAAAAGAGGCGAAAGGTGCGGATATTCGTGCTTTTGTAGTCAATGGAAAAGTAGTAGGGGCAATGAAGCGGCAGGGAGCTGAAGGTGAATTCAGGTCTAATCTGCACAGAGGAGGCAAGGCTACCATTATCAAATTGAGTAGGGCTGAGAAAGCTGCTGCTTTAGGTGCTGCAAAAGCACTGGGTCTGGATGTGGCAGGAGTGGATATGCTCCAGTCTGCCCGAGGGCCTTTGATATTAGAAGTAAATAGTTCTCCTGGACTGGAAGGAATAGAGAAGGCAACAGGTCTGGATATTGCAGGGGAAATTGTAAAATTTATTGAGGAAGGGGTTAATCGAAAAGCTCCAAAGAGGACAATGAACCAATGAATGAACTAGTCAAAATTGGCACACGGGGCAGCAAGCTTGCACTTTGGCAAGCCTATCATGTGGAAACACTGCTTCAAGGTGCTGGTCTCCACACAGAGGTTGTCATTATCGACACGAAAGGGGATCAGATTTTGGACGTGTCAATTGCCAAGATCGGAAGCAAAGGAGTATTTACACAGGAGCTTGAAGATCAATTGCTCGATGGCCGAATTGATATTGCTGTGCACAGCGCAAAGGACATGCAGTCCAATTTGCCAGAAGGTTTTGAAATAGTTGCGTTTACTGAGCGTGAAAAGGAAAATGACGTGGTGATTTCACCAGACAGATCCCTTTCGATTAAGCGAGATAAAAGATCGCTGTTGCTTGGGACTTCTTCTACCAGAAGAGTAGCTACGCTAAAGCACTTCTATCCACATGCCAAAACTGTGGAAGTGCGTGGGAACTTGCAGACACGGATCCGAAAAATGGAAGAAGGACATTGTGATGCGTTACTTTTGGCCTATGCTGGCGTTTATCGAATGGGTTATGACCATATGATTGTTGAAGAACTTAGTCTAAATGAATTCACGCCGGCTGTAGGACAGGGGTCGATAGCTATCGAGATTGCGGAGCAGCTGGATGCTAAATTAAAGGCGAAAATAAAGGAGGCTTGCAATCATGCCGGAACATCGATAAGGCTACGCGCGGAGCGTGCTTATCTCAGAATTTTGGAAGGTGGTTGCAGTATTCCTGTATTTGCATTGGCCACCTTTGACAAGGATCAGTTGATCTTAAATGGAGGGATTATTAGTCTGGATGGCAAAACGCGGATTTCCATTGAAGTGAAGGGTGATTCCAATGAACCGGAAAAGCTAGGCCAAAAATTAGCTGAAGAAGTATTTGGCCAAGGCGGAAAAACAATATTAGACGAAATAAAAAGCGCGCTTAAATAAATGAAAAATTTTAAAAATCTGCTCTTGCTAGTGATTCTAGCAGGTATTTTTGGCTGTGCAGGGGTCAAAGACTATGTAGTGACTATAGAAACCCGCCACGGAAATATAGTAGCTATATTGTTTGACGATACACCTGCTCATAAATCTAACTTTATTGATTTGGCAGAAGCAGGGAGGTTTGATTCGACAGAATTCCATCGGATTATCAAAGATTTTATGGTGCAGGGCGGTGACGTGTACACCAAAGAAGAACTATCACCGGCAGAATGGCCGACATTGCCTGCAGAGATCCGTCCCAATCATTATCATAAAAAAGGGATGATCGCAGCAGCAAGACAAGGAGATGGGATCAATCCTGAGCGTAGATCAAATGGTTCTCAGTTCTATATTGTGTTGGGCAAAGTATACACGGAATTGGAGTTGACCACTGACATGTTGGCACTTCAAAAGGCATTTTTGAAGTATATTGAGTTGGGAACTCAAAAAGAAGTGAAGGAAAATTATATACGGCTTTATAATGAGCAGAAATATGATAGCTTAAACCACCTCATGTTGTCAAAGCGGAAGGAATTGGAGGAAACATTACATTTAAATTTAGGCAAGGAATTCACTTCAGAAGAAATTGAGGCCTATACTACGGTAGGAGGTACTCCGCATTTAGATAAGGAATACACCGTGTTTGGTCAGGTGATCCAGGGGCTGGAAGTAGCAGAACAAATTTCAAAGGAACCCAAGGACCAACGGGATAAACCGCTTGATCCCATATATATGAAGGTGACAGTGGATCAAATGTCACGAAAGAAAATTGAAAATGAATATGGATACAGCTACCCCGATGAAAAATAAAAGGAAAATTTTCATTACCGGAGCCAATGGGCTTCTAGGTCAGAAACTGATTGAACAGCTGGTGGAAGCACGTGAGTTTCATGTCATCGGCAGTGGCAAAGGGGAGTGTAGACTGCCCGGAAAAGGATTTGATTATGAGTCCGTGGATATTACAGATGAAGCTGCTGTGTCGGAAGTAATTGAACGAACTGCCCCAGATATAATTATTCACGGTGCTGCTATGACCAATGTGGACCAGTGTGAACTCAATCAGGAGGGATGTTATAACGTGAATGTGAATGCTACCGCTTACTTGATCAAGGCAGCTGAGCAGGTGAATGCACATTTCATATTTGTGTCTACGGACTTTATTTTTTCAGGAGAAGAGGGGCCATTGGATGAAAACGCAGTTGCAGCACCTGTCAACTATTATGGAGAGACAAAACTAGAAGGAGAACGCCTTTTAATTCAAAGTAGCTTGAAATGGGCTATTGCGCGTACCGTGTTAGTATTTGGAATGGCGCATGATCTTTCTAGAACGAATATTATTCTATGGGTAAAATCCTCTTTGGAATCAGGAAAAGAAATTCAGGTGGTGGATGACCAATTTAGAACCCCAACACTTGCAGAAGATTTAGCTGCCGGATGTATTCTTATTGCACAAAAGGGAGCTGAAGGGATTTATAATATTTCAGGCCCAGACTTTTTGAATCCGTACGAAATGGCAATGATGACTGCCGAACATTTTGATCTTGATAAGTCGCTTATCAAACGTGCAGACTCCAGTACCTTCACTCAGCCTGCAAAACGACCCCTTAAAACAGGTTTTATTATCGAAAAGGCCAGAAAGGAGCTTGGTTTTGAACCCAAAACTTTCCGAACGGCAATTGGTATTTTAGCAAAACAAATTATCTTAGCCAACTCGTAAAAGTGCAATATATACCCTGATTTTAACTTAAGAATATTCTATGGCAATTAGTAATGACACCGAAGACAGAGGTCAATGGGGATCAAGTCTGGGCTTTATCATGGCAGCAGCAGGTTCAGCCGTTGGTTTGGGAAATATATGGAGATTTCCCTATCTGGTCGGTGAATATGGAGGTGGAGCCTTCGTTTTTGTATACATCTTATGTGTTATTTTTATAGCACTCCCCCTATTATTTAATGAAATTGCCTTAGGGCGAAAATCTGGGAAAAATCCAATTGGGGCGATTAGAGATACAGGAGGAAGTAAATTCTTCCAATCCGCAGGCGTACTTTGTGTACTGATCTGCTTCTTTGTATTTAGTTACTATTCTGTAATTGCGGGTTGGACTGTTGGATATATTTTCACAGAAATCATTAATATTCCTGTTGATTTTGCTGTGTTCGTCGAGACTCCGATGTATGTCATCCCACTTACATTTGTTTTTATCCTGATGACGATTTTGATCGTGTTGGGAGGGGTTTCAGGAGGCATTGAGAAGGCATCAAAGTTTTTGATGCCTGTTTTGTTTATCATTATTATATTCATTGCCGGCCGGTCTGTAACTCTTGAAGGAGCAAGTGCAGGTATAGAATATTATTTAAAGCCAGATTTCTCAAAGATCAATGCGGCTGTAGTTTTGCAGGCATTGGGACAGGCATTTTTCTCGATGTCAGTAGGCTGGGGGTTGATGATTACCTTTGGGTCTTACTTGCCAAAGAAGTCAAATATCATTCAATCTTCAGGATGGATTGCAGGTATGGATACTTCAGTTGCTTTATTGGGCGGCTTGATGATATTTCCTGCGCTGTTTGCGCTTCTACCGGGTAAAGATCCAGCCGCTGGTCCAGCATTAGTATTTGATGTACTTCCCAAGGTTTTTGATGTGATGCCGGGAGGAAATATCATAGGCGGGTTGTTCTTTATCCTGTTGATGGTGGCAGCACTGACTTCCACTATTTCGATGTTGGAAGTACCGGTGGCATATCTTATTGACGATAAGAAGTGGGGAAGAGCGCGTGCAACTTGGACTGTAGGTATAGCTGCAATGGCGCTGTCAGTGCCTTCAGCACTATCTCAGATTCCAGGGACGTTCTTTGCTAATTTGCATTTAAATTTCTTTGGAAATCAACTGCAGGGATTCTTCGGAATTATGGACTTTGTGTTCGGTACATTTGCCGTAATTGTTATTTGTCTGATGCTTTCCTTGTATACAGGTTGGGCGTCTAAAGTGTCTGACTTTGCAGATGAACTGGCTTCCGGAGCTCCAGGTTTCAAGGGGATTTTCCGCTCTGGTTGGATCTTTTTTATCAAATGGGTTTGCCCAATTGTAATTGTTCTGCTGATTTTGAATATGATTGGTTTGTTTGGGGTAGCTCAGGCTGCTTAAAGTAAATCAGTCTCAGTTTACAGTGTTCAGTTTGCATGCTGCGATTGAGCACTGTAAACTGATATACTGATCACTGAGACTGACTGATTTTAGTTAGCTCCAGATCAAACTGAAGATTATAAGTTTAGGGTTGAAGTGCCGCTACTCCAGGAAGAATTTTGCCTTCCATATGCTCCAGTAATGCTCCTCCACCTGTAGACACGAAAGATACGTCGTCGCCATAGCCAAACTTATTCACTGCTGCAGCTGAATCGCCACCTCCAATAAGGGAGAAGGCACCATTCTTAGTCGCCTCTACCACGGCTTCTGCAATTGCCTTTGTTCCTTTGTCAAAAGAAGACATCTCAAATACGCCCATTGGGCCATTCCAGAGAATCGTTTTGGATTTTAGGATTTCTGCAGCAAATATTTCTTGCGTCTTTGGTCCGATATCCAATCCCATCCAGCCGTCTGGTATTTCACCTTTGTTGACAAGGTTTTGCTCGGCATCATTCGCAAAGGCAGTAGAAATCACAGTATCTACCGGAAGTACAAGGTTGACTCCATTTGCTTTGGCTTTTTCCATCAATTCCAATACAAAGTCAAGCTTATCTTCTTCTAGCAATGAATCACCGATTTTGCCACCCTGGGCTTTTGCAAAGGTATAAGACATCCCGCCACCGATGATAAGTGTGTCCACTTTCTCCAATAGCTGCTCAATGATCAATATTTTGTCAGAAATCTTAGCTCCACCCATGATTGCAGTGTATGGGCGCTCTGGATTGCCCAATACTTTATCAGCATTCTTCAACTCAGAAAGCATCAAGTAGCCACAAACTTTATCATTGAAGAATTCAGCAATTACAGCAGTGGAGGCATGGGCTCTGTGCGCTGTACCAAAAGCATCATTTACATAGATATCTCCTAGACGGGAAAGCTTCTCTGCAAAATCTTTATCGCCTTTCTCTTCCTCCTTATGAAACCTAAGGTTTTCAAGCAATAAAGCCTCACCTGGTTTAAGTCCTTCGGCAAGCATTTCAGCCTCTTTCCCTACGCAGTCTGGCGAGAATTTTACCGGTCTGCCCAGGGCTTTCTCAAGTGACAACACGATGTTCTTTAAGGAAAATTTATCTTCCGGACCGCTTTTAGGTCTGCCGAGGTGTGACATCAAGATAGCTGAACCGCCGTCCTTTAGGATTTTGTTAATGGTAGGTAACGCTGCTTGGATACGGGTATCATCAGTTACATTCAGATTGTCATCCAATGGGACATTGAAATCTACTCTTACAAGCGCTTTTTTTCCCTCGAAGCTGAGGTTATCTACATTTTTGATTCTTGGATCCATAATTAGGTTAATAGTTTTTTGATTAAAATCGATTTCTAAAAATCATGGTGAATTTATTAAAGATAAAGCCAAATACCGACTATCCTCACGATGTATTTACGATTCTTCTGGTATTCTTGATTCTTAAATCTTGGCTCTTGGTACCTAATTTTAATTTCCTGCCTCTGGCAGGCAGGCTTGAAATTACGGTTGATGAATTATGATTTACAGGATTATTGCTTCTGAAATCGTTGCTCTTGATACCAAACACTTTAGATGAAGATTGCTTCATTCCTTCGCCATTCGCAATGACGCTTACTGAATACTCACCATTGAGACAGATTTCAGACCTGGCTGCCGCCTTTAGGTTTCCCATTTTATATTTCAGACTTCTGTCACGTCCTGATTTATGTTCACACTTTTTTATTGTTTTCTTCTTCTTTGGCTACCTTTATATATTATACTTCCTATATCCTCCACAATCTCACTAATATCGGTCATGCCTACGGCATTCACAGACATAAATATCGTCGCTGAACTTCTTCATAGCAAAACTGAACACTGTATACTTGATTCTCTATTTGCCATCTGATCACTGAGACTGACCACTGTGACTGAATACTAGCTATTAACTCTTTGTTCGAGATTCTCATCTTGATACTTGATACCTTCTACTTAATACTTTCTTTCGCTGCTGCTCTTTTCAGTCGATCATTAATTGACTTGCCAAGCCCTACATCAGGCATCAGTTCGGAAAGAATTATTTCCGCTTCGCCCTCATCTAGCTTGCGCATGGCCGCAAATAAGTTTGCCGCAGCTTCTCTCAAATTCCCCGAAGGACTTAGCCTGATTTGCTGGGATTCAGAGAGTTCTGGAAAGTGAGAGGATAAAGATAAAACCGCAAAATTCTTGTTTTTAGCCAGCCACTCTGGAATAATTTCGTTTAAGGTGCACAACAAAAACGGCTTACGCGGAGCATAATGACTTTCAAGTAATCCCGGCGCTTGGGGGTTTGAAGTACTATGACTTTTGATTAGCACTTTGCCTACAATATTTTCGATTTCCTGAATTTCTGCTCCACCAAGTCGATAGATGACTACTTCATCGTTTTCAATTCCTACAATTGTACTTTCTATCCCTACGCGGCATGCTCCCCCATCTAGTATATACGGAATCTTATTTCCCAGTTGTGCATCGACATGGTGAGGAGTGGTAGGGCTGATGTAGCCAAAAGGATTTGCACTTGGTGCTGCAAGCGGGTAGTCCAAGCGTTCCAGCAATTCTCTTGTGAGGGGATGATCAGGTACACGCAGGGCCACTCTTTCCAGTCCTGATGTAACTAGATCAGGCACAATTGGCTTACGCGGCAATAGCAATGTAAGTGGTCCAGGCCACAAGTTGATCGCTAGTTTCTGTAGAATTTCTGGGAAGTCGAGAACATATTTCTTCGCTGCATCTATGGATGAAACATGTATGATGAGGGGATCGAAGCTTGGGCGGTTCTTGGTTTCAAAAATAGAAGCTACTGCAATGGAATTCAGCGCATTTCCAGCCAAACCATAAACAGTTTCTGTTGGTATGGCCACCAATTCCCCAGCATTCAGGTGATTTTTTGCCTGAAGGATGTCCTTTCCGATCACAGCCATGTTACTTACAGAAATCTTCGATCCAGGTTTTGGCTTCAGTATATCCCATAGATAGCGCTAATTTTAGATCAGCACATCCTTCTTCTTTCTGTCCTAATGCACTCATTCGTGTCACTCCCAAAAGGTAATACGCAGCGGCATTGTTAGAGTCAAGATTAATGGCATTAGTAAGAGATTCCATCGCTCCGACAGGGTCATTGTTGCCTAATTGTGCTTTTCCACGATTGAAATATACCAGGGGTTGATTCGGATTCGCCTTAAGTGAAGCATCAAAATCAAGTAACGCATCTTCATACTGTTCCATACCCAGCAAGGCTAATCCACGATTATAATAGATGTCAGTTTGGGCAGGATCAAGGCGGTTTGCCATGTTGTAATCCGAGACAGCATTCTTGAAGCTTTTAAGTTCAAGGTTTGCATTGCCCCTATTGAACCAAGGCTTGTAGCTCGTAGAATCTGCAGCAATGGCGGCAGTAAACACTGGAATGGCCTCTTCATATTTTTCCAGTTGAAAAAGTGCAGCACCTTTTGCGTTTAAAGCTTGAAAATTGGAGGGATTTTCATTTAATGTCCTATCAAAAAATCCTATCGCCTCCATCCAAGATTGGGTCTCCATTTTCTTAAAGCCTTCTTGAAGAAGTTCCTCTTCTGAGGGGCTACAACCAAACAGCCCAGCAAGTAGTAGAGTAATAATATAAAGTTTTTTCACAGCGTAAATTTTACGCAAAGATAAGGAAAGAATCGAGAGCCGAGAGTCGCAGCGATCAGTGGTCAGTCGCAGTGTTCCCTGACGCGCCCTTTGTAGGCAGGATTTTTAAGTTTGTAGATAAGAGAAGGGGCGTAGCCTTGAAACCTACCGACGCAAAAATCCCGTAAATCGTATTTCGTCAATCGTAATTCATCGAAGAGCGTAGCTCTGCCAATTATTAAAGCAGAATTTCCGACTTGCTGGTTTTTTCCAGCATACGCAGAATACTTGGGTTATAGCCAATTACATCCTGCACAGATTCAAATGCTACCCAAGCCAAGGAAATACTTTCATGGCTTTTTAGTAATGTTTCGCTCAAATCAGCTTCCAATATGTATCGCACATCATAGTGGAAATGCTCAGGTACATGTGGTCGATCAGGAATAATGTGTTTGTCCAGATCGAAGATAGTTTCATCTACGAAAGCTAAGCTGGTAAGTCCGCTTTCTTCAGTGGCTTCCTGCATCGCTACTTGGAGTAGATTTTCATTGCCATCTGCATGCCCTCCCAGTTGAAGCCACCTGCCCAATTTGCGGTGTAACGTAAGTAAGGTATGGGTACGTTTTCTGTTAACGATCCAAGCCGAGGCAGTAAAATGTCCTTCTAATCGTTCTCGCTTGTAGGCATCAGGATCTTCAGTGAGATCTAAAAAAGACTGGATAAATTCAGCCTCTTCTTCATAAGGTGTCCTATATTTTTCTAATTGTAGTCTGAAATTAGTTCTGTTCATGGTCATCTGTTGCAAATAATTGATCAAGAAATTGATCAAACGGTTTTGGATCCTGATATAGCCTGTCCGAATAGAACGTTGCTACTACCTTGAGGTAACTTGGCTGATTGTCGGTACTGATTTTTTCCACGGTAACTCTTCCATAGAGTTGGGGAATCAATTCATTTTCAGCTAAATTTTTTACGGGCGGCTTGAAATAATATTTTTCGGTGACCTTCACCTTTTCATTTATTTCCTCCATTTTCCTGTCCAAACTTACCTGCCTATAACCCAAAGCTAAAACTCGCTGCGCAAAAGCCAAGAAAACCAGTGTAAATGTTTTTTCATTTAACGGCTCGTCATACGTGACCGCAAATCCTCTTGCATATTTTGAGTCTAGAATATGAACTTGTGGACGTTCTTCTATATGAAGCATTTTGAAGTGATAACTTTGGGATATTTTCCCTATTAATTCTCTTCCTTCATTAGATTTCGTCCAAAGCAACGCTTCTTCTATTTCACTGGGCTTATGGAAAATGTTTTCCTTGTGGTTTACCGGACTTTTGTCTGTAGTGTTGAATAATCGTTTGAACAAATCATCTAGAAAGTTACTCATGTGTCGCGGTAGTGTATTTGCCAGAATTGGTAATAATCAGGTGCCCCTGATCATGCAGGAAACGAAGAAGTTGTAGGTTTTTGTCAGAACCCGGAACTCTCAACCGATCAAGCAATTCCTTCTCTGTCAACTCACCTACTTCTTTCAAAGTTTCCAAAATTCGATTTTTTAGCTTTATTTCTACAGATTCTGGATCTTTTGCCTTTTTATTTTCAATACATACATCACATACGCCACATAAAGAGTCAGTTTGTTCTCCAAAGTACTCTTGAATAAACTGGGTTCTGCATAATTGCACTTGTTTGGCGTAATGAACCATGCGTTTGGCGTTATTCAAGGTGAGATTCCTCCTTACCTCTATCCTTTTGAAGTTAAGCGGCAGTTTGCCTGCGTCATATCTTGGGGTTACAAAGGTGATCTGGGGCTTGTCTTTTCGCTGATCATAAACCATTACATTTAACTGTTCTAATTGTAGTAACCCTTTTATAAGGTCCCTTTCTGGGATTGCCAGTGCCTTAGCAAGCTTGTTTTCTTGGATTTTAATATACTCTGTGAAGACATTTCCACCATAGCTCCTCATGATCATTTTTACTATGGGATCGAGTTTCTCATACTTGATCTGTAATTCGTAGAGTTGGGCAGGTTCTACCAGAAAATGGATCTTTGACGGTGAATAGAAGCTTTCATTCAAACTTATAAAGCCTTCTTCTTCGAGGACTTTAAGCGCATAAAAAGTTTCTAAAACCCCAAGCTCATAAGTTTTAGCAAATTCACTCCATTCAAAATCAAAGCTGCTAAGCATGTTGCTTCCCACGGCAATCCGATAATAATTAGCCAGACACTGATATACTTTTTTCACAAAATCTAGTGGTGGATATACCATCTCTGCACGATTCAATGCTTGTCCGAAATCCTGTTCATTAGCAAGTAATATTGCAAAAGCTTTTTGTCCGTCTCTTCCCGCGCGACCTGCTTCCTGGTAATAATTCTCAATATTTTCCGGTAAATCTTCATGAATCACCACCCGCACATCAGGCTTGTCTATCCCCATTCCGAAGGCATTGGTACTGACCATTACCCGCACTTCATTTTTCATCCATGCTTCCTGAAGCCTGCTGCGCTCCGGCATAGCGATACCCGCATGATATGGGGCTGCAGTAATTCCCATTTGCTGAAGAGCCTTTGCAATTTGATGGGTCATTTGCCGGTTTCGGACATACCAAATAGCCGTTCCGGAAATCCGCTTTAGAATTTCAATTCCTTTTTCCAGTTTATTTTCGATCAGTCTGACGCTGAAACTCAGATTTTCTCTGGCAAAGCTTTGCTGGAAGACCGAGGGGCTTTTCATTTCCAGTTTTTCCATTATGTCTTTGCATACTTCAGGAGTGGCTGTAGCCGTCAATGCCAACACATGTATTTTGGGGTGGTGTATCCGGATCTGGGCAATCTCCAAATAGGAGGGCCTAAAGTCATAGCCCCATTGGGAAATGCAATGTGCCTCATCTACCGCGATCAGATTGATGTTCATCTGGCGAAATCGGGCTACAAAAAGTTCAGCTTTCAGCCGTTCCGGAGAAACATACAAAAACTTATAATTCCCATAGATGCAGTTATCCAGCGTCCGGTCAATCTCCCGATAACTCATCCCAGAATAGATCGCCGCTGCTTTCACTCCTTTGGAAGTCAAGTGGTCTACTTGATCTTTCATGAGTGCTATCAGTGGACTGATTACAAGGCAAATTCCTTCATTAACTATCGCAGGGATTTGATAACACACCGATTTTCCACCACCTGTAGGCAATAGTGCAAGCGTGTCTTTCCCTTCGAGAACTGCTTGAATAATTTCTTTTTGGACAGGACGGAAATCGTCATACCCAAATACTTCTTTAAGAATGGAGCTGGCGCGGGTGAGCATTTACCAATTAGGGATTTCCTTGTTTAAAAATGCAGCTATTCCTTTTTTACAATCCTCATGTGCCCTGGCTTCAGCATTGGTGTGAGCGGCAAAGTCGAGCCATTCATTTCTTCTTTCTGCATTGAATTCACGAAGAAGTTGTTTGGTTCTACCCATGGAATACCCTGAGTTTTGGCTGACTATTTTCATCGCAAAATCTTCTACAGATTTCTGTAGAAAGTCCGAAGGGACTACTTCCGTAATAAGGCCCAATCCGGCTGCTTTGGATGCCGAAATCCGTTCACCGGACAGCAAAAGCTCCTGCGTCTTTGCGCTTCCAATCTGTTCTTCTAAAAACACCGAAACTAGCGCAGGGATGAATCCTATCCGTACTTCAGTATAACCAAATAATGCTTCAGGAACCGAAAAAGCAAAATCGCAGACTGTTGCCAATCCACATCCTCCAGCTAAAGCATGACCTTGGATTTCGGCAATTACTACCTTTGGAAGCGTATAGATTAAGTTAAAAAGATTCATCAGTTTTCTACTGTCTTCCAAGTTTTCTGAAAAGCTAAATGTTTGCATTTCCTGCAAATACCTTAGATCTGCCCCGGCACAAAAAGCCTTCCCGGCTGAGCGGAGTACAATCACTTTTACATTGGGGTCATCGTTAAATTCTTTGATTGCCTGAACTAGTCCCGCTATTAAATCCGGGCTTAAAGCATTCCTTTTTTCTGGCCTATTTAGCGTGATAAACCCTATTCTATTGTTGATTTTGGAGAGTACTGCAGGATCCATGGTTTGTTCGCGTTTGGCATCAAGTTACCTTCAAATACAGGTTTTGCAAAACCAAATTCAGAAAAGTATACGATATGCATGTGTTTGAAGCAACAAGGAATCTTGAACCAGAAGCTGTTGCCATGAATTTTCTTTCCAGATCTCAACGATTTTATCTTCTGTGTTACTGAACTGAAAAGTATCATTATTATGTATTGCTTTCCAGGGAAATGGAAAAAGAAATTGGGATTCTTTTTCTGTTATTGAAAACATACTTTCGGGGATCTGAAGCCAATGATTTTGTACTCTATTCGGATCCACTGAGAAGCTAATTTCTTGGGGAGACATTCCTTGGTTCCAAGAATACACGTTGCGGTCTACAGCATAATCAACCATTTTTGCTTTTTTTCCATGATAAACAATTAGTTGTTGGGAAGGAATTGAAAGTTCGGAATATAATTGGAAGGATGACCAAGCAAAAAGTGCCATCAGGCTAATCCAGGTAAGTTTTCTTTTAGAGGCCGTTTCCCAACTAACCGCAATCAAAATCAGGGTCCAGATTATAAACATTTCGAAAGGGTGAATGCTTAGCCGATTCAGTGCACCACCGGGAATAGATTGAATTAAGTCAGCAAGCCAGATTTGTATCTTAATCAATTTACTAATAAGGGTCCCCAATAAATCACCTGCAAAAGGAAACCATCCAATAATCATCATGGGTACGCCTATGTACATGATTATCACTGCAAGTGGCAATATGACCAAGTTGCCCAGAAGAAAATAAGTAGGGAATACGTGGAAATAATATACAGATAAAGGGAAGGTGACTAATTGGGCTGCTATACTTACAGTGGTAAGTTCCCATAGATAGTAAAGGATCTTGTTGGACGGTAACCAGATCCGCTCAAGGAAAGGTTGGACCAAGACTATTCCCAAAACTGCCAGATAAGATAGTTGGAATCCTACTTCATAAATTACATCTGGATTTAACGAAATCATCAGAATAGCCGAAAAAGCCAGGATATTATAAATGGAGGGTTTTCGCTCGCGCATCAGACCAAAGGTAAGCAGCGAAAACATAGTGGCTGCCCGGACTACTGATGGTGCTAGGCCAGTCAGAAATGCATATAGCCAGATGATCCCAATTACAGCAATCATGTAAATGCGGGTTTTCCGTTTACCCAATTTCAGCGGTTTAAGCATGTAAATCAGCAGCAAGTAAATAATGCCGACATGAAGTCCTGAGACAGCCAAAATATGCATGACACCAGCCCTTGTATAAGATTCCCGAATGATGGGGTCCATTTGCTTTTTTTGTCCCAAAAGGAGTGCTAATGCAATCTGTTGGGATTGTTCGTTGGGGATTTTTGATTTGAGCATTTGCGCAATTTCTTGCCGCAGACCCGCAATGGCATATTCCAATCCCGTGGAAGCAGTACTATCAATAAGTTGGAAATTTTCTCCAATGAACTGTCTATGATGAATCCCTTTTCGCGAAAGAAAGAGTTTGTAGTCAAACTGGAAAGGATTAGATGCTGCGGCTATTTGCTCGGGAGCTTTGTGAATGAGAATCAGATGTCCAGGAAGTAATGGAGTAGGGGATTGATGATAAATTAGAACTTTTGCTGATGCTTCTGACCATTGGCCTTCTGTACGGATTGATCTTATTTCGAGGAGGTTTTCAGAAGAATTAGCTTTCTTCACATCATATCCTTTTACTTCGGCCAAATAGGAGTTAATATCTTCTATAGGAAGCGAGTTTACGTTGGATTCAGATTGTTGCTTGCTCAGGAATAGACCAAAAAGTACTAAAGCGAGATAGCCAATGGTGCTCAATAGGATTAACGGGGGCTTTTTGGATTTAAAACGTGCAAGTAGGTAAGCTGCTGATACTATTGCGAGAATAGCTGCTATGTATCCTGAAGAAGGGGTCCACAATGAATCACCACAAAAAATCCCTAATAGTATAAAGGGGAGGTAGCGCAAAAATGGGTAGTCAGCAAATCTCATAGCTAAGATGTCAGCTGGTCAAAGTACTGATTTCTAGGCAAAAAAAAAGAGGCTGTCTCATAACTAGTGACAGCCTCTTTTTTATTCGGGTCGGTATCTGAGCCAATTTACATACAGCCATATCTCAGGCTCTAGAATTGACTTTTGAGACAATCTCTTAATTTTATCAAGAAGTAGAGGTTTTAGAATCTGTATCCAAGACTAAATCCTCCATTTAATTCTACATCGCTGAATCTGCTTGAAACTTCTTTGCTGAAATCCCGGGCAAGACTTACATAAGGTCCAAAGGCGAAATTATCTGAAACTTCCCATTTGTAACCTACACCAGCACCAAAGATGAAAGCTGTCATGTCTGTGGTAATAATACTTCCGCTGTCACTGGGTTCTTCAAAATCTCCAAACCGGACCTTCGCCAATGGATATACATAAAATCGACCATTGGTGTTCTGCCCAAAATAGAAGTTCATAGCTGCCTGAACAGAGTTGGTCTTAAAGGTTTTTCCATCTTTTTGATTGTTGAAGCCAAAGCGGTCATTGATGTGCAGCTGAATATCCAATGAATGATCCTCACTTAAATAGCGCTCATACCCAACTTCTACAGAGCCGAGCCAAATCAGATTCAGGAAGTTTAATTTTACTTCATTTGTAAAATCCCCTGTTCGGGCGCTGCTGGAGGAAATTACATCTTGTGCAAATCCAGCAGTAAACATCCCGGTAATAAGTGCAATCGTAAAAACTACCTTTTTCATGTGTATACTGTTTAATTTAATTGGTAACATGCCTGTCTGCCTCGGACAGGCTCGATTTCATACAATTCTAGGTTGTAAATTAATTATAGCATAATCCACTTCTACCTGAGTAATTACTAGTGGATTATAAGAATTAGTTTAAAGATGTTGCCCTGTTCCATTACCGTCTAATTGACGGGGAGAGGGAGTAGGAATTTAGTTAATTGTTTTGATTAGGGAAAAGTTAAGCCAAGTGCATTTGATAATGCTTGATTCCACATTCTTCAAATATATCGCCAACTTTCTTGAATCCAAATTTTGAGTATAGTGGGACTGCAGTAAGTTGTGCATGAAGGT
>Ga0307414_10000427_pt1 | contig 22560 bp, 19 predicted proteins | sample DK1Ometagenome_FD_203804 | JGI IMG/M metagenome (GOLD analysis project Ga0307414, IMG submission 203804) | Maize rhizosphere microbial communities from greenhouse at UC Davis, California, United States - DK15-O-3 | ecosystem: Host-associated > Plants > Roots > Rhizosphere > Soil | place: USA... | reverse complement strand
ACACGGTTACTTACACGGCTACGGACGGGACGAATCAATCCACGGCCACCAGGACCGTGATTGTAGGAACCTTCCCTGAAGACGAAGTGGACCAGCCGGGTACCGCAAATGTTCCGCCAACGATCACGCTCAACGGTGACGACCAAATGACTGTTGAGTGTGGAACCTTTACCGATCCCGGCGCCACGGCGGCAGTCTGCGGCAACCCGGTGACCGTAAATGTGTCCGGAACCGTTCCGAATGTACCCGGAACCTACACCATCACTTATTCAGCGAGTGCTAATGGCTTCACGTCAGAGGCAACGCGAATTGTGACCGTCCAGGACACCGTTGCGCCTGTAATTACGCTCAACGGCGCCAATCCGATGACGCTTGGATTCGGCACAGTTTTCACCGATCCGGGTGCGACTGCGTCGGATGGATGTGCGGGTGACCTGACCTCGGCAATTGTCGTGACGGGCAGCGTTGATACCAACACGGTTGGTTTTTACGCGTTAACTTATACGGTGAGCGATCCGTCAGGACACACCGATACGAAGGTGAGGACTGTAGAGGTATTGCCTTACAACTTCACCGGCTTCTTTGCACCGATTGACAATCCGCCCGCGTTCAATGAAATGAAGGCCGGCCAGGGAGCGCCAGTTAAGTTCAGCCTGGACGGCGATCAGGGATTGAACATCTTTGCGGCGGGCTCACCAAGCTCGGTGCAGATTAGCTGCAGTAGTGGAGACCCGGTTCTTCCAGTCGAAGAAACTGAGACTGCCGGTAGCAGCTCACTTACTTATGACGCAGCCAGCGATCGTTACAAATACACCTGGAAGACAGAAAGTTCGTGGAAGAACACGTGCCGTCAGCTCACGCTTACGCTACGAGACGGTACGGTTCATACAGCGAAATTTAAGTTCAAATAGGGAACGTTTCGAGGGGGCGGCGTCATATAAGTTAGGCGCCGCTCAATCGAGTCTTACATGAGGCATGGTCAACTAAATTAATAGCTTCATTGACCACACACTCTTTTCAACGGCGGGGAAATCCGGCGCAACAGTGAACGGAACAACAATCCAGGTTCTACTGACGGCCCCCCAAGAACTTCAACTAAAGGAGACTAAAAATGAGTAAGTTTCGGTTCACGATCAAGGTTATGGCAATCGCGATCTTCATGTTTGCTACAGTCTCGATCGCCCAGGCACAGGCCTCCCGAACGTGGGTGTCCGGCGTTGGTGACGATGCTAACCCCTGTAGCCGTACCGCCCCTTGTAAAACCTGGGCTGGCGCCATCTCTAAGACCGCAGCCTGCGGTGAGATTGATGCCCTTGATCCAGGTGGTTTCGGCGCCGTGACGATCACGAAGTCAATCACGCTCGATGGCACCGGCACGTTTGCTTCGATCCTCGCCTCCCTCGTGAACGGGATCGTTATCAACGCCGCTTCCACTGACGTGGTTACCATCAGAGGTATTTCCATAAACGGGTTCTGTAATGGAATCAATGGAATCAACATTCTTCAGGCTAAGACAGTGAACGTCGAAGATTGTGTGATTTTCAGGTTCAACACTGGTAACGGAATCACGGTAAATGAAACCAATGACCTGGCATTGAATGTGAGGAACACCGTCATACGTGACAATACGCTTGACGCTATCAACACGGTTACCAGCGGAGCAGCGAATAAAGTCACCGTCACGCTCGACAATGTGCGGTTGTCCGGCAGCGGCAATGGCCTTCACGCCAGATCCGGGTCCAGAGTCTTTGCACATAATTCGGTCTTCTCGAACAACACCACGAACGGCATTTTCGTCGATGCGGCCGGTGCCAACTTCGCGACCGTTAGAGTTTGGACCAGCGTAATCTCGGTGAACGGCGCCAACGGCGTTCGCGCCGGTAATGCAGGTAACGTCGGGGCATCCGGCTTCGAGATGGGCCAAAATCAAATCGACAATAACGTCGGCAATGGCGTCCTGGTCAGCACCGGTGGCGTTGTTGAGACGTTCGCAAATAACTCGATTAGAGGTAACGGCACTGACGGTTGCGCACCTTGTACGAATGTCGCACCGGGTACCTAACAACTGTCCGGCTTCAACTTTTCCGATCTGCTTTCGCTCGGAGAGATGCAAGCCGCTTAACTCCGAAATGGCAAGGCGGCTGGTCTGAAAATGACTGGCCGCCTTGTTTATCTCTGAAACACGAATCACAGCTTGAGATTTTTCGATATGAAGAGCGCGCTTCTGTACTTAAAACCACTCGTTATTTCGTTGTGTCTGCTGTTAGTTGTTTCCACCCAGGCTGCCCCCGCGGAGGAGATGCAGTTAACCGGGCGTTGGAAAGTGAAGTTTACCTTTGCGGGCCGAGATGATATGAACCTGATCTTTGTCGCTGACGCGAAAGGATCCGGCAGTTTTCTACTTCTCGATACGGCTCCGGACTCCAAACCGGAAACCACTCCACGATCGGCTGCCTGGCTGCAAACGACGAACGATCGCTTCGGCTTTTCGGGCGAGGTGGAGTTGCCGATTGGCACCTGTTGCCGCGAGACAGGCACCTTGATTTTCAAAGGCAAATTTGGTTCAGGTAACGCCGTTACGGGTAAAGTGATCTTCGTCGGCAGCACTGAAGAAGAGGAGAACCCCATCGGCTTTCGGGCGATGATCGGCACCTTCACAGCCACGCGCATCCCCGAAGGGAAGTGAATGCGAATTTTCGTTATACTCGCTTCTGCTCCGGAGTGAGAATTGACTGAAGCGATCGTCAGAGTTGAAGATCTAAGGAAGCAATACCGCATCGGTGCACGCCGGGAGGCGTATTCGACGCTACGCGAGACAATGTCCCGAGCGGTGCGCGCACCGGTAAAACACTTCAAACGCAACGGTCGTTCCGACAACGAAACTGTCTGGGCGCTTAAAGGAATTAACTTCGAAGTCGCCCCCGGTGAAATTCTCGGTATCATCGGCCGTAACGGCGCCGGCAAATCCACACTACTAAAGATCCTCTCTCGCATCACCGAACCAACCTCCGGACGAGCTGAACTCTTTGGGCGTATTGGAAGCCTGCTTGAGGTCGGGACGGGCTTTCACCCGGAGCTAACCGGCCGAGAGAATATTTATCTCAATGGCGCGGTCCTGGGAATGAAGCGAACCGAGATCGCGGCCAGGTTTGACGAGATAGTCGCATTTGCCGAGATCGATAAGTTCCTCGACACCGCGGTCAAACACTATTCGAGCGGAATGTATATGCGGCTGGCTTTTGCCGTCGCTGCGCATCTCGAACCCGAGATCTTGTTAGTCGATGAAGTGCTCGCTGTTGGCGATGCGGAGTTTCAGGCAAAGTGTCTGCGTAAAATGGGCACGGTTGCCGGCGAAGGCCGCACGGTGCTCTTCGTCAGTCACAACATGTCAGCGATACAGTCTTTGTGTAAACGTGCCGTGTGGATCAACAACGGAAAGATCGTCGCCGATGCCGAAGCCATTACAGTAGTTGCTGACTATCTAAGAGGTAGTTTGCAGCACTCCACCGAGAGCATTTGGGATTTCAGCACGGCTCCGGGAAACGACAAAGTACGAATACGACGTGCGTGCGTGAAGGTTGAGAACAGTTCTGTCGATCAGGACATTACCATCCAAACGCCATTCAGGTTCGAATTCGAGTATTGGAACCTCGCGCCTGATCTGCACCTGAGTCTCAGTCTTCACCTCTACAACCAACAGGGCAACATGGTTTTTGCTACGGTTCCCCTCCGCGACTCGACCTGGCACGGGCGACCGTTTCCTACCGGACTCTTTCGCAGTGTTTGCCACGTGCCCGGAGATCTGCTTAACGATGGGATGCACCGCGTGTTGTTGCTGGTCGTCAAGGACGAGACTGAGGTGATCTTCTCGTTGGAAGATGCGGTTGCTTTCGAAGTGTTCGATTCGGTCGACAGACGTGGCAACTGGCATGGCCGGTGGCCCGGAGCAGTGCGTCCTGACCTCGACTGGGAGACGACATTACTCGCCGCGCCTGTCGCTGAGGAAGTGGCGAGATGAGGCAGAAAAGTGACGGCCCCGCCGTCATGTTAGGCGAACCCTCGAGCATCTTCCCGGCCCACCTTGCCGCGTACTGGCGCGCAAAGGGAATGGACGTAGTGCTCGTCACGCATCGACAGGACGCTCAGTCGAGCCTTCCTGATGGCACACCAATCGTGCGTAGCTCGGAGCATGAGTCTACCTGGTCCCGCAGGATCCGGCGCCGCCTGATGAACCCTGTGCTTTATCGTTTGGAAAGAACTGTGCCCCGATTCAAGCAAAGGTTCACCAGGATTACGGGCAATCCAGCAGACTCGGAGTTGCGAATGCCTTACTTCGCAGAGTTTGTGGCGTCGGCATGGCCCACGGCCCAGGCTGCTCAGGCTTTGCGGCCGCGATTTGTTTTCGGGCACGAAGTCACGACTTACGGATTGTCGACAGCATTGTGCAGGGGCGTTCCGAAGATCATCTTTCCATGGGGAGGTGACGTGCTGAGCTATGCGGAGTCGTCGCCGTTTCATTTTGCGCTGACGAAGTATGCGTTGCGGGCGGTAGATATGATCGTGCCAAGCTCCACGATAGCTGCGCAACATATCCGGAAGCGATTTGGTGTTCCGTCTGAAAAAGTACATGCGGTTTCATGGGGTGTGGACCGGCAAACATACAAGAAAGCTGATGCCGAACAGCGCCGGCTTATCTGCGCAAAATGGAACATCAATCCTCAAGCGACGATAATCCTGAACCCGCGACGGTTTCGGCCGATTTGGGGTGGATTCGTCGCGCTCGACGCGTTTATTCAACTCGCCTTAGAGAACCCACTGACTCACTTTGTCATGTTCGGCGGTTTGGACACCGAGAAGTTTACAAACGAGGCGCGAGCGCGGATTCAGGAGCAGGGACTGTCGTCCAGATTTACTCTGCTCGAAGGTTTCGCTCCTTCTTCAGATTGCATCGATCTGATGTCGATCTCTGATGTGTTTGTCTCTTTGCTCGGAAGCTGCGATATGAGATCGGTCAGCGTACTTCAAGCCACCGCAGCGGGCGCAGTTCCTGTTATAGCGGAGCATTCCGAGTATCGCGAGATGGAGTGTTCAGGGTTCGCGGCGTTATTTGTGCAGCCCGATAGTGTTGAAGACACTGTCAGAGCGCTTCGGTTTTGTGTTCAGAACCCGGAAAAGATGGAAGAGATGAGGTTCTCCAACGATCGCTATCTAGTCCGGTTTGAGGACCACTCCACTCAGATGAATAACCTTCTGAACCTGATCGAAGAAGTTTGCGCCCGTTATCACAATTGAAATTCCGACTTCAACTTGCGTATTAATATGGAAAATGAAAGCGTACGATAAAGCAATCGAACAACATTACAAGCTGGTAGCCGAAGAGTTTGGACTCTCTTCGACCAGCACCATGGCCGACGAAATCACGCGAGCATCCGAATCAAAGGCGATACTTCGATTTGTATCTGAGGCTCTGAGAAGACGGCAGCAAACAGGCGCTCCGGAGCCGGCGACAATCATGGACGTCGGCTGCGGCAATGGCTACACGTTACAACTCCTCGTCGAAGAATTCCCTGAACAACGTTTTATCGGGATAGAAAAGTCGAATGAGTTACGCTCACTGGCACAAAGCAGATTTGCCGGACGAAGCAACATCGAGATTTTAAAGGGAGATATCCGAATCCGTGATTTTGCAGACATGTCATCGGTCGACATACTCGTATGTCAAAGAGTTCTGATCAATCTACTCGATCAGGAAGATCAAAAGTTGGCACTGCGAAATTTAACCAACGTGGTGCATTCAGGCGGCACTCTCCTTTTCATAGAGGCGTTCTCCAGTTCTCTTGCAAAGCTTAATGAAGCCAGGGCCGAGTTTGAATTGAGTCCCATTCCGCCGGCACACCATAACCTCTACCTGGACGATGACTTTTTTGAGATCGACGAACTGAGACCGCTGCGTAATAACCAGCTACAACCTGCTAATTTTTTATCCACACATTATTTTGTGACGCGTGTTTTGCATCCCTTGCACCTGGGGAACAGGCCCCTCAAAAGGAATTCGGAATTCGTGCGTTTCTTCTCTCAGGCGCTCAAGGAAAATGTAGGCGACTATTCTCCTTTAAAACTACACATGTTTGAAAAGTCGTAGCCGAATGATCCCTGATGAGCTTCGATGTCTCGAGCACTGCTTACCACTAATCGCGAATAACGAGGTGCTGGCATGCGAAAGCGGTTGTCGTGTACCGGTGGTGCGAGGTGTGCCACGTTTCGTCGACTCATCCGACTATGCGGCGGGCTTCGGATTACAGTGGAACGCATTTAGAAAAACTCAGCTCGACTCTTACACCGGCACTACTATTTCACGGGACCGCCTGACGCACGCACTCGGAGGAAGTCTCGAGATCTTGAAAGGCCGATCGGTTTTGGAAGTCGGTTGCGGCGCCGGTCGCTTTACGGAAGTGATGCTGAATGCAGGCGCCCGAGTTTTCGCGTGCGATCTATCGAGCGCAGTCGAGGCCAATTTCGCAAACTGCGGACACCACGAGAACTATTTCGTCTGCCAGGCTGACGCACGCAGGTTGCCAGTCAGCGCAAATTCCTTCGACTTCGTAATCTGCCTGGGCGTGATCCAACACACGCCTTCACCGGAACAAACGATTGAGGCACTGGCGCGCTGCGTCAAACCTGGCGGCATGTTGGTCATCGATCACTACGGTCCCGACTATCCCGCGACTTTCTCGCGCCGCTGGTTGCGGAGTTTACTCTTGCGCCTTCCGCCCGCGTCCGCCAAGTCGATCGCACTCCTGCTCGCGCGAGTGTTGTTGCCGTTGCACAAACTGGGCTGGAGTGAAAAGCGCGGCCGCTGGCGCTTGCGGCGGCAGTTGCAGAAGTTCTCGCCACTAGTCGATTATTACGATGTTTATCCGCAACTGGGCGAGAAAATATTGGCCGAATGGGCGCTGCTCGACACCCACGACACGCTTACCGACTACTATAAACATCTGCGCAGCGTGGAACAGATCGACAACTGCCTGATTGCATGTGGACTGGTGGAAACGGAAACCAAATACGCCGGAAACGGCGTCGAGGCGCGCGCCCGAATGCCTCTTTGAACCCTGCTTGAATCAATTGTAGGGGCGGCCCTCCGTGGCCGCCCTTCTTAACGAATCAGATCTGTTCCAAGCGACGGGCGGCCACGGAGGGCCGCCCCTACAATCAATTCTTCAGGGTAGCGAATATCGATGTGTGGTATCTGCGGAATCTGGAACGTTAACGACGCAGCCGAAAGCCGCGGCGCGGTGCGCGCGATGGTGAACGCACTGCATCATCGTGGGCCAGATGATACGGGTGTGATCGAAGACGAGAACGTCACTCTTGCGATGACGCGTCTCGCGATCATCGACGTCAGCAGCACCGGACACCAGCCGATGGTTTCGCCTGACCAACAGATCCGGATCGTTTACAACGGCGAGCTCTACAACTTCCGCGAAGAACGCTCGCTGCTCGAAAAGCTTGGTTACTCATTTCGCTCGACGTCAGACACCGAAGTCGTGCTGCGTATGTACGAGCATTACGGCGACGACTTTCTGTTGCGCATGCGCGGCATGTTTGCACTCGCCATCCACGACAAACGCCAGAAGCGTTTGCTGCTGGCGCGTGATCAATTAGGTATCAAACCGTTGCTCTACGCGACAGTAAACGGCCGCCTCATATTCGCTTCCGAGATCAAAGCGCTGCTGGCAAGCGGATTGATCGCGCCCGAAGTTGATCCGATCTCACTGCGCCTGCTGCTGACTCACGGCGCGATTATTCAACCGCGAACAATTCTGCGCGGTGTGAAGATGCTCCTGCCCGGGTTTCGTCTAATCGTAAAGCACGGACAGGAGCCGCGAGTCGAGCGTTACTGGTCGCTTGGTCTAGACCGGCGCGCGGATCTGCGCGCTCGCTCATATGACGAGCAAGTGGAAGCAGTCAGAGATGCACTAACTGAATCGGTTCGCCTGCAAATGGTCTCGGACGTTCCACTCGGCGCATTTCTGTCCGGCGGTGTCGATTCGTCACTGCTGGTGGCGTTGATGGCGAGGGCCACGAACGAAAGTCGTCTCAAGACGTTCTCAGTAGGCTTTGAAGCCGAAGGCGAGAAGCTTGACGAGACTGATCACGCCGAAACTACAGCTCGTTTCCTCGGCACGGACCACTCGCGTATTGTGGTGCGCGGCGAAGACGTGCGTGACCGCATCAATCAGATCGCATTCAGTCTCGATCAACCCACAGTGGATGGCGTCAACAGCTACTTCGTTTCAATGGCGGCGCGCCAGTCTGTCACGGTTGCTATATCCGGAACAGGCGGTGATGAACTCTTCGCGGGTTATCCGTGGTTCGAACAGATGGCGTTTGAAGAGACGCAACGTCAAGCCACGCCCTGGAAGGCGGCGGCGAAGTCGTTGCTGACTTCAGTAGCGCGGCAGCCAGTGCTCGACCCGTTAGTGCCGCTGCGTGGTGGGTATCGTTTTGGTCACTGGCGAGACGACACCGGTTTCCTGGCCCGTTACTACGAAGCGAATCCGATGTTTGAAGCGCCCTGGACTGCACGGCTGCTGTCGCATGATCTGAGAAGCGCAGCGCAAGCCGGACGCTCGCCGCATTACGACTTGTCAGCTATCGATGAACTGCAAAACGGCTCGGTGATCGAACGCGTCACCGCCTTATCTTTGCGCGGCTATACAGCCAATCAATTGCTTCGTGATATCGATGCGGCTTCGATGGCCCACAGTCTTGAAGTCCGCGTACCGTTTCTCGATCCGGTGGTTGCCGATCTCGCACTGTCGCTTCCTGACAATGCGAAACTCGGCGGCGCTCCGCGTTCGCCGGCCGGTGGACCACGCAGTTATCGTGAGGCCGGCACGAAACGCATTCTGCTGGACGTGGCCAAAGACTTCCTGCCACCGGGATTCGACATGCGCCCCAAGACCGGCTTCTCGATGCCCTTCACTTCGTGGTTACACGGCCCGTTGCGCGAAGTGTTGCTCGACACGCTCTCCGAATCGGCCGTTCGCAAGCGTGGCTTACTTGAAGCTGAAGCCGTTACCTGCGTGCGAGATCAGTTCCTGTCGGGTACTTGCCAGTGGGCTCAACCGTGGTTGTTGATGATGATTGAGATCTGGGCGCGCGAAGTTTTAGACAACTCACCGGCGCTAAAAGCATATTGATGAAGTTGAATGGTGAGATAACTGGTCACTTCAACTCTGATCCGTTTCCGGGTCGCCCCCGTATTCTGTTCATCGGTTTAGGCGAGAACACACACACCCACTCATGGATCGATCTGCTCGAAGACGCACGCTTCAACGTGCGACTTTTTTCGATGCCGACCGGTTCACCGCCTGACAAATGGAAGGTTCGCACTTACGTCACGAGCTATCACGGTCCAAGAGTAAAAACCGGCACGCGCACAGCTCTCTACCCGGCCAATAGTTTCAGCCGTTTTGTGAAACGACAAACGGCAAGAGCCCTGGGCATGTCGGATGTCGAGTCGTTAGCTGGACGCTGGCTGGCGAAGATTCTTCGCGAGTGGCAACCTGATATCGTTCACACACTCGGTATCGAGCAGGGCGGCGAATTTTTTCTTCACGTCCGGCGCCGTTTTGGTCTGGAAGCAATCGGCAAGTGGGTATTGCAAACACGCGGCGGGTCCGATCTGGCGTTGACACATCTGAACCCGGAACGGCGCAAAGAACTTATCGACATACTCCGCGCGTGTGATCAGCTAATCAGCGATAACAAAGACAACTTTCGCATCGCGCGCGAGCTGGGCATACGCGAAGAACAACTGGCGCCTATTGCTCCCGTGCCGGGAACGGGCGGCATCGATGTTGAAGCGCTGCGGAACAAGTGGCAGGGACCGCCGTCGAGCCGCAGAGTTATTGTTTGTCCCAAAGCTTACGACTCGCCGTGGGGAAAGATTTTGCCGGTCTTCGAAGCACTCAAGCTCGTGTGGGAGAAGATTGAGCCGTGCGAGATCCATTTGCTCTCGATGATGGCGGAGTCGAAGATGTGGTTCTGGTCTTTGCCCGAAAACATTCGCCGTTCGTGCGTGCCGCGCGAGCGAGTGTCGCGCGAAGAAGTGTTGGAGCTGCTGCCGCAAGCGCGAGTGATGGTCGCGCCCACGTTGATCGACGGCATTCCAAACTCACTCTATGAGGCGATGGCGTGTGGCGCGTTTCCGATCGTGTCGCCAATCGAGACGATCCTTTCGGCGGTGAAGAACGAAGAGAATGTTCTCTTCGCGCGCAATCTTTATCCGCATGAAATCGCGGACACACTCGCACGCGCCATGACGGACGACGCACTCGTAGATGCAGCAGCTCAAAAGAATCTCGACCTGGTGCGCCACACAGCCAGTCGTGATCTGATTCGCCCGCGTGTAATCGAGTTCTACGAAAGGCTCGCAAGGAGAAACTAAACGCGTTGTTATTACAACTGTGGTCCCTGGTGCCACGCCCGGTTCAACTCGCAATCGTGAGAACGGTGCAACGTAACAAGCGAGTTTATCGCTGGCTCATGTTTCGCCACTATGAGCTCAAGGATCGAGCGAACGGCACGCGCGCCCACTTACCTCCGGCGGAAATGCGTTACCGCGTCGGCGGCTCTCCGCATGTGGACGAGTTTGTCGCTATCGGAAAGAGATGCGCTGCGGATATACAGTCCGCGCTAAATAGAGTTGGTTTTGATCTCGGATCGTTCACGCGTATATTGGACTTCGGTTGTGGCTGCGGGCGAACGTTGGTCCACATGAAGAGTCTCGCTCCGGACGCGCAATTTGCGGGCACTGACATTGATACTAAAGCGATCGAGTGGTGCCGTCAGCATCTCGACTTTGCCTCGTTTAGTCTCAGTAAGGAAAGCCCGCCCATCGATTATGCCGCAGACACTTTCGATTTTATTTACGTCATCTCTGTGTTCACACACCTCGATGAGGATTACCAGTTTCGCTGGCTGGAAGAGTTACAGCGTATCGCGAAACCCGGCGGCATACTGCTCCTGACACTTCATGGAGCGAAGGACGGGCAGGATTTCTTGTTTGAACGGACTTATGAAAAAGGACTCTTTCCGGCGTGGTATCAGAATACTTACCACTCAAAAGAATACGTTTTTGAAAATTTCGGGAAGTACTTTCAGGTGTTAGACTACTTCCCGCGCAGCATGAACGATTTCCAGGACGTGGTCGTGCTACGTAAACGATAGGATTATTTTATATACTCTCATCCCGAAAGAACCGGATTGGTTTATCGGTAACCCCTTTTAAGATCCTTATGGAAAATGTTCGTCTACCAGTCGAGCCTCTCGTCGTCATTCAGCCGAGCAAAAAGTGGAACCTTCTCAGCCTCAAAGACATCTGGGCTTATCGTGAGCTGCTCTTCTTTCTGACCTGGCGCGACGTCAAGGTCCGTTACAAACAGACCGCGCTCGGCGCCGCATGGGCCATACTCCAGCCACTCTTCATGATGGTGATCTTTACGATCTTCTTCGGCAGACTCGCCGGCGTCGGTTCGTCAGGAATTCCGTATCCACTCTTCGCACTTGCGGGTCTCGTTCCCTGGACGTTCTTCGCAAACGCGATTACAGCCAGCGGTAACAGCCTCGTCGGCAGCGCTCACTTGATCACTAAAGTTTACTTTCCTCGTTTGATTGTTCCGGCAGCGGCGATGCTCGCGGGATTGGTCGACTTCCTGCTGGCGTTCATATTGCTCTGTCTCTTAATGCTCTATTATCGCGTCACGCTAACAGTGCAAATCCTTTTCCTGCCCGTGCTTGTTTTGATGACGGCGTTGTTTAGTCTTGGTGTGGGCACGTGGATGTCGGCGCTGAACGTGAAGTATCGCGACGTGCGGTTTGCGTTGCCGTTTCTCATTCAACTGTGGCTATTCGTGTCGTCTGTCATTCTTCCCTCGTCGTCAATTCCGCCAAAGTGGCGTTGGTTACTGAATTTAAATCCGATGTCGGGAATCATCGAAGGCTATCGCTCTGCTTTGTTCGGACTTCCTTTTGACTGGCCTGCCCTTAGCATCGCTGCCGTTCTGACGCTTCTGGTCCTGCTCTATGCGATTTATGCTTTTTCACGCGTGGAACGCAGCTTCGCCGACATTATTTAATGCAGCCAATTATCAGAGTGCAGGATTTGGGCAAGCAGTACTACATTAGTGGTCCTGCCGCGCCCTACTCCACGTTGCGCGAGACCATCATGGAACTCGCGCGCAAACCGCTGCGCTCGTTTCGAAAGAACGGCGACGACTCAACTATCTGGGCACTCAAGGATCTAGACTTCGAAATCGCACCCGGCGAGATCGTCGGCATCATCGGTCGCAACGGCGCCGGCAAATCGACGTTGTTGAAGATCCTTTCGCGCATCGTCGAGCCGACCGAGGGTCGCGTTGAACTCTATGGACGTGTGGCAAGTTTGCTCGAGGTCGGCACCGGCTTTCATCCCGAATTAAGCGGACGTGAAAACATCTTTCTCAACGGCTCGATTCTCGGCATGACGCGAAAAGAGATCGAGAGAAAGTTCAACGAGATCGTCAGTTTCGCCGAAGTCGAAAAATTTATCGACACGCCGGTCAAGAGATACAGCAGCGGCATGTACGTGCGGTTAGCGTTTGCAGTCGCAGCCCATTTAGAACCCGAGATTCTCGTTGTCGATGAGGTGCTGGCAGTCGGTGATCACAGGTTTCAGCAGAAGTGCCTGAGCAAGATGCACGACGTGGCTACCCATGGACGGACGATATTGTTTGTGAGTCACAACATGGGCGCGGTGAGCCGCCTCTGCCAGCGCACCATACTCTTGAATGAAGGCCGCGTCGTCACGATTGGACCAACTCCGGAGGTGGTCCAACTCTACACCGTCAGCAACACGCTCGGCCGCGCTGAATACCTGCAACCTACAGCGCCTGAGAAGACGATGAACTTGCGCCGCGTCGCGATTTTGAAAGATGGCGAAATGCGCGGCGAGGTCGGCTACCACGAGAGCTTTTCGATCCACGTCGAGTATGAGGTTAATCGCGCGTTGGCGGGCGGCAACGTCGGCATCGGATTGTTCTCTGCGGACGGCACGTGCGTCTTCGCGTCGGCTGATTTCGACGCGCATCCGGAATTATTAGAAATGCGCGAGCCCGGCTACTATCATGCCGATGTCGATCTGCCGTCGCAGTGGCTCTCTAATGGCCGCTACGTGATACATGTTTATTTGTCGAGCGGTGCGGGAACAGAGATTTACGACAACGCGGAGGCGCTGGTGTTTACAATCGTCGATACCGGCACGCCGGGTTCGAAGTATGGTGTCAGGAGATCAGGAGTTTTGCAGCCGATCCTGGAGTGGAAAACAGAACGCACCAGTCCATGAAAATTGCGATCCTGGCGGATTCACTCGCACTGCCGCGCGATGATGTTGGTGGCGATGAACTGCTGGAAATTACTTATCCTTTTCTACTGGACCAATCGCTGCGGAGACAGTTCGGCGCGGCCGCTCCGATCATCTTTGAACGAGGCATGCGACGGCGGACGATCGAGTATGTGCTTGATGAGTGGAACGAACAGGTCGAACTCAAGAAGCCGCAGATCGTGGTTGTGCATGTGGGAATTGTTGACTGTGCGCCGCGCGTGTTTTTGAGACGTGAGGCTTCGTTTGTCGCGAACATCCGGTTTGCGGGACTGCGGGATCGGATTTTCAAGTTTACGCACGATCACCGGCGAAAGATCGTGGAGTTTCGTCGCAAGGTTTACGTTCCGTTGCCGCGTTTTGAAAGACACGTGCGGGAGGTTGTTGAAAAAGCGCGTGGAACTGACGTGATGTCACTGATCTTTATCAACATCATTCGTCCCCCGGATTGGGTGGAAGAACGGTCGCCGGGTTTTCAGAGTAACGTAATCGCGTACAATCAAGTGCTCCAGGAGCAGACGAAACACGATTTCGTGTCATTGATCGACTTTAATCGCATCGTGCATGACGAGGGCGGACCGGACGCGCTGATGGTCGACGGCATTCACCTGAACGAACGCGGACACATGTTGCTCGCGCAGAAATTAGAAGATCAGGTTCTATCCGTGTTATCCGTGACTAAATAAATGAACCGAACCCACATCATTGCGGAGATGGCGTGCTCTCACGAGGGCGATCCGGCGCTCGCGCGCAAGATCATCGACGGCGCGGGTGAAGCCGGCGCCGACTCGATTCAGTTTCAAATATGGTCGCTCAAGGACACGGTCGTTCCGCATCATCCTGACTACCAGATGCTAACGCGCATCGAGCTCTCGCGGGACGCGTGGAGAGACCTCGCGAATTACGTGCGCGACAAATATCCTGCCATGCAGATCATCGCGTGCGTGTACGAGCGTAGCAGCGTCGACTTTGCGCAGAGTATCGACGTCGATGCTTACAAGATTCACTCCGCTGATTTGTCGAATCCGGTGCTCATCAATTACGTGGCCCAGACCAACAAACGCATCGATCTCAGCGTCGGCGCTTCAACGACCGCCGAAATGCAATCGGCGCTCGAGTGGATTGGCGGTCGCGATACGTGGTTGATGTACGGCTACCAGGGATTTCCGACGCCGACCGACGCGATCAATCTCAACTACATGATTAAGTTGAAACAACTATTCGAGTTGCCTGTCGGATACCAGGACCACAGCGACGCGAATCTTCCGGCTGCGTTCTGGCTACCCGCGGCGGCGTTGGGCATGGGCGTCGACGTGCTCGAAAAACACATCACACACGATCGGTCTTACAACGGAATCGATCACGAAGCCGCTCTGAACCCTGATGAGTTCGCGCGCTTTGTCGAGATGGTGCGCGAAATCGAAGCCGCGCGTGGACACTCAACGCCAAGACCTTTCTCACCCGAAGAGGTGAAGTATCGTAAGTATTCGAAGAAGAGTTTGGTGGCGAGTCGTGATCTTGCCGAAGGCCACGTAATCGCTGCGGACGATCTTCTGTTCATGCGCGCCGATTCACTCGGATTGACGCCGGACCAGGCTGAGCGGCTCGTCAATCGAAAAGTCAGGCGTCCGATCGCTGCTTATCACCTCGTCACTGAGGACGATTTGATTTGAAGACCGGCTTCCTAATCACAGCGCGTCTAAAATCCACTCGCCTGCCGCTCAAGTTGCTGCAGTTAGTTGAGAATCGACCGATATTTTCCCACATGCTGGATCGACTGAAGCTCGCGAAACGAGTCGATCAGATCATTGTTTGCACGTCTACCAATCCTCAGGACGATCCGTTGATCGAGCTTGCCGAAGCGGAAGGTGTTGCCTCGTTTCGCGGAGACGAGGACGACGTGGTGAAGCGACTCTCTGACGCTGCTACTGCATTCAATCTCGACTACATACTGAGCATTACGGCCGATTGTCCGTTCTCCGATCCGGAATACGCGGATCGGATCGTAGAGGCGTATCTGGAAACCAACGCGGCTTTGATTCGAGCGCTGACGTTGCCGCACGGCGCGTTTAGTTATGGTGTAAAGCCGGAGGCGTTTCGCAAGATCGTCGAGATCAAGGACCAGACGAATACCGAGGTTTGGGGACGTTACTTCACCGACACCGATCTGTTTGAGGTCTACGATCTGCCAATTGAGAACGAGCTTCATCGTCAACCCGGATTGCGAATGACGCTTGACTATCCCGCTGATCTCGAGTTTTTCAAGGCGGTCTTTGCTGAGCTTTACCAGCCCGGCGAGGTTTTTTCGCTCGACGAGATCCTGCGTTTCCTGCGCGATCATCCGGAGGTGGTGGCGATCAATAAAGACTGTGCGGCGCCGTTTCAAAAGCGATGGCTCAGTCAGTCGTCAATCAAATTAAAACCTCGTTATGAAGTTAAGCGCGCTGTCGTGATCGGGTGTGGCTCGATTGGTCAGCGACACATTCGCAACCTGCGGCGTTTAGGCATAACTCACATCTGCGCGGTGCGAACGAGACAGGGAGCTTGCCAGGAACTCGATCCGGCTCTTGAAGTGAGAGAGATCGATGAACTGACGGACGCTGATATAGCGATCGTGAGTAATCCCACCAGCCTGCATCTCGAAACGATCGAGCGCTGCTTGCCGCACGTGCGTGGCGTGTTTATCGAAAAGCCGCTGGCCGCGTCGCTTGATGGCGTTGACCAGCTTCTCAAACAGATCAAGCAGCGCCGTGTCGTTTCGTTTGTGGGATACAATTTGCAGTTTCATCCGGTGGTGAAGGAGCTGCAAAAGTTTCTTGCAGACGATGCGGTTGGGAAGCCGCTACTGTTTCAATGTCAGGTTGGACAGTGGATTGAGGATTGGCATCCGAACGAGGACTACCGCAACGCTTACTTCGCGCGCAAGGATCTCGGTGGCGGCGTGTTGCTGACGTTGATTCACGAGATTCATCTCGCGATGGAATTGCTCGGCGCGGCGGATAAAGTCGCTTGCATGCTGCCGTCGTACGAAGCGTTGCCGGTCGATGTTGAAGTAATCGCCGACGTGATGGTTAATCATTCCAGCAACGCCGTCAGTCAGATCCATCTCGATATGATCCAACGTCCCGCGCACCGTCGTGGCGTGATTTCCTGCGAGCGCGGTTGGATCAGTTACAATTTGGTGACCAATACAGTGGTGGGACAAACCGTGGGTCAGCATGGCGTGAAAGTAATCGCCGACGATGCTCTTTACGACGTGAACGAATCGTACGTGGAAGAGATGGAGACGTTTTTGAATTGTGTGCGTGAAGGGAAAGTGCGTCACGAACACGATGCGTTTCGAGCGACGCAGAGCCTCGCGATGGCCGCATCAGCTCTCGAAGCAGCGCGCACGAATACGTTGGTTGAGATCCCGTCGTGGGTTCGTAGTCTATGATCAAAGAGAAGTTTGACCTGAGTGGAAAGAACGCGCTGGTGGTGGGTGGCCGAGGTTTTCTCGGGCGACGGTTTTGCGCGGCGCTCGCCGAGTTTGGTGCGAAAGTCTATTCATCGGATCTTCCCGAACCATCACTCGCCGCCGCCCGTGATCATTCGACGATCGCAACCGATCAGACAATCGAGCAGTTCAATTGCGACGTTACGGATCCCGAGTCAGTGCGGCAGATGATCGAACAGGTATCCGCGGCCGCGACGCGGATCGACGTGCTTGTCTACAGTGTTACTGCCAAGCCAAAAGATTTTTACGTGCCGTTCACGGAGTGTTCGCTCGAAGGCTGGCAACTCGTGTTGCGCGCCGAACTCGATGGTCTATTTTTGGTCGCTCAGTCAGCCGGCAAGATCATGGAACGCGCCGGCGCCGGCAGCATGATCTTCCTGTCGTCAATCTACGGAATTGTCGGTAACGATCAGCACATTTACGAAGGTTCAAACCTGCGCGAGCTTTACCTCGGCGACACTTCGGAAACAAAACAGGTTTATGCTCATCCGGTTTATGCCGCCGCGAAGGGCGCGGTCATCTCGCTCACGCGGTTTCTCGCGGCGTACTGGGGCGACTACAACATTCGCGTGAATTGCATTTCGCCCGGCGGCCTCGCGCATCCCGGCGAGAACGAGGAATTTCTGAAGCGCTATTCCGCGCGCGTTCCGCTCGGACGCAAAGGCGGGCTCGACGACGTGAGCGGCGCGGTCGTTTATCTCGCCTCTGATGCGGCGAATTATGTCACTGGACACAATCTCGTTGTTGATGGCGGCTGGACCGCCTGGTAACTCCTGTGAGCAAGGAACTGACTTTTGGTAAGCGTGTCGTTGGTGCGGGGCATCCTGCGTTTGTGATTGCGGAAGCGGGTGTCAATCACAACGGCGAATTGGATCTCGCATTTAAACTGATCGATGCTGCCGCGGCGGCGGGAGCCGACGCCGTCAAGTTTCAAACGTTCATCGCCTCCGAAGTCATCACCGCCGAAGCTGCGAAAGCCGAGTATCAAAAAACGACAACCGGAGAGCAGGAATCGCAACTCGAGATGGTCAAACGTCTCGAACTCTCGTTTGGCGACTTTCGCAAACTCAAAATGTATTGCGACGACCAGGGCATCACGTTTCTCTCCACGCCGTTTGATCTCAAGAGTGTCGATTTCCTTGCGGGGTTGGGCGTGGTGGCGTTGAAGATCTCGTCAGGCGATTTGACCAACGATCCGCTTTTGCGTCACGTCGCAGCGCAGAAGCGTCCGGTGATTTTGTCAACCGGGATGAGCGACATGGATGAGGTACGCGAGGCGCTCGCGGTGATCAACGCTGCTGGAAACAATGACGTGATCCTGTTGCAGTGTGTGACAAACTATCCGGCGGCCGCTGAAGACATAAACCTGCGAGCTATGCTAAGTATGCAGTCGGCGTTCGACGTGAATGTCGGCTACTCGGATCACACACTCGGCATCGAGATACCGCTCGCGGCTGTGGCGTTGGGCGCGTGCGTGATCGAGAAGCACTTTACGTTGGATAAAAACTTCGCCGGGCCGGACCATCGTGCGTCGCTCGAGCCGCATGAGTTCAAGGCGATGGTTGAGGGTATCCGCAAGGTTGAAGCGTCGCTCGGAGACGGGCGGAAGGTTCCGGCAGCAAGCGAAGCGAGTAACGCCGCGGTAGCGAGACGAAGCATCGTCGCATCGCGCGACATCAGCGCGGGCACCGTGATTACGCCAGCCGAGATCACCTTCAAGCGTCCCGGCACCGGCCTCCCGCCACGCATGGCGGACCAGGTAGTCGGCAAAACCGCACGCGTCGATGTGAAGGCGGGAACACTGCTCGAGCTTGGTATGTTTAAGTAACGTTGTAGGGGCGGCCCTCCGTGGCCGCCCGCTCTTTGCAACACATTATTCGTAAGACGGGCGGCCACGGAGGGCCGCCCCTACAATTGCGCCCGAGAGAGAATTTATCTGCATGAAAATCTGGATCACGGGTGGGGCGGGGTTTCTCGGCCAGCGTTTGACGGCGGAGTTGGCGCGACAGGGACATGAGATTCTGTCGTTGTCGCGGCGTTCGTCACCGGTGGCAAACGAATCGGTCACAATCGATCTGGCGCAGGAGAAGGAGAAACTTAACTCCCTCGCCGGTGAATATGGCCCAGCGGACGTGGTTATACACACCGCGTCGCGACAGCCCGGTCGCTACACATTCCCTGAGTTCGTAAAGGGAAACATTCTACCGACTGTCAACCTGCTCGAAGCGTTGAAGCCGTCACCACCAAAGCAGATCATCTACACCTCGACGCTCAGCGTTTACGCACAATCGAACAAACTTCCCTTCACCGAGGATCACCCGGCCAGTTCGTCGCTCGCTTACGCCGCCACCAAGCGTTGGGCGGAGCAACTGCTCGAAACTTTTCGAGACGCGCAGGTAACAATCCTGCGACTCCCGAGTCTTTACGGCAAAGGTCAGGGCGATAGCTTCATCGACGGTCTAGCACAACTCGCACAACGCGGCGAGGATCTGGAATTGTTTTCACGCGGAGCCGTGATCCGCGAAGCACTCCACGTCAGCGACGTGATCCGCGCCATTCAAACATGTATCGACACTCCACCGGCGGAACAGTTCTGCCTGATGAATCTCGGCACCGGTCGCAGCATCTCGACAGTCGAATACGCTGAAGCACTCGTTGAAGCGTTGGAAAGCAAGAGCAAGATCGTGCTGAGCGATCGCGCCGCATTGCAGTTTGACTGCTATGCTGATATTCAACGTGCGCGCGACACGATCGGTTTTCAGCCCACTGAGCTAAAAGAATCACTGCGAAGATACACGCATGAGCTACGAGCCTGATCCAAACCATCCACTGACCACAGCTTTTCCGTACTTCCCGCCGGACGAGCAGGAATGGCTCACGAACGAGCTGCGCGAAATCATGAACGGGCAACTCGCGATGGGCCCGCGCGTCGCGCGCTTCGAAAAAGAGTTTGCCGCTTATTGCGATGTGCCGTACGCCGTCGCCTTTCCGAGTTGCACGTCGTCCATGGAAGCCGCGTTAAAAGCGCTCGGAGTTGGACCAGGAGATGAGGTCCTCGTTCCGGTCGAGACTTTCATCGCCACGGGCATGGTCGTTTCACTCGTCGGCGCAAGACCGGTTTTTACCGAAATCTCGCCATCAACATTCTCGATGGATTTCGATGATGCATGGTCTAAAGTATCTGCTCGCACGCGCGGCGCGATCGTGGTCCACTTCGGTGGCTTCATCTCGCCTGACTTACCTGCCTTCGTTCAAAAGATGCACGACTCCGGTCGGTTCGTGATCGAAGACGCCGCTCACGCGCCGGGTGCGGAGTTGAACGGTAAACGCGCGGGTGCCTTCGCGGACGCGGGATGTTTCTCGTTTTATCCGACCAAGATCATGACCACTGGTGAAGGCGGTATGCTCGTGACGAATCGCGAGGACATCGCGAAAACCGCGCGCAGTCTGCAGAATCGTGGCCGCGACATGAACAACCCGCTCGAGAGTTACGTGCTGCCGGGAAGAAACAATCGCTTTACGGAGATCGCAGCAGCGATGGGCTTGAGCCAGCTTCGATGCCTGCCCGAGTTTCTCAACGCACGGCGGCGCGTCGCCGCAATCTACGATGAACTGCTGCTCGCGAGTGAATTATTCGTACCGCTGATCCCAGGTGAGAAAAGTGCTCCTGCATACTGGCGCTACGTCGCCACACCATCGCTAAAAATCGATCGCCAGTTGCTGCGCGAGCGTCTTGCGGCCGACGGCATTACGATCGACTGGGCCTACGATCCGCCGTTGCACTTGCAGCCGGTCTTTCGGGAAATGTTTGACACCAAACCCGGCCTGTTGCCGAAATCCGAGGAGATTCTTTCGCGCCACATCTGCCTGCCGGTGCACGCGCGCATGCGCGACGTGGATGCCCAGTTCGTCAGCGAACGACTGCTTTACTACACGCGCGCGCTCAGCAAAACGTTGTGAGAGTCGCCATTCACCAACCGCAGTATTTTCCCTGGCCCCCTTATGTGCACAAAGTTTTGTCTGCTGATATATTCGTCTACCTTGACTCAGTCCAATTCAGCAAAAACGGCGTTCAGAATCGCAATCAGATAAAAACAGCCCAGGGCCCACTATGGTTGACGATTCCGGTGCGGAATCATTTGGGACAGCTTTTGAAGGACACAAAAGTCGCCGACCCGGGCGCCACACGGAAACACTGGAAAACGATCAGGACGAGCTATGCGCGCACACCCGGCTTTGCCCGCTGGCAGACCGATCTCGAGCAGTTGCTCGATCACGACACCCAGTTTCTATTGGAAGCGGCGATCGATTCGACCGAGTGGATGTTAACCAAACTAAACGTGCGCACTGAGCGGATCAAAGCATCGGAGCTCGATGGCACCAGCGGCGAAGCTTCGAAACTCGTCGCGTCGATCTGTGGCGCGCTGCGAGCGACGTCGTACCTGACCGGAACCGGAGCCCTCGCTTATCTTGACGAACGTGACTTTGCGGAGATTGGCTGCGAGGTGATAGTGCAGCAGTGGAAACCGTTCAGCTATAACCAAGTGAATGGCGACTTTGTGCCGGATCTTTCAACGCTCGATCTGCTTTTGAATTGCCCGGACGAGGCACTCGCGATGATCGAAGCTGCCGGCAGTTGGAACACATATAACAGATGACCAAACGTCGCGTCCTGGCGATTACAGGCATACGCTCGGAATATTTTCTTCAGCGTCCGATATTCCAGGCCATCATGGACCACCCGGAGCTCGAGCTGGAGCTCGTTGTAACCGGCGCACATCTTTCACCACTTCACGGTTACACGGTCAAACAAATCGAAGCCGACGGTTTTCCGATAAGCGATCGCATCGAGAGTTTGATCAACTCGGATCGTGACGCCGCGCGCTTGCGAGGCGCAGCGAATCAACTGCAAGTGCTCGTACACATCGTCGACGCGAAACGCCCGTCGTGGCTACTGGCGCCCGCGGATCGTGAAGAAGCATTGACGATGGCGCTTTGCGGCGCATATCTCGGAATTCCGATCGCACACTACGGCGCCGGCGATCACGTCGTCGGCAATGTTGACGATATGGTCCGGCACGCTGTCTCGCGTCTCGGTCATCTGCTGCTCACGACGCACGAAGAGGCACGTGCACGACTCATTCGCGCAGGGGAAGAAGAGTGGCGCGTTCACAACGTCGGGCACTCCGGACTCGATCGTATTCGCACCACTCCGCAGCTAACGCGCGAAGAACTCGCGCGAGATCTCGGCGTACCGAAAGTTGACGATCGTTATCTCGTGATAATTCAACATCCGCTTTCGTCGGAAATGGCGGACGCCGGTGCGCAGATGCAGGAGACACTGTCAGCGGCCGCGGAGCTCGGGATGCAAACGTTTGTCAGTTATCCAAACTCCGATCCAGGGAGCGGCCAGATCATCGCAGCGATTAAGGAATTTGAGTCGAATCCGCGTTTCAAAGCATTCAAGAATATTCCTGACGTGCAGTTCGTAAACCTGCTGCGAGGAGCAACGGCGCTGTTGGGGAATTCGAGTCTCGGTTTGCTCGAGGCCCCGTTCCTTCGCTTAGCCGCGATCAATGCCGGCGCCCGTCAAAAAGCGCGACACCACTCCGACAACATTTTCTTTGTGAACTGTGATAGA
>Ga0307414_10000426_pt1 | contig 22584 bp, 40 predicted proteins | sample DK1Ometagenome_FD_203804 | JGI IMG/M metagenome (GOLD analysis project Ga0307414, IMG submission 203804) | Maize rhizosphere microbial communities from greenhouse at UC Davis, California, United States - DK15-O-3 | ecosystem: Host-associated > Plants > Roots > Rhizosphere > Soil | place: USA... | reverse complement strand
TGTTCGGGGTCTTCAAGTATTCAAGCAGCGTTTCGCGCGGGAAGTGGTGGTACGTCATCGTGCTGTATCCATCTGTTGGTGAGTGCCCACCACGATACCGGGTGGCGCTCCGCGATCTGCGGCGCGAGCATTTCAACGAAGTCCCGCGTTTCCTTCTGCGTGTCCTTGTGGTGGCGAAGCTGCCACAGGTGCGACCACGCCAGAAGGCTTCCGGTCCAGGTCCAGATCACCTCCATGTCCTGACCGAGCACGCCCCGCGCCTGCTCCGGCGCGATACCCAGGCCGTGAACAAGGTGCTCGTAAAGCTCGTAGGACGCTTCCTGGTGGGCCTTGACCAGATTGCGGGCCTCGGTGCCGAACACGTTGTTGACCGGCCTGCCGGTGCCCTGCTTGCGGTCCTTGACATCGCCCCGGAACTCATCGGGGGTGAAGAAGGAGATGCCGTCCGTCTTGTAGCGCCGGGACACCTCCGACCATGACAAGCCGACTTGGTGCTTACCTAGCTGCCTAGCTACATAGACAGGTGCCTCGCAAGCAAAGGACAGTTGCGGGTGCCTGAAGGGGAGCATATGCCCCTCCCTAGCCAGGAACAGGATCAGCCGCTCGTCCTTCTCGGTGAACACGCTATGCTGCGTGTTGAACGAGCGGCGGGCCGCGTTGACCACGTCCAGATCGGACCCGGCGCACAGGGAGGGAATGATTTCTGCGTGCATTACCAGATGTCCGGAATGGTCAAGCCGTCGTCGGTGAAGTAGATCGGGTTCTTCTTGCGGCGCTCCATGATCCGTTGCGCGGCGTAGAGCGTCAGGTTCCAGGCGAACGGTACCCAGACTTCGTAGCCGAACACGGTGAAACGCTTCTCCAGGTTCAGGGAACCATGGCGGTTGTACCGGGCGCGATACTTGACGTTAATGGGCATTCAAGTATTCCTTCAAGTCTTCGTATCCGCCGATATGTCTGCCGTCGTGCCAAATCTGCGGAACGGTGGTCAGACCTTGGCGTGTCAGGTAATCTTTCCGTCGCCAGTCTTCGGTACCGAAGTAATGGAACCATCCATCAATATCGTTGACAAGATCAATCGCCTTGTCGCAGTACGGACACTCGGCGCGGCCATAGATGATGAACGGCTTATTCAGGTTGGGCATTCTGTTTCTCATGGCGTTCGAAGGCGTGCGTCCACATGCGGCAGATGCCGGAGCGCACCACGTCGCGGCTGGTGAAGGAGATCACGGTCACGTCAAGCTGCTGGCGCTCGATGATGTCGAGCACGACTTTCAGGCCGCTGTTGGCCTTCAGATCGGTCTGCGCCACGTCGCCGTTGACGATCACGGTTGACCGGGCACCGATCCGGGTCAGGAACATTTTCACTTGCTCGACCGAGGTGTTCTGCGCCTCGTCCAGCACGACGAACGAATCATCGAAGGTCCGCCCGCGCATGAAGGCCAGGGGAGCGATCTCGATTTCCCCGCGCCGCATGGCCGCGTTGAACCGTTCGTGGCCGAGGCGTTCCTGTAGCTTCTCGGTGAAGGGTAGCGCCCACGGGGCGAGCTTCTGTTCCAGCTTGCCGGGCAGGAAGCCGAAGTCCTCGCCTCCGGCCCCGACCGCTGGCCGGGTCAGGATGATCTTCTTGACCTTGTGCGACAGCAGGGCGTCGGCGGCCTTGTAGGCGGCGATATAGGTCTTGCCGGTGCCCGCAGGGCCGACCGTGAAGATTTGACTAGCATTATCTATGGCTATTATGTAGTCCGATTGCGTCTTGTTGAGAGCTTCAATCGGTCCAGCTTTCGGCGGTGCAGGCCGCGTCTCCTGAAATACTTCTGCGCGACGGCTCCGGCGCACAACTTTACGTCCCATGGGAAATTACCTTGGATATGGGAAAGGGAGGGGGCCGAAACCCCCCGATTAGCTTGCCGCTTCCAGCTTACGCAGGCAATCGAAGTAGCCAGTATTGAAGCCGTGTTCCCATTCACGATGCTTCAAAGTATTGACCCGGTGCGGGTTGACCAGATTGCCAATATTGAAGGAACGATAGCCCTGGTAGAACTCGGGCATACGATCAGGTTTATTAGACGCCACAGGAGCCTCCGGAACCACTAATCTGACAGACATCATGCGTCTCTACTACAGTCTCAACATGAGTTTGCCCAACTCGCCCGACTGCATCCGAGTAGCGGACGGCGGTAAGGGGTTGCCCGCCTCGTGCGCCGTCGCTATAGGCCGTGAACCCACGAAGCCTGTGAGCGTACTTAGCCAACGTTTCAGCAAAGGGTTTAACCTTGTCTTCGTTGTTATGCTCAGTACCCCAGGCCGGGAGATTGATAGTCGAAGATATTGCCATATCAACGTAATCTTGCACATCGGCCTGAAACCTTATTCGCCGCTCTGGCTCAACTGAAAGAGAAAGAGCAGTGTCAAGATTGTCGGGGTCAACTCCATAACGTTCGATAGCATCTTGTGCGGCTCCGTCCACGACGAACTGATACATCCAGTCTTTACCTTTAAGGAACCGGCGCTTGTACGCAACCGCATACAGGGGTTCTACTCCGGTGGTTGTTCCCGCGAGAATGCCAATACTTCCGGTAGGAGCAATGGCCCGACGAGCGACAGGACGAGACACACCAAGATGATCAGCAAAAGTAAGTGCTGCATGATCGGAAACCCCTTTGTAAATGGAAAGCCAGCGATGCAGTTCCGGCGTTACTTCGTAGGGCATCCCACGCTGTATCAGCCACTCGTGCATTCCCATGAGTCCAAGACCCAGGCGGCGGTTTTTCTCTCTGACCTGATTGACCTTCTCATATGGCAACTGCGCCTTGAGGGTTCCGCAGATCAGGAACTTGGTCGCCAGATAAGTTACGTCGCGCATTTCTGCCGCAGACTCGACCCGGCTTAGATTGATACTGGCAAGATTGCAGACATCGCTATCGTCGGATGACGTAACTTCGGTACAAGCGTTCCGAAGGGTTTCCCCCTCGTGCTGGAAAAAATTGAAGCTGAACCCAGGTTCCGCCGACGACAAAGCTTGCCGAACGTTCTCCAGGAATACCGGACCATAGTCGCCCGTCTTCCAATAGTTCAGAAGCCATTCGGTGTCGTACCCAACGGATACGTTCGTCATATCCAGCGGGGCAGGGAAATTGAAGTCCTGCTGCTTGATATCCCACAGGCTAAAGCCCGTGCTACCGACCGGCATGTTATGCCAATCCTTTGCCTTCAGGAACTTCTCAATGTCGCCATGCTTCCAGTTCAGGCTTGCGTAGATCGCAGACCTGCGGCTTCCGCCCTGCATAACCTGACGACCAATCTCGTTAATCATCAACATCTTGGCAATCGGGCCGGAGGCGGTTCCGCCCGTGCTGGACAGGATACGGCCAGACTCACGGTACACCGAGTAATCGACGCCGATCCCGCCGCCCGTCGAAAGACAAAGCTCGGCTCGCTTGGACAGGTCGGCCCAATCCTCGCGGGTATCGGCTTCGGCTTTTAACAAAAAGCAGTTGTTGTAGAAACGCTTACGTCGTCCCGCGTAGTAAAGGTAGCGTCCGCCAGCAATGAACTTCATTTCCGAATGAAAACGTGCAAGCTCTTTCCGCTCATCTTGCGGCATAAGATCGCCGCAAACATCCTCAACAAGCGTATGGCTCAGTTCATCCCATGTAGTCGCACCGTCATGGGCATACTTCTGACTGAATACCGCTTGTGAGAATTCATTGCGGAACATGGGGTTGAGATTGGACTTCCAGGCCATTATTCGTCTTCTTCAGCGGTATCCGGCACTTCAACGAAGCAATTCAGAGGGTCCTTCGCCTGCGTCGCAAGCAGCAAATCTTTCGGCATCCTCAAGGTGGCGTGCGGATAATTGTCAACGTACTGGATACCCAGCAAAGTGACGCCTAATTCTTCATCCACACACATTTCCTCAACGCAGCCTTCAAGTACGGCGCGAACGAATTGTTCAGGTGGCGTGAAAACAACAGTAACGTATTCGGTCATTTCTTAAATCTCGGTGAATTGGTTTTCGAAGGTCAGTTCAATGATCTCGTCGCACGAGAAATCATCTTCCGGGCCGGTCAGGTCGTCGGCCTTCATCAGCCGGACGCCGGTCGTCCCGGCAACGTCGGTCACGATCGCCAGTTCGATCAAGGTTCCGGGCGGGATGCAGTCATGGATGATGGCGTGCGTCTCGATGAATTCGCGGACAAGCTGAAGCAGCACGTCCGGATTGATGTCATAACCAACACGGCTCATGTGAAAAGACCTTCAAGGGAAAGTTTCGGGTGGTGCTTATCCTTGACCAACTTGCCGCTCGGGCTGACGGTGGCTTTCCGGATACGCGCGATATTGTCCTGAACGACGGTGTTGAACGCCGGTCCCAGCGGGAAATCATAGATCACCGAAGTCCCGATGGTGACCACCAGTAGATCGCAGATTTCCTTAAGGACTTCTTCACGGGAACCCGTCAGGAGAGCGTGGACCAATTCTTCGGCTTCTTCCTTGATCAGCTTCGCGCGAAGTGCTGCGGTGTCTCCACCTTCCACGAAATTGGTGAAGACCTGATTAAGAGCCTGAAGGCTGGCGGCGTCGGTGCCCGCCAGCTTGTCGAATACCTTGCCCTGGTAGTAGGCGAGGGTATATTCCATTGACGATTTCATGAACGGTACTCAGATGAAATGGGGGCCGGAGCGGGGGACGACGGGGGCCTTGGACAGCGGCTGGACCTTGGCCCCGTGCGGCGCATAGGTCTCGGCGGGCACACCGAAATGCGGGTCGCAGTCCCAATGATGGTAGGAGATCGGTTCGGCAGGGTTCTTCCGGGCCTGGATCAGGCGGTTGATGTACCAAGCCGCCTTCTCCAGGTCCTCGGTAGGCCGGTCGGGGTGTTTCTTGTTCTCGCGGATGATGTACTTCAGGGCGTTACCCTTGCAGTACCCGGAGAACTCTTCCGGCGTAAGAGAGTCCTCGATGATATCGATTGTCTCGTACTTGCCCGCGTTGTAATGCGCGGGCCTGGATACGGGATCAGTAACCATCGTCGATATTGAATGCTTCGGTCAGGACGTGCCCGACTGACATGCCGATGATGAACGTCACGAGAAGGGCTGCGGCGATTGCGTAATAAGTCAACTCATCCATGACTGTATTTCTTTCTCAGAGTCTTGATCGAGATACGGCGAAGATCGTATTCACCGTCCTTGACGTTTTCCTTGATGACGACGCCGCGCCACCAGAACTTGCAACTGCCTCTGGCGAAGTCCGGATCATGTTCGAAGTAACATCCGGCACTCAAGCCGTACATCTTCTTACCATCGGCGCGGGTTTCCTCGGCCTCCGACCAGATATGACTATGGCCTACCGTGCTGGACTGGTGATTAGCCTTAAGTAGGGCGCGGCCCATATTAAAGCCGCCAATGGGAAGCCCTTTAACGCCGCTGGCGAAATGATGGCAGTAGGAGATACCGTCGATGACGACTGGTACCTTGTAGGGCACATACTCCCACCCGTAGTCCTCATAGCAAAGATCAGAGATAGAGATAACCCCGTCCAGTTCCGCCGTCGCTTCGACAAGTCGCTTGATCCGTTCTTCATCGTGATTGCCGCCCAGCATGACGAAGCGGGGCCGATACTGCTTCTCCTTGTACTGGCGGCGCAGGCCGTTGTATTCGGACAGGTACCGGGAAACGCGCATCAGGGCGTCGTGGGTGTGGATGACATCCTTGTTGTAGCGGCGGCCTTCGAACGATTTCTTACCCTTGTCGTAGCTCGACAGGGACGGCATGCAGGCGAAATCGCCCAGGCAGACGATCGTGTCCGGACGTTCGTCCAGGATCAGCTTGCCCAGCCAGTCGAACCGCTCGTTAGAGACTTCCGGCGTGCAGTGGGGATCGGGGATTACCAAGTGCTTCATAACCAGCAACCTATCTACATAGACTGCTATGTAACTAGCAGTGTCCCTCTGGCTCTATGTCTTCAAGAGTCAGACCGCCCGCCAGAAGCATCTGGACGGGGTATTCGGTGTCCCCCTCGTCGGCGGCGACCCGACCGGCTTCCATCACGTCTTCGACGTTCTCTTCAGCGAGGTAGGCCAGCCCGCGCGCCATGTGGGCGAGGGTGTAGACCGCCCGTTCGTCCTTGGAATCACCGATGATCGTCATGGAGGCGACGTGGTAGCCGTCGCCGCTCTCGTGCGGCGTCAGCATCACAAGTGCGGTCCCTGCCGGTACATCCAGCTTCGCGCCGTTAATCAACAGGTCCATCACCGCTCCTTGAACAAGGCCATGAAGTAATCGGCATCGACAATCGCGAGGGGCCGCTTCCTATTGGCCTTCAGAATTAGCAGGGGTTCGCCTTTACCTTTGTGCGAACTGGCCTGCTCATACAGTTTATAGACCGCAGAACTTGCCAAATTCTTACACTCGATATTGAAAGGGAACAGCCGGAAGGCGGCGCTGGACATCTGCACGTCCACGCCTCCGGCTCCCATGCTGGTGGACCGAACGTCGAGATCGGAGAGTGAGGGGAACAGCTTCAGAAGCTGCTCCACCACCCATTTCTGCAAGTTCCGGCCTTTCGCTTTCGCGCTACTCGGCAGCATCTTCGGTGACTTCCAGGACCTCGTCCTCGGCGGGAACGTCCTCGGTCGTCTGGAGGACGCCCAGCAGGGCTTCCGCGTAGACGATCCGGTCCACCGACAGGACCACATGAGCGCCCGTGTGCGTGCCGAAAACAACAGCCTTGTCGTCTTCCTGTTGAGCGAGGAACTGATCAAGCTGATCTTCGTCAACGATATAGGACAAGGTAACCTGTCCATCGGGGCCGTACTTCATGCTGTAGATAACGTTAAGCTGGTAAAGCTTCGGGTCCATTTTCAAGTCCTTCCAGATCATCTTGTAGAGTGTAAATTTCGGCGATGACAATTCTCTTCCTGAACAAAAATACTTCCGTACCTTCGATCGTGAAGAAACTTATCGACTCATCCCCGCTCATGAACGCTTCGGAGAAAGTATCCGCGCCCATGTGGTCTACGATGTATTCGAGCTTGACCTTCAAACCGTGATGGTCCGCCGAATTCAGATAGCAGATTTCAAGTCTGTTCAGCGCCATTCTTGTACTCATCCGCGACATGGGTATAGTATTTCCACTGCGGCGACTGGCCTTTGCTGACGATCTGCGGCCTGTAATCCAGGTCAGGCCAGCACGATTGCTTGAAAGCGCAGAAGCTGCACTGTATACCAAGGATACGGTTGCCCGTTTCCTTCTTGTAGTACACTTCCGGAACGTCCTCGAAGCACCGCTCAAAGGGAACGTTGGCGTTGATCTTGCGGATTTGCGAGTCGAGCGTGTTCAAGGCCGTCGCCTTAAGCTGCTCGTACTCTTCGCCGTCCGGCAAATCCGCCACCGCAAACTCGCCGGTTTCCTTGTTAACCGCAATCCAGCCCTGGAACCGCACGCCTTTTGCTTCGGCGTACCCGAAACCCTGACCGCCGTAACCGAAGGGATCGTCCGCCAGAACGGCCTTGCCGCCCCTGGCGAACTTGTTCTTGAAGGCGTAGGAGGACGCCGACTTGATATCCCACAGCCCGCCCGGCTCCAGCATGTCGAAGGTACCGTCCAGGTCGGTGCCGCCGATCGCCAGCGACACCTTGCCCTGAGTCTCGGTGACCGCCACCCCCGCCATGTCGAGAATGGCGATGGTCGCGGCCTCCACCAGATCACCCAGCAGCATCTTGACCTTGTGGTTGTACGGCGGCGGCTCCGCCGGATCGCCGTCCCGCTCGCGCTGAAGCTGGCACAGCGGCTTTGCCGCGTTGCTCATCCGCAGCGTCCAAGCGGTCTTCTGCGGCCCGCTGAACTGGCGTTCCAAGGCATGGCGGCAGGACGCCGCGAAGGCGTCCAGGACCTCGGGGGACGGCGACACCGCCTCCCGGTTGGCCCGGTCGAGCAACTGGACTACCTGGATCAGCAGCGGGTGCATCACGTGATCTGCCGGACGCCGATGGTCACGCTGGCGAGATCGTCGTCCAGGCCGCTCACGACGACGACTTCGAAGCCGCGAAGCTCAAGCTCCATGGCGTATTCCTTGAGCACGTCCATGAAATTGAACACGTCCTCGATAAGCTCGCCGGTCGGCGTGGCCTCCAGGACTTCTTCAAGCAAGGTGTCCTCGTTGAACTGCGAAGCCGCGTTCTTGCCGAAGAACTTGTTGAACTGGTTTTCGAAATCGATGATGTCGGCCATGATGGCTGTCTTTCTTACTGGAAATCTTCAGGAAGTTCGTCGGCGAAGTCATCTTCCAGGGAAGAATTGATCACCTTCAGGTCGGCTTCATCCTGGGCGGCACCGGACTTCGCCTTGACGGCGGCCTTGTGCTTCTCCATGACGCTCTTGTTTTCGGCGGCGACGACTTCGGAGAAGTTCGTCAGGATGCCGTTGTGCTCGGCGGTGAAGGGGGCCGACTTGAGCGCGTCCACGTCCAGCACCGGGACGTAGTAGATCGTCCCGCCGTTCTTGCGCCGCTCGGTGGTCAGCTTGAATTCGGACAGGATCATCAGCTTGCCGCGCTTGTTGAGACCTTCCAGCGCGTCGGAGATCGGCATGAAGGCGCTGCCGCGCGTCCGCCACAGCACCGGCATCTCCGTGACCGTGACTTCCTCGCCCGTGGCGGTGGTCCCGGTCATGGTCAGCAGGCCGTACATGTTGCGGTAGCACATGATGTTCTTCTGAGCGAGCTTGGTCTTCTCGCTCATGTTCTCCTTCGCGGCCTTGCCCTGGATTTTGCCGCAGCGGATACCGCCGTTCTCGTCCGGCGCTTCGTCCTTGAAGTCCTGGAACAGCACGGTCTTGTTGGTGAACGCGCCCTTGCCGCCACGGGGATTGGCGGCCTCGGCGTCGTACACCATGTACTGGAAGGTGTTCAGGAAGGGCCGGAAGGTCGCCTTCTTGGAATAGATCACACCCTTGTCGGTCTTGACCGCGTAGGTACCCATCGGGATTTCGTTCTTGTCGTTGTCCTGATCTTCGCGGTTGATCGTCAGGCGCGGCAAGTTCGGGCCATTGCTTTCCGTCTTCTGGCCGGTCAGGCGGGCCATGGTCTCGAAATCCATGGTCGCGGTGTCGATAAGTGCTGTGGACATAATCTGCTCTGTATCTGTGCGGACCCCCGCCAGGGGCAGGGGGCGCTTGCATGTAGGAGTACAGGTATAGGACCCGAGAACTTGCCGAATTCTTAAGCGGCCAGATAAATTTCCGGAGGGAATACTTGGCTATCCATCCAGTTCGGTCCAATTTTGATTTCGATATCGAGCGGCATTCTCATGGAATAGCCGTATCTGTTCAGTACTTCTTCAGGAAGTCCGAGCATGGCAGCGCGGACAATGCGCGCGACAGCTTTTTCCTCTCCGGGGTAGCAGTCGATGACGATGGAGTCATGGACAGTATTGCAGAGGACGGATTGCAGCCCCGATAGTCGAAGCCCATGCCAAATTCGAAGGACAGCCAGGGGTACCAAGTCGCCGGTCGCAAACCCCTGGACTGGATAGTTGACGATTTTAGTCCGTCCCGTAACACCGCCGTACCCATTTCGTCTGGCTTTAGGGAATTTATATTCACGACCGCTAGGAAGTCGGACAATCTTGGTTTTAACTGCATCATCGCACAGTTTCTCTTGCCACTTACCGACGCCTTCATAATGCCTCACGAACCACTGGTAATAGGTTACTTCCGCCTCGGTACCGGACATGCCGCCGTACAGAGGCTTGAAGGTATGACTCTTGGCACCCTGCCGATCTGTTCTCTGCCCGGCCCTGGTCAGCACGTCCGCCGTCTGGTTGTGAACGTCAACCTTGTTGGCGATGTCCAAAGCGACCTGGGCGCAGCCGGAAAGCTCGCCCGCCACCCGGAATTCAAGCTGGGCGTAATCGGCCTCCATGATGGTGCCGCCCTTGAAGCGCGAGACGAACGCCTTGCGCACGGGGAAGGTGCGGCCACGGGGGAAGTTCTGAAGGTTGGGGTCCGCCGACGACAGCCGTCCGGTCGCGGTGATGCACTGGTTGTAGCGGGCGTGAAGGATGCCGTCCGCTCGGGTGTTACGCGCGATCCCACCTATGAAACTAGCAAGGTAGCTATCTATGGCCGAGAGCCTGACCACGGCATCCAGGAAGCGCGCGGCCTTCTCGTTGCCCTTGTTGCGCGCCACCTGGGCCAGATAGGCGAGGGTCAGCTTCTTGGTCGAGAAGCCGTTGCTGCTGGTGTCGTTGATGTCGCGCGGGGCCATCTTGAGACCGGCGTAGCCCGCCAGTTCCTCGTAGACGACCCCGGTCCCCTTGTCCTTGCCGTCCACCTTGCGCAGGCAGGTCCGGCACTGCGTCGGCTTGGCCCACGGATCGCCGTTGACCTTCGTCTTGTGGAAGAAGCCCTTGCCCAAGCAGTCCGGACACTGGACGGCGCGCGTCTTGCGCATCCGCTCGGTGTTGTCCCTGACCGCCTGGGTGAAGGCGCTCTGGCTCATCTTCGGGCGGCGCTTGGGCAGGCCGTTATCGTCGGTGCCGGTGGCGAAGGTCTCTTCCCATACCTTCTTATCGATCACGCGGCGGCTGTAGACGACCTGGGAAAGCTGCTCCGGCGACGACAGCGAGACGGGGGTATCGCCCATCACGTCGTAGACCAGAAGCGCAAGCTCGGCCTCCAGCGCCGCCTTCTCGGCCTGATATTCCTGTGCCACCTGATTCAGCGCGTCCAGGTCGATCGCCACGCCGTTGCGTTCCATGTCGGTCAGGCAGACCAGGAACGAGTTCATCATGTCCAGCGTCGGGATCAGCCCGGCGTTCTCGTCCAACTCATAGAGTTTTCGCTGAGATACGAAGAGTTCCGCCGTGGATTGAATGTCCCCGCGCCCGTACTCTTCGACCACGGCGACCGGCATCCGCTCGTAGCCGACCCGGTTCCTGAAGTAGTCGTCAACCAGTTCGGACTTCTTGCGCGCGACGTTGCGCCGGATGCAGGACGCCTCCAGCGAGACTTCCAGGCGCTGCCCGCGCGCCAGGATGTATTCGCCGATCATGGTGTCGTAGACGGCCCCGGAATAGCTGAAGCCGCTTTCCAGCAACCATTGCAGGTCATACTTGAGATTGTGGCCGACGAGCAGGGTCGTGCGGTCTAGCTGTCCTTGGAGTTGCCTGCGTCTAAGGTCAAGTTCGACAGGGGGAACACCCAATAAATCATGAAACAGGAATACATAAGATACATCGCCAATGGTATAGGCATGTTCGTCCACCTCGCAAAAGCCGACACTGACCAATTTGTTGTCCGGGTGGTAAGGGGTGCCGTCCTTACGGCCTTCCTCCCCCCACTGCACAGTATTCTCGACATCAAGGACTGTAATCATGTTGGTCTGCGTTTCAGCGTTACATGCATCTCGTAGTCTTTGTTCCCGGTCCCGAAACAGATGTACCGATCCATCTTCGGGCCTGGGAGACGATCAGACAGAACTTCGTGAAGTATCTGCGTAATGATCAGGGCGACTTCCGACCGAACCTTCCCGTCCATGTCAGACCCCCACCACGGGCGCGAAGGCGTCCATCGGGTCCAGGATTTCAACGCGGACGATCCAGTTCTTGCCGTCGTGGGTGATGAAGCCGTAAGCCTTGTCGATCTCGTTCTCCGCCGTCTGGATATACAGTCCGATCTTGACGAGTTCGGTCCCGACGACTTCGTTCATGGTCTGGTTTTCTGTCGTGTTCATGCTGTGAACCTGCTTATCTGATTGTCCAGCTTCGACCATGCCGAAGCGTTTCTGCCGGTGATCTTGTTCTTGGACGTGGTCCAGCACCGTTCCAGGCTGTCTTCGGTCGGGTCCGCCGTCGTCGGCTTGCCAATGCCGATGATCAGGTCGGCCTCTGCCGCCTTGCCGGTCTTCGAACCGGCGATCATCGAGAAGTCGAGCTTGACGCAGCCGTCCGCGTCGGCGCTCGCCTGGGTGATGCCGATCAGGGCGCAGTCGTGGACCGCCGCGATGCGCCGCGCCGCGATGTAGAGCTTGCCGAGTCGTTCGTCTTCGCGCTGGAACTGGCCGGGAATGAAGACCTTGTCCAACTGATCGACAATGACGACATCGGGCCTGTACCGCTTGACGATGGCTTCCAGCCGGTCAACCGTCATGGCGGCATCGTAAACCACGTTGTAGAGGTGGCGGATACCGCCCCATGTCTCCCGGATACTGGCGGGCCGGGCGATGATCTCTTCCTTGGTCCTGCCGCTGCTGCACGACATCGCGCGCAGGATCGTGCGGTGCCCCTTTTCCTCGTTGGCGACCAGAAGGACCTTGGCCCCTTGGGCACAGAACCCGCCCGGTCCCGCCGCCAGCGTCACGTGTGCTGCGGTCTTGCCGGACTCCGGACGGGCGAACAGGATGGCAAACTCGCCCGCCGCGATGCCGGGGCACAGGTCGGCCAGCGCCGGGACGTTGAAGGTCCATCGGGCGGTGGATTCCAACAGATCAAGGATGCTTTCTATGTCGGTAGGAAGGAATTCAACCTCGCTGGTACCTACGTTTCCAGACTTGATGCTATCTACATAGGTCTCTAGCTCGCTAAATTCCGCCTTACCTTCCATCACGCGCAGGGCGATATCTGCGGCGCTACGACCTACCTCGACCTTCCACATGTGATCCAGGACGGCTCCGGCCACGTCGGTCCCGACCGGCTCGGCTTCCTCCAGGTCGATGAACAGTTCGGCGATGTTGGTCCGCGCCGCACGGGTCAGCATCGGGTTGTGGGCGCGGTGCAGCGCCTTGACCTCGTCCAGACTCAGCGAGCGGCCATACTCGGCGTGGGCGGCGACGATCGTGTCGTAGATGCTGGCAAGCTGATCGGGGAACATCGTGCGCAGCACGCGGCCCCGGTTCGCCTCGAAAAAGTCATGGTCAAGCAACAGCCTGACAAGCTGCTGTTCCATGGCTCACGCCGCCCTGGACAGAAGCGACGGTTCCAGGCCGGACAGGACCTTTTCCTCGACGTGCTTGAGCAGCGGCATACCCTTGCCAAGCTCCAACCGGCGCAGCGCCCGCTGGACGCCGGGGATGGTCAGCATGACCCGGCACCCGCTCTTTTTGGCGTACAGCACGTCCCTGGTGTCGTCGGCGATCCAGTAGTCGTTACGGCGCACCCGCACCTTCTCGCCATGGAGAAGGTTGCTGAGTAGGGAACCCATCGCGTGCTTGTTGTATCCCGCAGCCTCCAGGAACTCTTTGGCCGGGAACAGGGGCTTGCCCTCCCGCACGACGTAGGGAAGCCGGGTACCGTTATAGTCTGTATAGAATAACTGCTGCACGATGGATACTCACGGCGTTATGATGGGTGCGGACTCGTCGCAACTTTCGTTGTCCGCGTTCTGACCGTGAGGCTATCTGCAACTTGTTACGAAGAACTTAACCCGAATGGTTGGGTTATACTACTTTCGTATTCACCTTTAGTTAAGGGATAGCATGGCCCGGATATCCTCGGGACCGTAGTATTTCAGATCGTCCGCGATCCGGCGCACGGACGCCGGGACGAAGAACGAGATTTCGCGTTGAAGGTTGAGCGCCTTGCGGGTGGCGTCGGGATCGAGCGCGATGATGACCCGGTCGAACCGGCGCAGGGCGTGAAGATGGGTGTCCGACAGGTTGGTGCCGAGCAGCGCCACGCCGACCCCGACCGCCGACACCGCGCAGGCCGAGGCGGCGTCCTCGACCACGATCCCGACCGGCCCCGCGCCGCAGACGAAGGGCACCTGGGCCTGATCGTATCTGAACCATTTCGGCAGCACGTTCCGGTCCAGAGCGCGGCCAACCGCACCATTACAGTGGCCCATATGGCGGATCAGGAAGACCACCCGGCGCTGCTGGGGATCGTACCGGATATCGGCAAGCCCCGACTCGTAGGCGGGCAGGGCGTTGACCCGGCGCAGGTAGGCGACCGCCTCGTCGCTGCTCCGGACGGAGGTGAAGCGGGCAGGGACTTCGAAGACGGGGACCTTGTCTTCCGGGGGCCGCAGCGCCGACCGGATCGCGGCCAGATCGCGCACCGTCTCGTAGGCGGCCGAGGTCGGGCAGGAGGCGCGGAAACAGAACCACGATACCTTTCCGGCCTCGCGCGAACAGATCAGGGTCAGCCCGCCGCAGTTCGGGCAGACGGTGCGCTTGCGCTCGCCCTCGCGCAGCGACAGCGACTCGACGTGTTTCTTTTCGGCGGCGTAACCCATGGCATCCCTCTTTCCAGGGAATAGACCTAGCCGCAAAATCGTTGACTAATACTTATGCGCAGATTTCATAGGCACCTATGTAGCTATGATACAAGGCGGTGCATTACGGAGGTAGCCATGCCCATTGTTACCATTGGAGGGGAAAAGGGAGGTACGGGGAAATCTACCCTCGCGACCAACCTCGCAGTTGAGTACGCGCGCAAGAACGAAGGTATGGCCGTAGCCCTGATCAACAGCGACCCGCAGAACACGGCGGGTAATTGGGGCGAGCGGCGCAAGGCGGCGGCGGAGGAAAGGGCGTTCCTGGTGCCGGTCTACTGCTTTTCCCTGTTCGGCAAGTCGATCCACAAGGAACTGGCCGACATGGCGACCCGCTACGACATGGTGATCGTGGATGGTGCTGGCCGGGACGCGCCGGAGCTTCGGTCGGCGCTGCTGGTCAGCGATCTGTTCGTGACGCCGCTTCGGCCCAGCATCGCCGACACCGAAACGGTCGAAACGGTTGAACGGATCGTCAACGCGGCACAGGTCTACAATGAGAAGCTGAAGGCGACCTGGATCATGAACCATGTGCGGCAAACCAGCCGGGACGCGCGGCGTGCCGAGATGATGGACGCCATGGGCGAATACCCCGTCCTCGTGCCGCTCTGTACCATCATCACCAACCTGGACACGTATCAGGACGCCTTGGCGCTCGGCCTCGGCGTCTCCGAGATGGTCAAGCGGAGCGTCCGCGCCACCACCGAAATGGCGTTTTTCTACAAGGAGGTCACCGAATGGCTACGCGCCCCAGCCTGAGAACCAAGAAGCCCGTACCGAAGCCTGAAACGCCGGAAGCCCCGGCGACCGATCCGGCTCCCGATCCGCTGGACGATCCCAAGGTTGAGGAATTCATCAACGGCACCAAGGAATCGGAACCGAAGCCCGCCGAACCGAAGGAGGACCCCGCAGAAGCCGCCAGGAAGCTTCAGGAAGCCGCCAGGAAGGCCGAGGAAGCCCGTCTGGAGGCGGAAGCGGCCCAGCACCGCGCCTGGGAGCGGATGCATCTCCCATGGCTCCAGCCGGGCGTCCACGATGCCCTGACGCAGACCAATATCGCCCTGCCGAACCGGCTCAAGATCAAGCTCAACTGGATTCTGAGCAACCGCCATCGGTTCCCCTCGATCGATCCCAAGGTGTCCACCGCCCGGATCGTCTCCGATCTGCTGGAACAATGGGTCAACGAGCGGCTGGCCGAGGCCAATATCGACGCTGAGTAGGGCAGGCGCGGGGTGGAGTGGCACGGATTTTGCAAACTCCATCCCGCCAAGCCTCTTTCAGCGTTCGTCTTCAGGCGGGTCCAGGGTATCGGCCATGACCCTCAAAGCCCACGCTACATAGAAATGGGGTATGCCTCGGGCTTCCGCTGAACTGAGAATCCAGGGACCGATGCGTTCCACGTAGGCCATGATCTTCCGCTTTTGGGATTCGGGGTCGTCGGGCCACTTATCCACAGGGAAAGCGTACTGCTCTACCCCGTTTTCGTCTCTGAACTTGAACCCTTTCCTCTTCAATAGATTCTCCTTTCAAGGGGAAGGTTAAATCCGGCGCGGAAGTGAACCCGCTTGAAGGCTGGGGATTCTTGCGCTTGGGATGCCAGTACGGCCAGGAAAGATCGGTCGGACGCAGCCGCCGACACTTCACCGCGCCGATGGGGGTGTGGATAAGTTCCGCCTCCAGGTAACCGAACTCGATCAGGTCCCGCAGGCACCGCTTGACGGTCGAACGGTGACGGTTCAACTGCGTGCCCAAGGCTTCGTTGCGGGCATCGGTGTACCCTTCGGTACCGGCCAGGGCGCAGATCAGCACCAGCAGCGCCACAGCCGTCTTGGACAGCCGAGGGTCACGCGCCGCATGAGTCGCCATGGTGACGAACTGGCGGCTCATCTTGGGCGGGTCCTTGAAGTGGCGGCGGGGGCGGGGTGCCCGCTTACGGCTCCGGTAGGCGTCGAGCGCACGACGCCGCATGTCGGAAAGCTTGCGCAGTTCGGCCCAATGGGCATCTTCTTCCTCCGGCGTCCTGGAACGCATCGCAGCCATTCGGGCGGCGTGGGCATCCAGTGTCGCACGGATTACCGGATCATTGTGTAACGACAAACGGTACCTCCCCGGCCCGGAGAGCAGGCAAACCACGAGCGTTTACGAAAAGTTAATTTTCGTATTGACGCGCTGGGGAGACACCGCATAGAGTGGGGTTGTCAGTCACCACGTATGCTTCTTTTGTTGCGGTGTTGTTGCGGTGTCTCCCGGTGGTTTGCCGACCACCGGGCCATCTCTGTTTGTGGCTCTAGCTCATGGCTATCCCCAAGGTTGAACTTACGAAAATCAGCCTATAGACCGTTAACTATGTTGCCAAGCGGTTTTCGGCGCTACCGGCTGCCGAGGTGCCCCTTCATCATGTGCATATGGGCTTTTCGTTCCTCCGGCGTCGTGTTTTCCCACCGTTTGCGACCCCACTCCTGACGGAGTCGGCGCTTTTCGTCCTCCGGAAGATCCTTGAAGCCGGTCGGGCGATAAGGCGGGCGGGCGGGCTTGGGCTTCGATTCGGGCGGCGACTCGGGAAGAATCTCGGCCTCGACGGGATCGAGTCGGGCAGGCTCGGGCGTGATAGGGATGATAGGGGTAATGACAGGGACCGGATGGTTCGTGCCTTCCAGGAGGTTGACGGCGGTGATCGCCGCGACCTTCCAGTGCAGGTACCGCTGGCGGATCGCCTTGGCCGCTTTCTTCCAGCCGGTCGCGCGGGTCTCGGCCGAGGTGGACGCGGCCTCGGCTCTGGTGACGAGAGCGGCGGCGTCGGCCTTGAGGCGGCTCACGGTATCCATGGCTTCGGTCAATCGCGCCGCGTGCTGCTTTTGGGCCTGACTCAGGGCGTGTTCATGACTGTGCATCAGTTCCTTGACCATCCGCGCGTGCTCGGCACGTACCTCGGCCAGCTTGGCTTCCGCCGCTTCCGCGCGCCGGTGGGCTTCGATAAACTGCTCCACGGCTTCCTTGACGAGCTTCTTGGGGTCGTCGGTGCCGGGCCGTACATACATCTTATTCTTGATGCCGTAGGCCGCAGCGACGGAGAGGGCCTGGACGAGAATATGCTTGACGCCGGGCGGTGCCGCCTCGATCCCCCTGGTAAGCTCGACATCTATTACAAGCGGATTGCCGGGTGAGTCCGATTCGGGTAGTACGGCGCGTGCCCAAAACGTGAACAGCCCCAGCCCGGAAACCGTGGTGGTGCTTTTCACAAGCTCCAGGTCGTTTATGGAGGTCAGCGCCTCGGTGGACATCCCCATTTCGCCATGGAGCCATGCTTTCGCCTTTTCTTCGGTATCAACCTTGGCGAGGATTTGAGTGAACTTATCTTTTTTGGTGGGTTTTCTGAGCATCCCGCCTCCGATCGGCGCAATAAAAATGGCGACACGTTGCAACGTGCCGCCACCATACCCATTCAGGAGGTAATCCGCTAGGCCGTTAACCCGCCGTTAACGAAGATGGGTTAGAAAAGGCTTGTGACCGGGACGTGTACCTGATCCGGCTGTGTTCGCAACTTGATCGAGTGTGCTCAAGATAGCGTCCCGGTCACTCACGCCTGGAAGGCTCCGTCCTCAGCGTCGCGGCCTCGGCGATCTCCCGGTACTTCCTGACCAGTTCGGCGTGACCCTTCTCCGCCTCGTCCCACGTGCTGTACCGGAACGTCTCGATCTCCCGTGCCGTGTCCTCATCCTCGAAAGCCATGGTCTCGAAGAGAATCGGCGGTCCCTCGCCCCAGCCGTGGTCCATCCCCAGGAACACGGTGGATACCAGGACGCCGCCGACGACATCGCGGGCAACGCGCCGATCGGCCTTATCAAGCCAGCGCCCCCATTTCAGGAGGTCAGTTTCCGGAACCGCGATCTTGCCTACCAGCCTGTACGTTTCCATTGGCAACCTGCCGTTCCCATTCCTTAAAACTTGGTAGGGTCCGACCATACTCCAGCCAACGTCGAAAATCATCCTCGTCCAGCACACAGGCCAGACCGACAACGGCGCAGGTTACTTCATCGGTCATATCAGGCATGACATTTACCTTTCATAAAGGTTTGGGAGGCTATACAGGTCTCGACACATCCTCGGATGCGTTTCCTCCCTATGGGTTCGAACTTATCCCCGGCGCTTCGCAGCAGCCGGGGTTTTTTCATTCGGCGGTTGGTTCATCGATCAGGTCAAGCCGACGCTCGATCCGGTCCAGGCGGACTTCAACGGCATCGATCCGCTCGTTGCAGCGGCCAATGCCCGTGATGACAAACCCCATCTGGACTTCAAGCGCGGCCATGCGTCCTTTGATGTCCTGCATGTCGGTGCCGAGGGCGTCAAGCTTCCTATCCATTCGGCCCAGGATAAAGTTCTCAGGTCTTGCATCGCTCATGACTCTTCCTCCTGTTCGCCGTAGGTGCTCTCAAGCAATTCGCTGACGCCGCAGCCCATGCCCGACTGGCATTCAAGCGGCGGACCCTCGTCGTAGGTGCCGCCCTTGACCGGCTTGTCAATCTCCGGGCAGTCCGGGTCGTCCTCATTCCTCGCCGCGCAGATCGGGCACAGGACTTTCCCCCGGCCACTGACGTAGATCAGCGTGTTCATGCCGGGAATAACGAAGTTTTCTGCCGTCACGCCGTCGCCAAGCCGCGTTACGACCTTCTCTTTCTCCCTGGCGGCCTTCTTTTTCCTTGCATCGACGATTGTCTTTTTGGCGGTTTTCTTTTTCATTACAGTTCCTCGACCGTGATCCGGACCCGCTTACCCATCAGGGAGCGGAACAGCGGATGCGCCTTGGTTTCGTCGTAGGACGCCAGACGGACATAGAAGCATCCATCGCCGCCCTCTTCGTTTTCGTCATCCATGCCGTAGAAGAACAGCACGGTCCCGTCATCCTCGGGTTTGATGCCCGCCATGTCGGTCAGGGTGTCGGGCACGTCGGTAACGACTCGGTATATCATGGCGTCCCTCCGAAGAACCTGATGAGCAGGGCGAGGAAGGCCACACCGCCCGCCGTGATGCCGCCCAGGCGGATCGTCAACTTCATGCCCAGGCTGGCTATCTCCTTCTCAAGATCGACCTTGACGGCGGCGAGTTCCTTCTTCACGTCTTCGACATCGGCTTTGGTGGCGATATCGGCATACGCGACCCTGACCAGAGCTTTCGCAAGGGCAACGGCCTGATCCTTGGTGAACTGGTCTCCCTTCTGTAGCTCGTCTTCCAGGTCGTAGGGATTGAACGGCGGTGCGGTCATTTCTGCCCCCTGTGTGCGTCCAGCTTCTCGCGGACGAGTTTGGTCTTCGCCTTGGACGGCTGGTTGTAGACTTGGAGGAACGTGCTTTGCGTGGCGTGGCCGGATTGGGCCATGCCGTGCGCGGCGCTGATCCCGGCGTCGGTCCCTTCGTTGATCCCCGACCGGCGGAGATCGAGCAGCGTCAGCCCGGCGGGCAGACCGGCTTCCTTGAGGATGTTGATATGGATTTTCCGCAAGGCTCCCGGTCCTTTGTAGCGCGTCCCCGTCCGCTCGTTGGTGATGATGTAATCCTCCGGACGGGGATTGTTGATCCGGTACAGTTCGTTCAGCAGGTTGACCGTCCAGGCCGAAGGGACGGGGTAGATCGGGTGGCCGACCTTCCGTTCGGTCTTGCTCGGCGTGACCGTGAAGAATTCGCCGTCCCAATCCTGCCACTTCAGCGCCAGAATGTCGCCCTGGCGCTGCCACAGGTCGAATTGCAGCGCCGCCGCCATGCACACCGACCGCACGGGGTAATGCCTCCCGCGCCAGTGGGTTTGCCGGTCCCAGCCCGCCTCGACGTAGCGCCGGAGGTAATCGAAGGTCCAGAGCGTGCGGGTGTTGACCGGCCTGTGCTTGGTGACCAGCAGCAAGGGGTTGTCGCCCGACACGAACCCCTTGGAGCGTGCGGCCTGCCAGACCTTGCTTGCCACCGCCATAACCAAGTTCGCCATGGCGGCGCGGGTCGGCCTCATCCTGCCGTCCACCGCCTGGAACCGCTGAAGCTGGCTATACAGAAGCTGTGCCCGGTCCTCGGTCAGCGCCGACACCGGCACGAACGCCATGGCGGTATCGGGCTTCCAGGGGCACGGCTCGCCCAGGAAGGCTTTCAGGCCGCTCGTGTAGCTCGCCCGCGTCCGCTCGCCCAGGTCCACCAGGAAGGCCGGGGATTGCTGGTACAGGTCCGCCGCGTCCTGCCAGCTTCCGCGTGGGATGACGACCGGCGACACGGCCTCGCCCCGCTTCCACCGCTCATAGACGGCCTTAAGCTCGTTCGCCGTCTCGATCGCCTTCTTGGTGTTTCCGCCCAGGTTCTGTGCCTTGATAAACCCCTTGCGGCGCGCGTCCACGGGCGGGATGAAGTACCAGTAGGCGTGGCCCTGTGTGTCATGCTTGCGCGTGGCGTTCCAGGGTTTCAGTATGCTCTTGATCATGCGTTCCTCTCCAGTGCTTATAGGCACACTAACAGCTTAGTGTGCCTATAGCAACCCCACACATAGATAGGTATGTACCTAGCTGGCGAGCTTGGGTTCTTTCTTGGTACGCGGCTTCCTCGGCACCTTGGCGGCTACTGGCTTACCTTCGTCAACCGCTTCCTGCATACCTTCCTTCAGGGCTTCGATGGTAGCCTCGGCGGTAACTTCCGACACAGGTTCGGGTACAGGTTCTGTGGTAGCTTCAAGGACAGGCTCAACGACAGATTCGGAGACAGGGTCCGGCTGGTCCGCCACGTTCTCATTGGCCGGATCGGGTTCCGGCGTTTCCATGATCACAGGCGCGGCTTCCAGAGCATCCAACATCTCCTGCGGCATCGGCGGGCCGACGAAGATATCCGCCTCGGTCTGGCGTGCCCATTCCGGGGTTGTCGCCGTTTCGAGCGTCACCTCCCGCAGCGGCATGACGACACCGAAGAAGTCCCGGCGGCTGGTGGTGACAAGGCAGGCTCCGGCCAGACAGGCCGACTTGATCGAAATCGGCGCGATATTGGTGCCGCCTGCCTTTCTGCCCGCCGCCGCCGAAACGATCTGGAACGGCTTCAACAGGTTGGCGTCGAGCGCGGGCGTCAGGGTCGAGCGGCTGTAGTCGTGCGGGATCACCTTACGCCATTCCGGGAAGGTCCCGTCCACGACGACGTTGCCCTGCGTCATCAGCATTTCAACGCCGCCTTCGTGGGCGTGTTCCAGGTCGTGCGCCTTGATCAGCCGCGCGTCGTTGCCGTCGATCACGAGGTACCGATTGCCGTAAAGGTCGTTCGGGTTACGCTTACATGCCTGGAGCATGGCCGGGTTCAGCCGCACGATAACCGGCTCGGCGGCGAAACCGCCCTCATGATGGAAGGCACCGAGGATGTGCCCGTTGGTCGCCACCAAGCAGACGCCGACAACCGGATGCGGTTCGATACAGAAACCATTCAGGTAATAGCGGGACTCTTCGTCGGATTTGAAGAGATCGATCAGCGGAGCGTATTCGCTCTCGATGATCGCGCGGATGGTGGACTTAACCTCGGGGGTCTTTGCCTTTTTCGTCTTGCTTCGCATTTTTGCGTTCCTCTGTTTCGATGAAGGTTCGTCTTGTCATGACACACCAGAGCCAGCGGTGCCATGTGTTCGGATTGTGTCTTTTCCAGATCAGGTAACCCAACCAAGAAGAGAAGATCAGCTTCGGCATTGCTCATTCACTTCTTTATTGTACCTATATTATACGTTAAATATAACGTTAAGTCAAATCGACCAACAAAAAAGGCCGGTCATTTGACCGGCCCTTATGTTCAGCGCGTGTAACGGGGGAGTAGGTATCGATCCCAACTGAGGATCACGGTACCCAGGATCAGCAGGCCGAACGCGGTGATCGCGAAAGGCCAGAGCAGCGCCACCAGGACAAGGTATATCCAGTCGGTCCAGTCGGGAGCCATGTCGCGGCTGGTCTCCCGGTACATCATGCGGCAGGCGGCAAACATCGCGGCGGCGGCGAGAAGGTAGAAGAGGATCAGCATGTTCATACCTTGGGGGGATAGCCCAGCGGGCCGATGTTGCTCTCGATACGCCAGACCCCGGCGTCGTGGTCGCGCTTGATGGCGGCGCGGACACCCCAATACCCTTGGGCAAACCAGTAGTTGACGATATTGCGCACTTGCTGCACGGCGCTGGTGTACTCTTCGCGCGCGGCCTCCAGCATGTCGGACTGAGCCATGTTCATAATCCATTAGAGCATCCGCCGAAGCGGTATCCGAAGCATGGGCGCGGGAGGTTAAAACTTTGTCAAAAAGCGCGTGATAGGGTAATGATAGTGAA
>Ga0307414_10000425_pt1 | contig 22630 bp, 13 predicted proteins | sample DK1Ometagenome_FD_203804 | JGI IMG/M metagenome (GOLD analysis project Ga0307414, IMG submission 203804) | Maize rhizosphere microbial communities from greenhouse at UC Davis, California, United States - DK15-O-3 | ecosystem: Host-associated > Plants > Roots > Rhizosphere > Soil | place: USA... | reverse complement strand
TACGATCTGGAGCACGTGTTCCCGGGGGCCGTGTGCAGGGACTTCGCGGCCCTTCGCCTTGCACTGGAAGAGCTTGCGCAAGGCAGGCATCCAGAAGGGAAGCTCCGGGAGATGAAGTTGCGCTTGTTCTTCGATCACGTCGATGAACACAGTGCTGCCCGCGTGGCCGCACAGGTGAAGCAGCTCTATGTCGGAGCGGCCACATCATGACCGCTGCCCGCTGGAAACCGGATGCGGTGGCCGACTATCTCCGTGAGACCGGACGGCTCGACGTAGCCTGGTATATCGCTGCCATGGGGTTGGATGGTGCAACCGGGGAGCAGGAGGCCCTGGATCACTTTATTTCGCATGGCTCAGCCCAAGGGCGGGGGCCAAACCCGGAGCTGGATATGCCGGGCGGGCTTCATCCAGGCAATGGGCGCGAAGGCGCTGCGGACTCCGCCCGCAGCGATCAGGCAGCACTGGCGCGGCTTGTAGGTAGTACCGGTGTGTTCGATGCCGCCGCCTACCTTGCGGCCTATCCGGATGTGCAGGCAGCAGGGCTTGATCCCCTGCGCCACTTTCTCGAACACGGCTGGAAGGAGCTGCGCAATCCATCCGCGGAGTTTGATGTCTGGTGGTACTGGTCCAGCTATCTGGATCCGACCTCGGACACCGTCAATCCACTGGAACACTACCTGCTGGTGGGGGCGGCATGTGGTCATGAGTGCCTGCCCTCCGCTGCCCCGGAATGGTCGTCCGGCAGCCGGCTCCATCCAGGCGCGCGCCGGGTGTGCTTGTTCGCAGGCTACGACCAGGACGGGTTGGTGGACGACTACGTCATCCGCTACGTGCGCGAACTCTCGCGCCATGCGGATGTTTACTACCTGGCGGATTGCACGATGCAGCCGGGTCAACTAGACCGCCTGGCCCCATACGCGAAAGGTGCCTGGGCATTCCGGCATGGCGAATACGACTTCGGCTCGTGGTCGCGCTTGGCGCGGGAACTGGTCGGATGGGATCGGGTCGAGCAGTACGATGAGCTGCTCTTCTCCAATGACAGTTGCTATCTGTTGCGAGAACTCGACGGCGTGTTCGCGAAGATGGATGCCACGCCATGCGACTGGTGGGGAATGCAGCTCACGAAGCGGAGCTTCACGGAGGAATCGCCACGCGACGGCGCCATGCCGAGCGTCGAAGCCGCGATCCAGGGATGGCGCGGGGAAAGGGAAGCGCATTCCCTGGACTGGCTTCATGTCAGCTCCTACTTCCTCGCGTTCCGAAAACCGGTCATCGCCGACGCTGGCTTCCGTGCGCGCCTGGACAGCGTCGTCGCCCAGGACCGGAAGTTCAACATCATCATGAAGTACGAGATCGGCCTGAGCAGGTACCTGTTCTCCAGGGGGTTCCGTGCCGCAACGTACGAGGACGTGCTCCATCCATTTCATCCGTTGTACACCAGCCGCATATTCGATCTCATATCCGCCGGTTTTCCGTTCTTCAAGCGGCTCCTGCTAACCGACAACACGCGGAACATCCCGGGCTTGTCGAGCTGGAAGGAACGTCTTGTGGAGCTGGTTCCGGGCGCGGATGTGGACGAGATGGAGCGCAACCTGTTGCGCGTGGCGGACGACGGGAAGCTGCGGCGGAGTTTCCGGGTGGCGGTGGGGAAGGACGGGATAGCAAGGCCCCCGGCGATGTTGAACGCGGCGGAGTTCCGTGCGGCGGACCTGGAGACGCCGACGTTCGACCACTGGTGGGCATTCCCGGCATGCGCCTACGACGGCACGCTGGGCGGGAACGAGCGGGCGGTGTTCGAGGAGATAAAGGACGACCCGTCGCTGAAGAAGATCGTGCTGACGCGCAAGCGGCGGATCGAGCTGGACGGCGAGAACGTGGTGGTAGTGCCGCTGGAGAGCCCGGAAGGCCAGTACCATCTGTTGCGATCGGGCCAGGTGTTCGTGAAGCACTCGCCGACGATCAACGCGAAATGGCCGCTGTCGCCGAAGTTGCACAACGTCATCAACCTCTGGCACGGGATTCCACTGAAGCGGTTCGGCCCGGCTTCGCTGGGCCTGACGGGCAGGGATCTGGAGGCGATCAAGCGGGAGAACCTGTTGTGCCGCGCGGTCATCAGCTCGTCGCGGGTGGATGCGCTTGCGATGGCATCGGCGTTCTATCCGCTGCGGTACCAGGACGTCTGGATCACCGGTCTGCCCCGGAATGACTTCATCCTGCGGGACGAGCGGTTGCTGCCGGCGGACTTCCGGCAGGAGTTGTCGACGCTGGACGAAGAGCTCGGGGGGCGTCGCCTGGTGCTGTACGCGCCAACGTTCCGGAGCGACCAGGAAGCGGGGAGCTATCGGTTCGGCGAAACGGAGCTGGCATGGCTGCGCGAATGGCTCGCGCGGACCGGCTCGGTGCTCGGGGTGCGGGAGCACATGGCGGACAGTGGCCGGCCATACGCGAGGCAGCTGGCCGGGCTCGGTGCGCTGGACTTGTCGGCGAGGCGGTACCCGAATATCGAAGTGTTGTACCGGCGGTCGTCGTTGCTGGTGACGGACTACTCGAGTTGCGCGGTGGACTTCATGCTGACGGGGTGTCCGGTGCTGAGCTTCGCCTACGACTACGACCGCTACGCGAACAGCGAGCGGGGGTTGTTCTACGATCTGGAGCACGTCTTCCCGGGACCGGTCTGCCGGGACTTCGCCCAACTGGCGCGTGAACTCGAAACCGTGTTCGATCCACAGGACGGGGAGGCCGCGATCCGCGACTGGAAGGAGCGGGTCTTCTTCGACCATCGCGATGACGGGGCCTCGCGGCGGGTCGTCGACCGGGTCAGGAGCCTGTACCTGGAGCCGGTGGCGTGCCCGGCTGGACCGCAGACAAGGGATGCAGGATGAAGACCGTGATCACCTATGGAACCTTCGATATCCTCCACGTGGGGCATATCCACCTGCTCCGGCGCGCCCGCGCGCTGGGCGACAGGCTTGTCATTGGCCTCTCGACCGACGAGTTCAACCGCGGCAAGCACAAGTCCTCGCTGCTGAACTACGAGAACAGGAAGGCCGTGCTGGAGTCCATCCGCTACGTGGACGAGGTGTTCCCCGAACGGGACTGGGAGCAGAAGCCGGAGGACATCAGGCGTTACGGCGCGGACGTGTTCGTAATGGGGGACGACTGGGCGGGGAAGTTCGATGCCCTGTCGCGTTACTGCGAGGTGGTCTACCTGCCGAGGACGGCGGAGATTTCCACGACGGACATCAAGCTGTCGCTGGGGGCGCCGGGTGGATGACCCCCGTCTGACCGATTGGAGGAACGCGTTGATGCCTGATCGAAGCACCTATCCCGTCCCTTTCCGCCACTGGCCCGTTGGGGAGGCGCCATGCAACTGATTGTGTTGGGCATGCACAGGTCGGGGACATCCGTCCTTGCGCGGTTGTTGAACCTGATGGGCATGTATTTCGGTCCCGAGGGCATCAGCACCGGGGCGAATCACGAGAACCCCAAGGGCTTCTGGGAGCGCCGCGATGTCAGGGTGCTGAACGACCATGTCCTGCATTCGGTCGGATGCGACTGGGACAGGGTGCTCGAATTCGATCCGGAAGCCTTGCCCGCCTCGCTGGTCTCGGAATTCGAGAAGCGCGCCGCCAGGCTCGTGCTGGAGATGGATGCGCATCGTCCCTGGATCATGAAGGAGCCTCGCCTAAGCCTGCTTTTCCCGCTCTGGCGCAGGGTGCTCGAGGTCCCCGTTTGCATCCGGATCCTGCGTAGCCCGATCGAAGTTGCCTCGAGCTTGATGACGCGGAACAACATCCCAATGCATGCCGGCCTTGCGCTTTGGGAGCGTTACGCGAGAATGGAGGCGCATGCGATCGACGGCCTGCCCGGGCTTACCATTTCACACCGGCGACTCATGCAGCAACCGGTCGAGGCGATAGGAGCACTGTTCGACGGCTTGCGTTCGCTGGAGGTTCCCAGCCTCCGCTTACCGTCCAGTGGCGAGATCACCTCGTTTGTCAGCACCGACCTGTACCGCGAGCGCGATTCGAAACCGGCACTCTCTCCGTATGCCAACGCGCCCCAGATGAAGCTGTACGAGCTTCTGTTGTCCGGCAAAGCTCCCCCCGGCTCGCCGCTGAAGTTGTCATCGGAATGCAAGGAAGCCTTGGCCAAATACGAATCAACGCTCCCGGACGTGGTGAGGCCCGCCGCCGTGCCCGTGACGCGGAAGCCGGAACAGGTGTTGCGCGAACAGCTGGACGCCCGGGAGCGGGAGGCCGCGGAGCTGCGCGAGAGGCTGAGGCAGGAAATGCACGGCGCCATGGAACGGATCGCGATGATGGACGCTGCATCGCAGGCATCCGCGCGCCATGTCGCCACCGTCGAGCGACAACTCGAGCAACGGGATGGCGAAATCAGGGGAATGACGGAAGGGCTTGCCGCTGCCGCAGGCCGGATCGCCGATCTCGAACGGCGACTGGAGAAGGAACGCAAGCTTGCCGAGGACGGCGCCCGCTTGGCCGGGGAACTGTCAAGGGCGAAAGAGAACGCAAAGTCGCTCGAGCGTAAGGTGGCGCAGCGATTCTCGGAAATCGAACGGCTGACGCGCCTGCTCATGGACGCCGAGGCGCGCCTGGGGCAAGCCGAAATGCAGGGACGCCAGCTCCAACAGGACGGCGCGAAGAAGGAGTCGATCGCGAACGCAGCGCTGACCGCCGCGCGCCTCGAGGCCGCCGGGCTCAGGGACAGGCTGGCCGGGATGGAGCGCACGGTTGCGTCGCGAAACGCCGACATCGAAGCGGGAAAGCGGGCCCTGAACGCTGCTCGGCTCGACTTGCGAACCGCGCGATCGGCGCATGCGCGGAGCGAGGAGGAAAAATCCCGCCGCGCGGTGGCGCTGTCGCGCAAGGCGGCCGAGGCCAACGCCAGCGGCCGGGAGCTTGGGGACGCGACCGGGGCATTGACCTGGCGCGCGACCTCCGCGCTGCGCTGGATCGGCCGCACACTGGCCGGGCACTCCGCGATGGGGCAGGAAGATGGGGAAAGCCTCGAGGCCATCCGCGCGTCCGGCCTGTTCGACGCTCAGTGGTACCTGGACGAGAACCCGGACGTCCTTGAAAGCCGTGTCGATCCATTGCGGCACTACCTGGACCATGGTGCCGGCGAGGGGCGCAACCCCGGCCCTGCCTTCGATACGCGGTTCTATCTCGATACGAACGTCGACGTTGCCGAATCCGGCATGAATCCACTTCTCCACTACATTCGTTACGGCAAGGTCGAGGGACGGCGGCCAGGGCCCGGCAGAACAAGGGACTGACAGGCATATGGCTGAACTGGCACGGCAGACAAAACTGATCCGCGAGTGCGGGCTGTTCGATTCCGACTGGTACCTCGTGGAGTATCCGGACGTCGTCTCGCTGCAGGTCGATCCCGTGCAGCACTACCTGCGCTGGGGCGCCCGCCTGCGACGCGACCCGGGACCGGGCTTCAGCACTGCGTTCTATCTCAGATCGAATCCCGACGTCGCGGCCGCGGGCGTGAACCCGCTGGTGCATTTCATCACGCATGGCCGCCGGGAGGGCCGGGCGGCCTTGCCGCAGGCGTTGGTTGCCGCGAACCTCGACGTGAGGATCGATGTCGTCGTTCCGGTATTCGATGCGCTGGACGACGTCCGCGCTTGCCTGTCGTCCGTCGCGAGGTGCCGCGGTGGCTTCGACGTGCGCACGATCGTCGTCGACGACGGATCCGGTGCGGAGACATCCGCGTGGTTGTCGGCGTTCTGCGCCGCAACGCCCGGGTTCGAGCTGGTGGTGCACGAACGCAACCGCGGCTATACCCAGGCCATCAACACAGGCCTGCTGACCTCGACGGCGCAGTTCGTCGTCCTCCTCAACAGCGACACCATCGTCACCGCAGGCTGGTTGAAGGGATTGACCAGGTGCATGGCGTCAGCGGCGGACATCGGCATCGCCGGCCCGCTGTCGAATGCGGCCAGCTGGCAGAGCGTCCCGGACCTGTTCGACGCCGATGGCGCATTCGCCATCAATGCATTGCCGGAAGGAACGACGCCGGATGACATGGCCGCCAGGGTCGCGCTCGCGTCGAAGCGGGAGTATCCGTGCGTCCCGTTCATCAACGGGTTCTGCTTCATGCTGAAAAGGGACGTCATCGAAGCGGTCGGCGTGATGGACGACCAGCTCTTCCCGCTCGGGTACGGCGAAGAGAACGACTACTGCATGCGGGCTTCGAAGGCCGGGTTCCGTCTGGCGGTTGCGGATGACGCGTATGTCTTCCATGCGAAGTCCAGGAGCTTCGGGCACGAGCGCAGGAAGCAGCTGTCCGCGGCCGGGGCCGCTGCCTTGGAAGGGAAGTACGGCAAGGATGTGGTCGCGAAGCTGGTCCGGGAGCTGCGTGACAGCAGCCAGCTCGGGCTCGTCAGGAAGCGCCTCGAGCGCTTGGCTGGCCGGCCTGGCGGCAAGGCGGATGCGCCGGGCGGCGTGGCGGGCATCCGGATTCTTTTCCTGCTGCCAGTCCGGCAGGTCGGCGGCGGCAGCCATTCGGTGGTCCAGGAAGCGGCGGAAATGCGGCTTCGCGGCATGCACGTGCAGGTTGCCGTCCTGCCCGGCGTCAAAGGCGGGTTCGTCGAGCGCTACCGCGAGATTCCCGGCGCGGATGGCCTGTTCGTCGACATCGAGGAGCAGTCCCCGCCTGAGCTCGGCTTCGATGTCGTCGTGGCGACGACATGCAGCTCGACGTTGCTGCTGAAGTCGTGGTGCAGGAAGGCGCCTTGGCTGATGCCCGCCTACTATGTCCAGGATTACGAGCCGCTGTTCTTCCCTGAGGGATCGCGCAACTGGAAGGTCGCGCGCGAATCGTACGAGAGCGTTCCCCGCCTCGTGCTTTTCGCGAAGACGGCATGGATCATCGCGAAGCTCAAGGCCGAGCATCACGTCGATGCGCACAAGGTCGCGGCGAGCCTGGACCAGGAGCTGTTCAAGCCGCCGGCATCCCCAAGGCAGCGCGACGACAAGGTCATCGTTGCGGCCATGGTGCGTCCGCAGACCCCGAGGCGGGGCGCCGAACGCACGATGCGGGTGCTGTCCCGCCTTGCGCATCTTCATCCTGGTGGGATCGAGGTGCATGTCTTCGGTTGCAATGGCAACGCCGAGGAGTTCCTGGCCCTCGAGCGCGGGTTCGACCACGAGAACCATGGCGAGCTATCGCGCCCGGAAGTGGCCGCGCTGCTCGCGGGATGTGATGTCTTCGTGGACCTGTCCGACTATCAGGCCTTTGGACGGACGGCCCTGGAAGCGATGGCCAGCGGTTGCGCGGTGGTCGTGCCGACCCACGGGGGCGCCGACGAGTACGCGGTGGACGGCGTCAATGCCGTGGTGGTCGATACCTTCGACGAGGAGGAATGCCTGGAACGGCTGGATGGCCTGTGCACCGACCGTGCGATGCGGGAACGGCATCGTGCCGCAGCGCTGGAAGCGGTGTGCGGCTACTCGATCGGGGCCGCGACCGACAGCATCCTGCGTGTCCTGTCGGAGGCGTGGGCGGAGCACCGGGCCCTGTGGCGCCGGGATGCGGGCGGCAGACATTCCACCGCGGCAATCGCAGGCCCGGCCGCACTGGCCGGATTCCGCGAGCGGATCCGCCATCTGGCCGACATGGCATCGCAGGAACATGCATCGCCCTACTACGAGGTCCTGCTGGCCGCCGTCGGGAACTGCCAAAAGCCGGAGCCGTTGCGCCAGGCGTTGAGGACGTTGGAGGACGTGGATTCGGTACGGCGCGGGACGATCCCCCGGATGGTGGGGCCGGTCGTCTCCATCGTCATGCCGATGTGGAATCGCGCCGGCACCGTGCGCGCCGCGATCGAGTCCGTCCTCGCGCAGACCTACCGGAAGTTCGAACTCGTCGTCTGCGACGATGCCAGCGACGACGACAGCGTGGCCGCGGTCGAGGCGTACATGCGCGATCCGCGGATCGTCCTGCTGCGCCAGCCCGGCAGGCAAGGGGCCTCGGCGGCCCGCAACCGATGCCTGGAGGCCGCCACGGGCGACCTTGTGGCGTACCTGGATTCGGACAACCTCTGGCATCCCCGCTACCTGGAGCTGATGGTGGAGGCCCTGTCACGGCGGGAAGGGTACGTTGCCGCGTACGCCAGCTACTTCGACCTGAAGTTCGACGAGCACGGCGCCCCGGAGCTCGTTGCCGCGAAGATCCGCAAGTTCCACCTGGAGGACCAGGTCGAGAAGCCGTTCACCGACCTGAACTCGTTCGTCCACCGCCGGCAACTCGTGGACGTTTTCGGCGGCTTCGACGAAAAGCTCGAGCGGCGCCAGGACTACGACCTGATCGCACGCTATTGCTGGGCCCGCGAGCCGCTGCATGTCGATCATGCGATCAACCTGTACCGGCGCGACAAGAGCCTCAACCAGATCACGTTCGTCCAGAAGGGCAACGTCTCGGCCGTGAACAGGATCCAGCAGAAGATCGACGCGTACTATCGCGAAGGTGTCCCGGTGAAGTTCCCGCCCTGGCTCAGGAAGATCACGGTGATCTCGTGGGACATGAGCCGCAACCATTTCGCGAAGGCGTACTGCGTCGCGGATGCGCTCTCGCGGCACATGGAAGTCGAACTCCTGTCGTTCCAGTTCTTCGAGGAGGAAATGTTTGCCCCACTGTCTGGGCTGTCGCCAGGATTCGAGTGCAAGTACTTCAAGGGAGGTGACTTCCCCGCGTTCTTCGCCGAGATGTCGCGGGCCGTCCACGCGATCGAGGGCGACGCGATCTACTGCGTCAAGCCCAGGCTGAGTTCCCTGGGCGTGGCGCTGCTGTCCAACTTCCACACCGGCAAGCCCATCTTCCTGGAGGCCAACGACCTCGAGACCGTCGTCGGCTCCCCGAAGGCGGGCGACGTGCACGTGGACGTACCGCTGGCGAACGTCCTCGACCACCTCGACGAGGCCATGGTCCCGCATGCCGGTATATGGTCGCGGGCCCTGGATCCCTGCGTGTCCGGGATTCCGGTCATCTACACGCACAACGTCAACCTGAACATCCACTACCAGAACCGCGCGCTCTACATGCGCAACATCAAGGACGAGCGGCTCTACGACCCCTCGAAGATCGACCGCGACGCGGTTCGCCGGGAACTGGGGCTGCGTCCCGACGACCGGGTAATCCTGTTCGGCGGCCTGGTGCGGAAGCACAAGGGCATCTTCGAGATGGTCGAGCTCATCGAACGCCTCGGGGACGAGCGCTACAAGCTCCTGGTGGTGGGTAGCCGGGAAACCCCGGACCTGCGCAAGCTCAACGACCGCCAGCGTGCGGCCATCCGGATACTGCCGCCGCAGCCGCCGGACCGCATGGCGGCGTTGAACTATGCTGCGGACATGGTGCTGCTGTGGCTGGATCCAACTGTCGTCGCCGGCCATTACCAGAGCCCGTACAAGATGTCGGACGCCTTCGCCATGGGCCCGGCGGTGATCGGCTCGCCGACCAGCGACCTCGCCGATTTCGCGGCGAAGGGACTCGTGTGGACCGTCCCGTTCGGCGATTTTGACCGCCTGGTGCAGACCATCGGGGAAATCTTCGGCGACGAAACCGAACGCCTGCGCAGGCAGGCGCGCGCCAGGAGCTTCTTCCTGCGTGAATTCACCTATAACGCCGTGGGACCGGCCCTCGCGCTCGGCGCATCGATGATCAGAAACCCCGATGAGGTCTATCCGGTCTCGCGCGAGTTCGCGGAGGTTTTCTCGAACTTCCATTCAGCGACGATTGCTAAGACATGAAGATCTGCATCAAAAACCCGGCTCCCTTGGGGCCTAGTCTGAAAAAATGGGGTGACTATCATTTCGGACAATCGCTGCAGCGCGCGCTTGAGCGGCGAGGAGCGACAGTTAGTCAGCATTATTGGCCGGATTGGAACGTGGGCGAGGGCGAAGATGCGATCCTCGTGTTGAGGGGCAAGCGGCCCTTCGTTCCACCAACAGATCGGATTTCAATGATGTGGGTAATCAGCCATCCGGCTACCGTCATGCCTGAGGAAATGGACGGCTATAGCGTCGTTTTCTTGGCGTCGGAGAAACATCGTCAATTGATGTTGGAAGCGACATCTACACAGATCGAAGTCATGCGCCAGTGCACCGATATTGAAATGTTCGGGGCGAGCGGGGGATTGGGTCGTGATCCGGATACGAGGCGCGGAATCGTATTCGTGGCGAACAGTAGGGGTGTTCGTCGGGATATCGTGCGTTGGGCCATCGATTCAGACATGCCCATGGAAGTGTATGGGCGTCACTGGAATGCTTTAGGGCTGGGTTCGCGACTCGTACGTGACTACATTGCCAATGAAGATCTTCCTGGTTTCTATGCGAGGTCGCGCCTAAGCCTCAACGATCATTGGGGAGACATGGCGTACTTCGGTATCATAAATAATCGCATCTTCGATTGTCTCGCGTGCGGCGTGCCGATTCTTAGCGATGCATTCCCGGAGTTACGTGACCTTTGCGGAGAAAGCATCCTTTATGCCGATTCGCCGGAGTCGTTTGCACGTGCTCTGCAATCGTATACATTTCACTACGACGAACGCATCGAACTAACGAGACGTCTTTGGGATAGGATCGGCTCGTCGCATACATTTGATGCGAGAGCGGAACAGATTCTTGCAATGGCAGGCGTGTCTTCCTTGCCACGAGGTGTTGTCGGAAAGTCCATGCGGCCGGCGGAAAACTTGCGAACACCAGTCGATACGGCGACCCGTGCGCTGCGCATGGGGGGGCACTACGGTGAGGTTCGGGTCTTTCATGTCGGGCCTTCGAAGGCTTGGATGCAAGCGCTGCTCGAATGCGATGGGATCGGATATCTGAGCGGCGGGTTCGGAGAAGGCCCGTGGCACGTCGAAATTTATGGTTCGCTCGAACTGGTGCCGGACGATTCATTCGATATTCTGGTACTAGACGTTCTGCCAAAGGAGTTGCTGAACGCGCCATCACGGCTGGCTGTGGTGTTGCAGGCGATCTGTAGGAAGGTGAAGGCGGGTTGCTATGTCGTGCTCTCGAGTCGCATAGAGGGCGTTGAGGTGATACTTGGTGTGGATACGGCCATGCCTGCTGACTGGAATGACTCGGCATCCAAAACGTACCAATTGCCTCTGAACCTGAAGGGATCATTTGGAATTGTTGGTGCAATGAATGACTAAGGCTGGACCACATTGCGGGACGAGAAAACGGGAACCTGTATGAACGAGATGAGGATCGAACCGCCAGATGAAATGCAGCGCATATCCAGCTGTTTTTGCCCTGTTTGCAATGCCGAAGTGGAGGACTTTATCCCTGGTGGAGTCGTGCACAAGCGGACCCGCGCACGCTGCCCGTCGTGTGGTGTGTTGGAGCGCCACAGGCTGATGGCGCTGTATCTGAGGTCACATACGCCCATTTTTTCAGAAGTCCCCAAGCGAGTCCTGCACGTTGCGCCGGAAAAGCCAGTAGCAGATCTGATTACATCTATACCCCGGATTTCGTACCTCAGTGCCGACTTGAGTGGTAAGAATGTGATGGTGAAGATGGATCTCACGGACATCCAATACGAGGATGGGCATTTCGATCTAATTATCTGTTCCCATGTCTTGGAACACATCCCGGATGACCGCTTGGCGATGCGAGAAATGTTCCGGGTGCTCGCGCCTCAGGGACTCGCCGTTATTCAGGTCCCCGTGTACGGGGCAGAAACGTATGAAGATTTTTCTATCGATACGGACGAGGGTCGGCTAGCCGCATTCGGGCAGAAGGATCACGTGCGCAAATATGGCGAAGACATCGGCCTGCGCCTTCAGGATTCTGGTTTCGAGGTGACGGTTATGCGCAACCCCTCTGATCGATCAATCTGTCATCGGCTCGGGCTCAAGCCGTCGCCGATTTTCGATTGCCGGAAACATTAGGTCGCTGATTGCGTGCGATCACAAGAAAGCCCTACGGGTTGGGGCATAAGTCGGGAAAATCCACCGAAATAATTTCTGGCTCCCCTTTTTTGCGGAGGGAGGTCACATAGACCATGCCCACGTCTTTTTTTGCAAAAGAGCTCTTTTTCTTGTGCGGGCGTGTCGTCTCGTTGCTCCGGGAGACATAACCCGCTGCGGTTAGCGATTGCACGATGCTATCGAACGTCTGGCCGCTATCTTCTGCGGGAACTTTGACGATGGAAGCGCGCCTATTCTTGCCATCCTTGCGTACGTAAGTGCTGCTACGATCCACTTGGTAGGCGTCTTCTAGGCCCATGGGCAGTGATTCTGGCCTGCATGCGGTAGGGTTTTCGGCGGCGCCCTGACTGGCTGTGGCGGACTGCTGTTCAGCGTGTTCGGCACGGTCCGAGGGATCCACTTCCGGGGCTTTCTGTGTGCATGCTGAAACAAGCGTGGCTAGCAGAAGAATTTTCCATGCATGACCCTTCATCTGTATCTCCATCAACAATAGTTGGAATAACGCTGGGTCTCAGCTTCAGGTACGAGCCAAGTAAGGCGTGCGACATTCTCATGGTAGCTAGATCCAACGCTAGCCAAAAGACAGGCTGTTGCGTCATACCCACCGGCCGTCCCCGGCTCAGCGATCGGAAATCCGGGGTCGCCGTGGCGGCCGGCGGGCAGCGTGGTGCCCGGAAAGTAAACCGATGGACGGGCCGGGGATCGCGCCCCGGCCACGCGCGCGGGTGCCGCATGCCGGCATGGGCCGGCAATCCGGCCTAGTCACACAGGTACCGGATTACCTGTTCGGCAAGTTCGATCGTGCTTCCGCTGGTGCCGTCGAGCCTGAGTTCCGGCGAAGCGGGTTTCTCGTACGGCGAATCGATGCCGGTGAAGTTGCGGATCCGGCCGGCGCGTGCCTTGGCGTAGAGGCCCTTCACGTCGCGCTGTTCGGCGATCTCCAGCGGGGTATCGACGAAAATCTCGATGAACTCACCTTCGCCGAACAGGTTGCGCGCCATCCTGCGCTCAGCGCTGAACGGCGAGATAAAGCTCACCAACACGATCAGGCCCGCGTCGACCATCAGCTTTGAGACTTCAGCGACCCGGCGGATGTTCTCCACGCGGTCGGCGTCGGTGAAACCAAGGTCCTTGTTAAGTCCATGGCGCACGTTGTCGCCATCGAGCAGGTAGGTGTGCTGGCCCATCGCCAGCAAGCGCTTCTCCACCAAGTTGGCCACGGTCGACTTCCCGGAGCCGGACAGGCCGGTGAACCACAGACAGCGTGGCGACTGCGCCTTGATGCGCGCGCGCGCGGCCTTGTCGACATCGACATGCTGCCAATGGATGTTGCCGGCACGGCGCAGCGCGAAGTCCAGCGTGCCCGCGGCCACAGTGGCGTTGTCCTGGCGGTCGATGAGGATAAACGCCCCCATCTCGCGGTTGTCGGCATAGGGTTCGAACGCGATCGCCTGGTCGACGTGCAGGTTGCAGTACGCGACCTCGTTGAGGGACAGGTGCTTGGCCGCCAGCTGCTCCTGGCTGTTCACGTCCACCTTGTGCTTGATCTCCGTTATCGACGCGCCCACGGTGCGCGTGCCGATCTTGAGCCAGTACGGGCGCCCCGGCAGCAGGGGCTGCTCGCCCAGCCACAGCATGTGCGCGGCGAACTGGTCGGCGACCTCCGGCAGGTTCAGGGCGGTGGCGATGACGTCCCCGCGGCTCGCGTCGATTTCGTCGGCCAGGGTCAAGGTGACGGCCTGGCCCTCGCCCGCGCGGTCGAGGTTGCCGTCGGCGGTCACGATGGCAGCCACCTTTGAGCGCTGGCCGGACGGCAGCACTGCGATCTCGTCGCCCACGGATACCGCGCCGCCGACGACAGGACCGGCGAAGCCACGGAAGTTCTGGTCCGGGCGGCAGACCCACTGCACCGGCATGCGGAAGCCCCCGGTGCCCGCCTCGCGGCGTGCGTCCACCGTTTCCAGGTGCTGCAGCAGGCTCGGGCCGTCGTACCAGGGCGTGGCATCGGACTTCCCCAGCATGTTGTCGCCCTTCAGGGCCGAGACCGGAATCGCGGTGACGTCCGGGATTCCGAGCTGGCCGGCGAGTCCGGCGTATCCGGCGCTGATTTCGTCGAATACTTTCCGGTCATAGCCGACCAGGTCCATCTTGTTCACCGCCAGGACCACGTGGCGGATGCCCAGCAACGAGATGATGTAGCTGTGCCTGCGGGTCTGCGTCAGCAGGCCCTTGCGCGCATCCACCAGCACGATGGCGAGGTCCGCGGTGGAAGCGCCCGTGGCCATGTTGCGCGTGTACTGCTCGTGGCCGGGACAGTCGGCAACGATGAACTTGCGCCTGTCGGTGCCGAAGAAGCGGTAGGCGACGTCGATGGTAATGCCCTGCTCACGCTCGGCGGCCAGGCCGTCGACCAGCAGCGCGAAGTCGATGTCGTCGCCTTGGGTGCCGTGCTTGCGGCTGTCAGCCTCCAGCGCGGCGACCTGGTCGTCGAGGAGCAGCTTGGTGTCGTGCAGGAGGCGCCCGATCAGCGTGCTCTTGCCGTCGTCGACGCTGCCGCAGGTGATGAAGCGCAGCAGGCTCTTGGCCTCGTGCAGCTGCAGGTAGGCGGCCACCTGGGCCTGCGCTTCGCCGGAGGAGATGGTCGCCGTATCGTTCATCAGAAGTACCCCTCCTGCTTCTTCTTCTCCATGGAAGCCGAGGGGTCGTGATCGATCACGCGGCCCTGCCGCTCGGAGGTCTTGGAGACCAGCATCTCGGCGATGATCTTCTCCAGGGTATCGGCCCGCGATTCGATCGCGCCGGTCAGCGGGTAGCAGCCGAGGGTGCGGAAGCGGACATGTTTCATCATCGGCGTCTCGCCCTCGCGCAGGGGCAGGCGTTCGTCGTCGACCAGGATCAGCGCACCGTCGCGCTCGACCACCGGGCGTTCCCTGGCCAGGTACAGCGACGGCACCTGGATGTTCTCGCGGAAGATGTAGAGCCAGACGTCGAGCTCGGTCCAGTTCGAGATCGGGAACACGCGCACCGACTCGCCCTTGTGGATGCGGGTGTTGTAAAGGTTCCACAGCTCCGGGCGCTGGTTCTTCGGGTCCCAGCGGTGCGCGCTGCTGCGGAACGAGAAGATGCGTTCCTTGGCGCGGGACTTCTCCTCGTCGCGGCGGGCACCGCCAATGGCGGCGTCGAATCCCCACTTGTCCAGCGCCTGCTTGAGCGCCTGGGTCTTCATCACGTCGGTGTGGACGGTGGCGCCATGGCTGATCGGGCCGATGCCCTGGGCAACGCCGTCCGGATTGGTCCAGGTACGCAACTCCACCCCGGTTTCGGCCGCGCGGCGGTCGCGGAATGCGATCATCTCGCGGAACTTCCAGCCCGTATCCACGTGCAGTAGCGGGATGGGCGGGCGGGCCGGGTGGAAGGCCTTCAGCAGCAGGTGCAGCAGGACCGAGCTGTCCTTGCCGACCGAGTACATCATGACCGGGTTGCGGAACTCGGCTGCGACCTCGCGCAGGATGTGGATGCTTTCCGCCTCGAGGCGATCGAGGTGGCTCATGTGCTCGGCAGGTGACATGCTCGGCGGGCTGGGCGACGGGACTGTGATTCTAGCGGTTCGCACCGCCCCGGGCGCTGTGCAGCGGTCGGGTATGGCTTCGTTTGCGGCGATTCGCGTCGACAACGGCGGCTGTCGGCGGTGCGCAGGGTGCCGGGAATCCGGCATCCGGCTCTTTATACTGGAGATATGCGGCCGTTCCGGTTTGCCCATCGGACGTGCCCGATGGATCCAGGCGCCGTTCCGGTGCGGCGCGATCCGGTACGCGGACGTTGCGCGTCCACCGAGGTTGCCGCATGCGCGCATGACAGACAGACGTGGAGACCCTGAATGCCCCATCTGCCCGAGGACGGCCCTGCCACATCATGAAGTGGACGATCACGCCCGCGGTGGGCCTCCCCGATCGCGAGGTCGCGTTGGTGCCGGATGCGAATCTGCAGGCGCCCGATGATGTCGTCGGCGGCCCGTGGAAGGCGAGCGGCGAACGCGCCTGCTTCGCGGTTGCACTCGCCGACCTGGGGCAGCCGCTGCCAGGTGGCTGGTACCGATTGGCCGGCCGTTTGTCGACCTCCGATGCGGCGGCCGGCACGCCCTGCCTGTATCCGACCTATGTCGATGGCCGCGAGGGCGACGCCCAGGTCGCGCTGCCCGATCCGGATGCCGAGGGCCGCATCGACGCACTTGTGCTGTTCAAGCACGATGTCGCCGGACTGCGCTTCTGTCCCGCCCAGGGGCCGGTACGGTTCGAACTGCAGGGGTTTTCCCTGCGCCGCGTCGGGCGCCTGGCAGCGCTTTGGCGGATGCTTTGTCCGACCGTGCGCGTGCCTGGCGGCACGCCCGCGCGCGTGCTCCGGTTCGCCGGCCATGTCGGCGCGCGTGGGCTGTCGCGCGCAGTGGACGCGCTGTACCGGGATTACCGGCGGCGGCTGCTTCCCGAGGACATCGGTGATTACGCCACTTGGGTGGCGCGCCATGACACCCTGACCACCGCGCGCATGCAGGACCTGCACGCACGGGCGGCCCTCCTTGGGCCCGCTGCGCCCCTGATCTCGATCCTGGTCCCGACCTACAGGACCCCGGAGCGCTGGCTGCGGCGGTGCATCGAGAGCGTAGTCGGGCAGGCGTACCCGCATTGGCAGTTGTGCATCGCAGACGATGCGTCGCCCGATGCCCGCGTCATGGAGGTGCTGCGCGAGTATGCGGCCGTGGACCGGCGCATCCAGATCATGCGCCGCGATGCGAATGGCCATATCGCCGAGGCCTCCAACAGCGCGCTCGCGATGGCGAGTGGCAGCTACGTTGGCCTGCTCGACCATGACGACGAACTGCGCCCGCACGCACTGCTGGAAATGGCTGAGGCCATCATCGCCAATCCCGGGCTTGCCCTGCTGTACTCCGATGAGGACAAGCTGGATGAAGACGGTCGGCGCTTTGACCCGTACTTCAAGCCGGACTGGAACCCGGACCTGCTGCTGTCGCAGAACTACGTCTGCCACTTCACTATGATCCGCACGGACCTGGTGCGCGAGGTGGGCGGTTTCCGAAAGGGCTTCGAGGGCAGCCAGGATCACGACCTGTTCCTGCGCTGTACCGAAAGGCTACCTGCGTCCCGGATCCATCACGTGCCACGGGTGCTGTACCACTGGCGCGCGATCGAGGGATCGACCGCGTTAACCAGGGATGCGAAGGACTACGCCGCCGATGCCGGCGTACGCGCGGTGGCGGGACACCTGGAACGGATGCATCCGGGGGCGCGCGCCGAAGCGCTCTCGCACGGGCATTACCGGGTGCGCTGGCCGCTGCCCGCGCTACCACCGAAGGTAAGCCTGGTCATTCCCACCCGCGACAGGGTGGAACTGCTGCGGACCTGTGTGGACAGCATCCTGGCCAAGACGCGCTATCCGGACTATGACGTGGTGATCGTCGACAACCAGTCCTCGGATCCGGCCACGCTCGATTACCTGGCGCGGATCACCCTCGACCCGCGGGTGCGGGTGCTTCCCTACGACGCGCCATTCAACTATTCGGCGATCAACAACTGGGCGGTCGACCAGTGCGATGGCGCCGTCATCGGCCTGATCAACAACGACATCGAGGTGATTTCACCGGATTGGCTCGGGGAAATGGTGTCGCAGGCGCTGCGCCCCGGGATAGGCGCGGTCGGCGCCATGCTCTATTACCCGGACGACACCATCCAGCATGCGGGGGTGGGGTTGGGTATCCACGGCGTTGCGGCGCATCTGTACGTCGGGATGCCGCGTGGTTACCCGGGACACGGGGCGCGCGCGCGGGTCGCCCAGCAGCTCTCCGCCGTGACCGGCGCCTGCCTGGTGGTGGCGCGCCATGCCTGGGAAGAGGTGGGGGGGCTGGATGAAGCCTTGCAGGTCGCGTTCAACGACATCGACTTCTGCCTGCGATTGCGTGCGACTGGGCGTCGCAACATCTGGACGCCCTTCGCCGAGCTCTACCATCACGAGTCGGCCTCGCGTGGGAGCGAGGACACCGAGGAGAAGAAGCAACGTTTCTCGCGCGAGGTGGAACTGATGCAACACAGGTGGGGCGGACAGCTGCTCGACGATCCGGCCTACAACGTCAACCTTTCGCTGACTAGCACATGCAGCGAATTGTCCAGTCCGCCCCGCTCGCGCGGAACCTGAGCCGCCGTGGCCGGCCCTCCCTTCGCTACTTGCTCAGGTGGAGTTCCAAACGGGGGACCAGATCGGTTTTGGTGCCGGCGGGATCCGTGAGCCCGGCCTGGCCCTTCCGTGCGGGATAGGCCCAGACCGCGACACGATTGGTGGCGTCGCCGCTCCTGGTCAAGATGTAGTCGATCTTCTGCGCCTTGGCGAGGACGATCGGCTGCGGAAGCTCGAAGACGAGGAAGTCGTTGTCCTTGGAGCCGGCAAGCGGCATCAGCGCCTCTTGGCAAGCGCCTTCCACGCACAGTTTCAGAGACAGCGATCCATCGGCCGAATTGCGATAGTTGCCCATCCGCACGCCCAACGCCTCGAGCTGGCCCCCGTTTCCCGAGTCGAGGCTGCCCGAGACCGACTGATTGGCGGTCAGCACCATTGCCTTGCCTTTGCCGGGGGCGACCGCCGAGTGCTCGACCCGGATGCCCGGGGACGCCGTCAGTGGGGCCGTGGTCGGGGTCGGTTGCACAGGGGAATCGGCCTTGTCGCAAGCGGTGACGGACAGGGCCAGCAGGGCAAATAGGATGGAAAGGATTGGTTTCATGGTGGGCTTGAGTTGCCTTGGAATGAAGAGGTATGGGGAGTCCGATTCCGTTTGGATGATACCTGCGGGGCGGGCTGCTTTCGTGAAGCGCGCCGGTCCGCGCCTGCAGGTTCGGAGGCAGCGGTCCTTTGTCCACCAGCGCCGGTCGACCTCTCGAACAGGCTTAGGCGCATGATGCTGCGGGGCATCCGCTACATGAGCTGGATGTCAAGTTGATTCCTGTTCGCTGACGTTCACGCCGAGGCGCCCGCTTCTGCACGCTGCCGTTTGCCCAGCCAGCGATCCACGAACCACATCGCGAGCAGGCTGGTGATCAGCAATGCGAGCCAGGCCGCGAGCCATCGCGACATCAGCGGCTGGTAATCGAACCTGATCGTGGCCGGTCCATCCACTAGTACGGCGGGCATGATTCCAAGCATCATTCCGGGCTTCGCGGCTATTCCGTTTACCGCAATGGTCCATTCTTCACTCATCGACATGGGAACAACGATGAATCCCGGCTCGCTGCCGGAGTACTGGATAACAAAGCTGTCCGGCGCGTACTGCTTGAGCCGGACATGTCTTCCAGAATGTGCACCCGGAGTGGCGTCCAGGCGTGCGACGAAATAGGGGCCGCGTGGACTGGACGTATTCTCGTACACGGAGATCCCGGCGGCGGTGAGAACGCGGCGGAAGGGTCCACGCGCTCCGGTACCCGGATGCAATGCGTACTCCACGGCCCCATCCGTGGGTACGCCATCCACGGACAACTCCGTCCCTGGAATCGTCGATTCCGCGGCCCATGCAGTCAGTCGTTTGGGGTCGCTTCCGGGCGGGGGCGTGTATGTCAGTGAAAATCCGTAGCGTTCGCTGCCGAGCATGATCGGCTGCGGAAAGTAGAAGTCCGCCATGGCATTGTCGACTAGGTAACGCGCGTCGATCCTTGCTTCAGCCAGTACGGTGTTGGTGTTGTCGAATAGGACAAGCTGGACAGTTCCCTTTAGGTCCGAGCGGCGATAGGTAGCCAGCCGTACGGATATGCCGCCTAGTAGCATCGGCTGCTTGAGCGTGAAACGCTGATGCCAGTGATGCGACGGCATCGGTGGCAACGGCCGGTGTTTTGCGGGCCGCGTGGCACCAGGGCCGACCGCATTCGGGTCCGTGCTGGCTACGGTCAGGTAGCGCACGTTCATTGTCGCCATTAGCGGCGATTCCGCCCGGATGTCGCTCGCCTTGAATCGCGATGACGTGTGCGAACTGAAATGTTTGGGAACCATCTCCCGCAAGGCGGTCCGTAATTCGGGTGTGCGGAACTGGTGCCCAAACCATTCCCGAATTCCATAGGCGCCGAGGGCGCCCGTGATATGGAACGAGTCATCCGCAACGACGAAGTCGAAGGGGCCGGCGTGTTCACGCAGATAATCGGTCGCCGGAATCTCGGGATAGAAGTAGGAGCTGTTCACCGGCCCGTTGTAGCGGCTGAAGAAGAACGTGATTTCGACGGCTTGAGCCGCGATGACCAATCCAATGCCGGCAATCAGAAGCCGGCGATTCGGCATGCTTCGTACCGATCTCCATGCATGGTCGATGGCGAGTGAGCCCAGCACGATCAGGCTGATGCCGAGCACGCCGATGCCGCGCGACCAGGAGTTGAAACCCATGCCCGGGAACCAGCCGACTAGGGATACCGGCACCAACCCGAAGACCAGAAAAGTCATGACGATGAGGAGCAGCACGCCAAAACGTGCCAGATCGCGGCTGTGCTTCCAGCGCACCACGGTCACTGCCGCCATCACGATCGAAAGTAACGACATGGCGAGACCGACGTACATGGTCTGCTCGACGCGCCTGTACTCGTAGGCCCATGGCGGGAGCAGCCGGTTGATGTATGAGGCGTCGAGATAACTGCCCCTGTTGTTACGGTATCCGAGGTCGTATTGCTGCAGGAAGTGCATCAGCTCGAGCAACGGCAATGCGCAAAGCAGGAATCCGAGGCCGATTCCAGCCGCGTACCAGAGTGCGAACCGGCTGCGCCAACCGGGATGCCCCCGTCCATTGGCCCACAGGACGAGGAAATACAACGCGGCCATTCCAAAAACAAGTTCTGCGACAAACGGAAATCCGCCGAGAATCAGCAGTGCGGACGCAGCGGCGATCGGCAAGGCACGTCGAAAACCTGGCCGCTCTGCGCAGCGGTCGATTGCCAGCAGCAGCCACGGCGCCCAGATGAAGGTGAATACGTGGGGCCAGTAGAGCCAGGCGGCATTGAAACCGCAGAATTCGAAGGTGACTGCGCCAAACAGCGCCGCGGCGAAGCAAAGCCGACGACGCAGGAAAAGATGCATACCCAAGCCGGCCACCGCCAGGTTGAGGATGATGGCCAGGTGAAAACCGAGTGCGGGCTGGGGAGCCGCCGCGAATACCAGAAAGGCCGGCGTATAGGTGCTGCTGTTGGGAACCAGGAGCGTGCTGCCACCTGCGTACTGGTCATTCCAGAGCGGCAGCCGTCCCTGCCGGATTTGATTCCTAGCCGCGATCCATGTCGGCAGTAGGCCATTGATGATGTCGGTCCGCTCTGGCTGCCGCACCTTGACCGATGGATCCACCCAGCTCCATGCGTGTTGCTTGGCGAGCACGTCCAAAGGCGTGATCGACTCGTGCTTGAACGGATTCGCGCCCAATGCGACGAATGCGAGCGCGACGTAACCAAAGAACAACAGGAAGACGGCCCCTCGAAGGCCTCCCCTGGGCTTTACGTCGCGACTCACGCCTCGCCGGCCGGCGTGGTGCCCGATCGACCTTCCAGGCGCTGTATACGCAAACTGATGCGTTCGAGCAGTTTGCGATTGGTGGCGATGAGTTCAGAGAGAGCACCCATCATCCACAGTAGCGCTCCGAGCAGGATGCACATGGCGGAGAAAACCACAGATTGCACGTGACCTTCCCCCCCTCCTTGAAGGTACGCGAACAGGAAGCGCAAGCCCGCAATCGCACCGAAGGCGAGTAGGGTCGCGCCAGACCAGAAGAACAGCTTCAGTGGCTTATAGATGATCACCACGCGCACGATGGTGAGCAGCGATCGGCGGACATAACTGGAAATGCTCCTGACCAGTCGTGATGGACGCAGGTCGGGGTTGGTCCGGATCGGCACCGACACCACGCGCAGGTTGCTCAGCCCGGCCTGGATGATCGTTTCCAAGGTGTAAGTGTAGGCACTGAAGACATTCAAGCGCATGGCCGTCTCGCGCGAAATGGCCCGGAAGCCGCTCGGGGCGTCGAGCACATCCGTGCTGCTCGCCGCGCGGACTGCCCAGCTGCCTAAACGCTGGAGCTTCTTCTTGATCCACGAGAAGTGCTCTGTCTCGTCGATGGGCCTCGCACCGATGACCATGTCGGCTTCGCCGGCAAGCACCGGGGCCACCAGCTTCGGGATGTCGGCAGCTTCATACTGGTTGTCAGCATCGGTATTGACTATCACGTCCGCGCCGAGTGCGAGGCATGCGTCAAGGCCGGTCATGAACGCCGTCGCCAAGCCCCGGTTGACGGGGTGCCGCATGACGTGGTCGACCCCGAGTTGCTTGGCCAGTTCCGACGTGCCGTCGCTGGATCCGTCGTCAACGATCAACCATTCAACCTCGTCAAAACCGGCCAGTGCACGTGGCAATGCGGCTAGTGCGATCGCCAAGGTGCCGGCTTCGTTGAGACAGGGGATCTGAATGATCAGTTTCATGTTGGTCTGAGTTCGGCAACGGGCTGCCACGGAATTCCGCTATCCTATAGGCTCGCGCGGCGCAGTCCAGCTTGATTCCCGGCTGGTCGCGCCATCGCCGTCCACCGCTGTCGACCCAGGTTCATCGCGACCGTGCCGTGGATCGGTCCCGCAGGGGTCGTGGGCAACG
>Ga0307414_10000423_pt1 | contig 22685 bp, 13 predicted proteins | sample DK1Ometagenome_FD_203804 | JGI IMG/M metagenome (GOLD analysis project Ga0307414, IMG submission 203804) | Maize rhizosphere microbial communities from greenhouse at UC Davis, California, United States - DK15-O-3 | ecosystem: Host-associated > Plants > Roots > Rhizosphere > Soil | place: USA... | reverse complement strand
GGCCAGGAAATGGTCATTGGACGCATCGCCATAGACAACGCCGCCATAGACGTCGACCGGGGCGATGTCCCGGTAGCACTCGGCCACGTTCTCGGCCTTCACCCAGATGCCCTGGTTGAAGCTGGAAACCTGCGGGACGATGTTGGTCATGTAGTTGGCGCGGCGGATGTAGGTCGCGTTGTAGTCCATGTGGTTGGAGGTCACCAGGTGGCCACGGTCATAGCCACTCCTGATGCTGGCATAGGACGCCGTGCTGTTCTGGCCCACGCAGCCGGGCGGCAGGTCCGGGTCGTTGTAGAAGCTGGACGGGCGGGCAGCCGAGCCGGTGTCGGCGGTGAGCGTGTACTCGTAGCGGGTGGCACTGTGGATGTTGCAGTCGTAGGTGAGGACGAAGCCCCCCTTGTTGAGGGTGACGACCTGGGCCTGGGCAGCGCCGGCGAAGGCACTGAATACGAACGCGAAGAAGAAGCCTGCAAGGCGCATTGCGATTCTCCAGCAGAAGATTCAGGACGCAGCGGCCCACCACGACCTGGCCGGGGGAGGTCGCGTGGAGGCACTGCGGAGACGGGTAGTGCGAACTGCGGTAGAAGGTGACCGCGAAGACAGGGCCATTGAGGCCGTGCGGTGTCGTAAGCGTCACAAGCTGTCGCCTTTCGGTCAACGAGGAGAGGGCGAAGCTGTGACCGCGCGCATGCAGTGGAGCTGTGTCAGATGGATGGCCGCGTGCATGCAACCTATGCGTGATAGTGCGTCCCAACGCTGGCGCGCAGCCCCGCTGTTCACGGCAGCCCCCATACCGGTGCGTATCGGCAGAGCGTCACCGAGGCGCCACCCAAACTGTGCGGCACATCAAATTTTAGGATAGTGTCCACTCTGCTGCCGGGGGCAGTGGGGTGCATGGCGACGGGGACTACACGCCGCATCCGCAATTGAAGCACCAGACATCACTGCGCTGGCGTTGCTGCCGGCGTGCATCTCGGGCTTTCAATGAAAGGGGGTATTCGATGCGCAATGCATGGATAAAGCGAAACAAATGGCTCGCGTTGACCCTGGTGGCCGGTGCTGCACTGGCCGCCGCTGCCGCGGGGATACACAGCGCCGGCTCCCAATCGAAAACAGGCAATCCTTCGGTGGATGCCCGCGCCGGCACCCTTGCGGGCCCGGCGGGCTCTGGGCCGGGCAGCAGCCTTGGCGAGCTTTCGAACCGCTACATCGTGGTCTACCGTGAAGAGCCGCTGGCTACCTACAAGGGTGACATCCGGGGCCTGCCGGCTCCGGAGCGGATGCGCCCTTCGGCCAGTGCGTCACGCGCGGCGGCCGCTACCGGCAACAGTCCGATGCCGCGCATTGCCGTACAGGGCGCGCGCGCTCGGGACTATGTGCGCTTCCTTGCTGATCGCCAGGTGCAGCATGAAGCACGCATCAATGCCACGCTGGGGCGCAGCGTGCGGGTGGAGCGGCGCATGCAGCATGCGATCAACGCCTCGGTGCTGCAGATGAACCCGCAGGAAGCCGGGCGTGTGCGTGCGCTGCCCGACGTGCAGCTCGTTGAAGAGTATCGTGAGTACGAACAGGACACCGACGTTGGACCCGGCCTGATCGGAGCGCCAGCGCTGTGGAACGGCACGCCCACACCATTCCGCGGCGAGGGGGTGGTCGTTGGCGTCATCGATTCGGGCATCAACTTCGGAAGCCCTGCATTCACCGCGCATGCGGAGGATGGCTACGAGCACGTCAACCCGCTGGGTGCCGGCACCTATCTCGGCACCTGTGCGCCGGGTGGCATCGATGAGGGGCGGTGCAACAACAAGCTGATCGGTGGCTATGACTTTGTCTGCGAGGCGCCGGGCAATCAGTGCGGCGCGGGCAATGTGCGTGAGGAGCCTGGCTTTGGTGATACCAACGGCCACGGCAGCCACACGGCTTCCACCGCCGCCGGCAACCCACACACCGCGATCTATCGAGGCAACCAGGTCCACATTTCCGGTGTTGCACCGCGTGCCAACATCATTGCCTACGATGCCTGCTACACAGAGATTTCCACCGGTCGCGGCTTCTGCCCGAACACATCGACGCTGGCGTCGGTGAACCAGGCGCTTGCCGATGGCGTGGTCGACGTCATCAACTATTCCATTGCGGGTGGCACCGCGCCGTGGGGTGAAGCGGTCTCGCTCGCCTTCCTCAACGCGTCCGATGCCGGCATCTACGTGGCGACTTCGGCTGGCAACTCCGGCCCGGGCCCGAACACGCTGGGCCACCTGGAACCCTGGACCGGCAGTACGGCGGCCGCCACCCATGGTCGTGGTGACATCGTGTTGTTCGCCGCGGTCAGTGGCCCGGGCAGCGTGCCGCCGGCACTTACCGCCATCCTCCTGACCGAAGCTTCCGGCGGGGTGCCGTTCGCCACGCCGATCGCAGCCACCACACCGCTGCGTGTGAGTGCCGGTATCGACGGCGTCAACGACGGCTGCGCCGCGTTCCCGGCCAACACGTTCCAGGGCGCCGTGGCGGTGATCCGCCGCGGCACCTGCAACTTCAGCGAAAAGGTCAACAACGCCGCTGCCGCCGGTGCGGTCGCGGTGCTGATCGGCAACAACCAGCCTACGCCGATCCTGCCCAACGTGGCCGGCAGCGCCATTCCCGCCTTTGCCATCGACCAGGCCGATGCCGATGCACTGCGTACGTTTGCCAACAGTGTTGGCAATGCCGCCACCGTCGGCATCGCCTATCCGGCGACCAAGGTCAGCAATACGCCGGACGTACTGGGCGATTTCAGCTCACGCGGTCCCGCCGGTATCTTCGATCTGGTGAAGCCGGACGTCACTGCGCCGGGCGTGCGCGTGCTCGCCGTGGTAGCTGGCAATGAAGTGACCGGTTCGGAAAATGCGGTTGGCCTGATGGATGGCACCTCGATGGCCTCGCCGCATCATGCCGGCGCCGCTGCGCTGCTGCGCCAGGCCCGTCCGGACTGGACCGTGCAGGAGGCGCGCTCGGCATTGATGATGACCGCGCGCCAAGATGTGCTGAAGGAAGACGGCGTGACACCGGCCGATGCGTTCGCGATGGGCGCGGGCCGCATCCAGGTGGATCAGGCGTTGCGGGCTGGCTTGGTGTTGAATGAAACCAAGGCCAACTTCCTGACTGCCGATCCGTCCAACGGCGGCGATGTGGCATCGCTCAACATTGCCAGCCTGGGCAAGCGCAAGTGTGCCGACAGCTGCAGCTTCACCCGCGTGTTCCGCAACGTGCTGCCGACCCGGCAGACATGGACCGCGAAGGTCCAGGGCCTGACCGCCGTGGTATCGCCGTCGCTGTTCACCCTGGCGCCGGGCGAGAGCAAGGCGGTGCGGGTGATCGTCACCACCGGCTCGGTGCCCAACGACGGCAGCTGGCGGTTCGCCAGGCTGATCCTGGCGCCGCAGGGCGGTGATACCAGCCAGCCGCTGCTGCGCCTGCCGATTGCGGTTTCGGTACCGCCGCCGCAGATCGTAACCACGCCGCCGTCGAACACGCTGAGCCTGCCGGTCGGTGGCAACGGCCTGTTGAACCTGCAGATCTCCAACACAGGCGGCTCGCCGCTTGAATGGCAGATCGACAACACCGGCATGGGTACGCGCACCTTGGTTGCACAGGCACCGAACAATGCCAACGGCCGCCGCTCCACGCGCTTCACCGACGCTGCCACGGTCGGTGCACGCGCGCAGTTGTCCGCCGACGACTTCACCCTGGGCGAAGCGACCGGTATCACCCGCATCGTCGCCGATGGCTTCGTCAACGGTGGCACGCTGACCACGTCGACCAACATCAACTGGTCGATCTACGCCGATGCCGGCGGCAATCCAGAGGGCAATCCGGAATCCAGCCCGCAACTGGCGGTGTGGTCGTATACCTCATCGGCAACCGGCGTGGGCGTAAGCACGTCCGGCTTCGCCAGCATCAACCTGGATCTGGCGGCGGCGGGACAGAACGTGAACCTGCCGGCGGGCCGCTACTGGCTGGTGGTATCGGTGCGTGCACCACTGGCCACCAGCTGGTTCTGGTTCAATGCCACCAGCGGCGACAACGTCTACCGCGGCGCGATCATCAACCCTGATGGCAGCGGTGCGTGGTCGGCAACCAGTGGTGCGCCTGGCCTGGCGTTCGGCCTCGGCGGCAGCAATACCTGCGGTGCCACCTGGATCGGCGCACCGACCCGTGCCCTGGGCCGCATCGTGGCCGGTGGCAACCAGGTCACACAGGTGTCGATCAGCGCCGCCGGCCTTGCACCCGGCAGCTATTCCGGTTTCGTCTGCATTGGCAGCAACGACCCGATCACGCCGAAGACTGCCGTACGCGTGGCGTTGACCGTGACGCCGTAGGGCGACGCTGGCACCCGGGCCGGCCCTGCGCAGGGGTTGGCCCGGATCCAACTGTTTCCGGCACTGGCCGGGAACCTTCCTTGATGGACCTTGGGGGTACCGTGAATACGATGCACAAGCACATCCTTGCCGTGGCGCTGGCCATGGCAACCACGCCGGCGTGGGCCGGCGATACCTGCCAGCTGGACGATGGTTTCGGCGGCGTGTCCAGCGGCGGCGCCAGTGCCGGCGGTGCGGCCTCGATGGCCTGCGGCAATGGCGCCAACGCCAGCGGTGATCTTTCGGCCGCGGTGGGTACCGGCGCCAGCGCCAGCGGCACCGGCAGCACTGCCATTGGTGCCGCCAGCAGTGCCTCGGGCAACCAGAGCGCCGCAGTCGGTGTAGGCGCCTCGGCCACCGGCGCCAACAGCAGCGCCATCGGCGACAGTTCCACCGCCAGCGGCGACTTCAGCAGCAGCAGCGGCTCGGGCAGTTCCGCCACCGGTTCGTTTGCCACGGCGTCGGGTGCAGGCAGCAATGCTACCGGCGAGAACAGCACGGCCGTGGGCAGCCTGTCCGAGGCCAGCGGTGCCAACAGCAGTGCGGTGGGCAATGGTGCCGTCGCTACGGCCAGCGACAGCGTGGCACTCGGTAATGGGTCAGTGGCCGACCGTGCCAGCTCTGTATCCGTTGGCAGTGCCGGCAACGAGCGCCAGTTGACCAACGTCGCGGCCGCCACCCAGGGCACTGATGCTATCAACCTCAACCAGATGAACACTGCCAATGCCGATACGCTGTCGTCGGCCAACAGCTATGCCGATGCGCGCGCCACGGCGACTGTCAATTCGGTCAACAGCTACGCCGACAGCCGGGCGGCGGCCGCGGTAGACACCGCCAATGCCTATACCGACGCCAGCAGCGCCAGCACGCTTTCGTCGGCCAATACCTATACCGATACGAAATCAGCGCAGGCGGTAACCACGGCAAACGCCTACACCGATCAGCGCCTTGCCCAGTTCTCACTCGATAGCAACAGCCTGCGTCAGGAGGTGGATCGTCGCCTGCGCCACCAGGACCAGCGCATTGACCGCATGGGTGCGATGAGTTCGGCGATGTTGAACATGGCCATCAACGCCGCCGGTTCTCAGAGTCCGCGCGGCCGTATTGCCGTTGGTGCCGGTTTCCAGGGCGGCGAGCAGGCGCTGTCGATTGGTTACGGCAAGCGCATCGGCGAGCGCGCCTCGTTCTCGCTGGGCGGCGCCTTCAGCAACGGCGAGAAGTCGGCGGGCATGGGCTTCGGCGTCGATCTGTAAACGCGCGAACGGGCAGGGGGCGTGCATCGCCCCTGTTCCCGCCGGGCCAGCTGATGGGTTTCTTCAATCGGCTGAAAGGTCCCAAGCAGCTGCAGTTGCGCCACGGCGAGCACGCACTCCATGAGGCCTTCGGTACGCCGGTGGAATCGAGCGCCAGGCGGCACTGCAGCTGACGTCGCAGGAGGGTAGCTGGAGCCGCTATCCGGACTTGCAGCCCCTCCCACAGACGCGTCGGGGGCATCGCCTGGATGCATGCACGCACGCGCGTGGCGCCTCTCCGTGTCCGCGCATTGGTCCAGGATCTCCGCAGCCAGCCGTTCAAACTGCGGCCAGAACTGTGCCGGATGGCGCACCTGCGCCAGCCAGTGGGCGAGCATCTCGGCCAGCGCATCAAGTTCCGCCTGTAGTTCCGGGCGCACGTTCATCCCGCGGCTGCCGCCACGTCCAGCGCAGCGCGATAGTGATGGGCGTCCTCAATGAGGGGGACGCTGAGCTCCGGCTGCAACACGCCATCCACATGCAGCGTAGGCTGCCCCCACGCAGTGCCGGTTGAAACGAAACAAGGGTAATAGACCTACCGACCCGGGTGCTGTGTCGAGTTCTCGAGGTATCCGTCTCTGGATTCCTCGCGCGCGAGCTGGGGCAGGGCGGCTGAAGCGGGGCGGAATCGCCGGGTTTGTCTTCTACTTCCGCACGCCACACCGCTCATCCTCAGGCACATCGCCAGCAAGCGCCAGCAGCAGCCGATCCTGCAGCGTAGGTTCCTGCACGCCAGACAGGACCTGCTCCAGATAGGTCAACGGCACCAGTGACCATTGCAGCGTGGCCTGCAAGGGGAAGATCGCAGGCGCCCGATGCTCGGTACCCAGTGCAACCCTGATCAGCAGAAGCGGCGGCTGCCTCTCCACGTGCAGCACCGGCACACCCTTGCACCGGATCAGGAAGGAATCCGTCGCGGGCGTCCCCTCCAGGAACTCGAAGCCCTCCCGCGCCCGCGCATCTGCGAATCGAAGCGCGTGGCGGCGCAGCGTCCAGAATGTCTCATCGGGAACGCCACGGTACGCGAGCACTTCCGGCTCAACAGGCTCTGGCGAATGGATCTGTACTGCAACGACCAGTGCCAGAAAGAGCATCCACATCACCCCATGGCGCACCTTCATTTCAGGCCCCACCGAAGTGATCCTTCAGTCTGCCGGCTGCAGCCGTTCGCTTGCGTGGGCTGCCAGCCCAAGGCCGGCCATGATCAGTCCTTCCATCACCCGGTCGCCAACGTACTGCTCCGGCTCGCCGTTCTGGCGGGTGCGTTCTGCGGCCAGCAGCACTTCCAGCACCACGCGCAGCCCCGTCAGCGAGCAGTCGGCATCGGCCAGCGCCATCTGCCGGCCACGCAGCTGATGCCGCTCTGGCCAGGGCTGGCCGTTGGCGGCCACGCCCGAGCCGATGCTGTGCAGCAGCGCGATGAGGGTGTGGGGATCCACGGCAGGCCCGGCCGAGGGTGCCTCATGGATGGGCTGTGGGGCAGGGGAGTAAGGCGTGGTCATGGCGGGGCTCCTTGCGTGCAGGCAGAAGCCGCCACCGATAAAGGTGGCGGACGATGCGTGGCTCGAAATCCGGCGTGCAATCAGACCGGCAGGCGCAAGGCCTCCACGCACCGCCCGCCATAGCCGGCAGACGGATTGCCAGCCGGCACCACCTTAGCGATGGTGCCGACTGGCAAGCGTAAGTCACGATTACACAACCGGGATTTCGAGGCCCGACCACCGGTTTTCGGTGGCATGGCAAGAAATACGCCCGGTTGTGCGCGCTGCCAATACAGTAAGGGCAATGCCGTCACCGTTTTCGACGTTTTCAGAATCGTTGTATGGCAGGGAAGGGCGCTAGAGGCTTGGGCTGCAAGGGCTGCCGGCGATGCCGATTGGCCCGCATATTTCGTGCCGGTACCGACATGCTCTGACTAAGAGTAGGGCGGATGCGACAAATGGATGGGCGGGGCGAACCCTGGCCCGCGCTGACGCCGCGCTCCACGCCATGGCACTATTCGGGATGCGCCAGGGGCGCTTGAGAGGGGGAGTACATGGAACGTACGCAGAAAACGCTAACGATGGCCGATGTGGCTGGTTGGGGCTCGGCTGTCGTCACGTTTGGCTTGATTCAGGGCGCGCTCTATCTGAAGGCGTATTGGGGCCACTTTGGCCTTGATCCCTTTCAGTTTGTTGCGGTGAGTGAACTGGCCTTGGCCGGCCTGGCAGGCATCGGCATGGTGTTGTTTCTGATGCTGGTGGCCTTGCTGTTTAGCGGCTGGGTCGACGTGAAGCTGACGAGCGGAGCCTCCAAAAGCAAGCGGTTCGCCTGGCTGGGTCCAACGATCTTCTTCACTGGGGTAGGTGCGCTGCTTTGGTGGTCGAACGCGTGGCCTGTGCTGATAGGGCTTTTTCTGACCATCATCTGTGCGCTGGCCGTGCATCTCTCGCCAGTGATACCAACCGCCGTGAAAGAATCCCCTTGGCTGATCTATGCCTTGGTGATGCTGGTCTATGTCTCGATAGTGTCAAGCATGCTTGGTTCCGAGCGTGCCGAGAAGATTTCGTCTGGGGGCGGCAAGCACGTGACGGCTGTGACTGTTGATGGAAAGGTACAGGGCGGCCTTAGCCTGATTGGTCGGCTTGGTGATAGCTATGCGCTGTGGGACCCGGCGCGGAAGGCTGCTGTGCTCGTGCCTGTTGGCGATGTTGGAAGGTTGGAGATTGCGCGAAAGGGTGTGATGCCTGTCCCTGCTGCGAAATAGGGCTGGGTTTTGGCAATCGCCAGGCAGGGAGTTGCAGTGCATCTGAGATCGCGGAATAGCGATAAGGGATGTTTATCGGGGGTAGGGGAGGGCGACTTCCGTCCCAAGCCTGCTCTTCAATTTCCCAAACTTCGAACTTCAGCCAATCCGTCGACTGCTGACGCTAAAGGTCATTTAAGCAGTATGAAATTCTGAATTGGTCTCGATCAACAGTCTTGGTGCGCCCTTAGCGGCCATGACACCTTTTAAATTTTGCTCCACTGCCGCACGGACACGGTTCATTCCGCCCCGGCTTTTTGGCCTTAAAGGGAGGGATGGCCATCTTTGACTGTTTAAGATTCACCACCCGCTTGGGGTGATCCATTTGCGCGGCGTCCTCGTAAATGTGGTCGTTTTCCTCCGTTCGCACCGACGGTATGTGGACCGCAAAGTACTGCGCCCGTTGATAGGCTCCATCAGCACTGACCTCTGCCACGACACCGATGACGTCGGAAGCCTTGATGGCCAACGCAGACGCGCTGGCCTTGTCGTTCACCCTCGCCCAGTCGACTTGGTGGCCGTGTTGTTGAAGCCAAACGAAGAGCGGCTTGCCCTCCCCGGATAGAACAAAGTAGCGAGCGGGGTGTTTGTTCAGGGTCTGACGAAGATCGGACAGCATCTTGGCCAGATCATTACGGCCTTCCTCTCCAAGATCACGAATATGGCTCTCTGCAGAAAGCCATCCTCTTGCTCGGGTGGCGTCGAGCGCCCCAAGCAACTTCAGCACCTCCTGTGGGAAGTGCTGCGTTGGAAATGACCCGCTTCCCCAGTCCTCACCTTCGAAGCTTTTGTCGATGATATCGCTCATGCCTTCCCACACGAGCATGTCCACCTTGTCACCTTTCAACTGATCGGCAATGTCCTGATCAAAACGGTTCTTCTTCAAGTACGCGCCCAAGTGATCGAACTCATCGAATAGGTGGGCGCGCCGCATCCCCGCCACTGCCTGCCGTACTTCCATGTAGTGGGCAAACTGGCCAGCCGAGGGAAGGAAACGTTCGAGAACAAACAGTTCGTCGATGGACAGTGAAACGAACGCATGCTTTCCAAGCAGCGGCTCAACCTGCGGTAGTTCCTTGCAGTATGTAGAAAACGGCGAGAACGACTCTACTGTCAGGCCGATTGGCACCATCACGCGGTAGTCGGCGTAGCGAACACGGCCACACTCTTCGTATCTACCGTCCACCAGATGGTAGAGGGGCACTTCATCCGCCGAATCCAGATAGTTAAAGAAGCGCTCGCATTGCTTGTATGCCTTGAGCACCAAGTCCTGTACAGACTGGGCATGGCGGGAGAAATCAAGCGCCGGCGATGCGATGGTGGCGGCTGCACCGGCCTTGGCTTCAACGAGGAAAAGAACGTCATCAACTAGGATGAGGGTATCGTTCTCGGACCACTGTTTGCTTGCAGGATCCTTGTAATAGACCTCCTGGAACACTGTGGCGCCGGGAAGCTGGGCAGCAAGAATTTCGGCGAAGGCAGCTTCGCTCATTGTTTTCTGCCGCTCTTCAAAAGTCTTCTTGTAGTCCGGCCTTCGCTGAAGGAGATTGAAAAGAAGCGCACGATATCCCGCATCGCGGGTGAAGCACGGGTCGATGGCGTAGTAGTCCGATCCAAGCTGAATTAGGGGTTTCTTCCGGGCAGGTAGTGTCCGGTAGGGTGTTCCCGCAAAATCGCCCGCCGCGAAGAATTCGATTTCCTCTCCGCGCTGGTATGCCAAGTCCATCAATAGCGTCGGCGGCAGTTTGGTGTGACGGCTCACGTTGGCGATGCCGCCCCGGAACATGTCATCCATCGCCCGGCCGGCGGCTTTTGATTGTTCCGCATTTTGCGCCACCCATGCCTCCATAACATCCTCCAGAGGCTTGTTTTGTGCCATAGCGAAAGCTTGAGCCGCCTCAAATTGCGCCATCATCTCCATTACTGCATCGGCTTGCCCGGAGCGCGTTGCGTCAGCCATCGCTTGGAAGCCTTCCGCGATATCGGTGGCATCGACGCCGTACGTTTCTTGCAGGACATCATTGTGTGGTGCCAGAACGTAGCTGTAAAACTCGCCCTCCAAGACTTGGTAGCGATTCCCGCGCAGCATGACCCAAGTGGATTTCACACGGAATTCTATGTCGGCCGTATTAGGGCCGAAGACACCATCTTTGGTATCGGCGGAAGAGACCATGGCGAAAAACATGGCCTGTTCCCGCAGTTTTCGGCTAAGATCAAACAGCTCTGCGCACTTGGCTTCATCGAATGTCACGTCCGCAGGGGCAGCATCTGCCGCGAGAACCGCGTGCACGTACTCCAGCAGAAACTGATTTTCGTTGATCAGATCATCCGGACGCGCGGCTCCATTTTGCTCCTGGGTGACGCTCTGGTCTGCTATCGATTTCATCATGCGCTGGGCGTAGATATAGCCGAGCAGATCATGCGGAGGCATGGCGACGATCAGCTCGCGCATGCGGGCGGCGATAGCTTCCATGTCCTTCACCAAGGAAATGGCAGCCTCTTTTCGTTCTTTTTCGCTCATAACTACCTGCGCCTGATATCACTGAATCCTAATTTATGAAGAATATACCCCAACTGACGTAGCCGCCGCTTTAGCTCGGTCGACCCGCCCCCCCCCCTATCCGGCGGGGATCAACTTCCGCCCCTGGGCGAGAGTAGACGCTGGCTAGACAGAGGATTAGGAAGATTTATCGAGGGTAGGGAAGGGCGGTCTCCGACCCAAGCCGGTCGTCGCTCGGTCAAGGCAGCGGACGTACGTGGGCGAGGGGGCGCACAGCGCATCAACGCTCCGTCTGCTCGAGTTTTCCGACTTCCCCGAAATGTCGCGGGGAATGGTCGAGCGCGTGATGCGGGCAATGGAGCGTGTGGACCCAGATCACTATTCAGTGTTGATGGCGGAAACTGCCTAGATGGTTATGTCCGCTTCTGGCCGAGAGCGGACATTGGCCCAGCGGGTAGGGTAGGGAAACTGCTATCCAACTTTAGCACTAGGGATATTGATCGCCGGTATGCGTAGTGCCGAACTTTCTGGGGCGCAAATCCAATCCTCTTGCGGTCACAAATGCCCCATACCCTAGGTCGGCAGACAGCGCTTTCGCTTCAGCATCTAGCCGAGCGATGACCTCTTCGAACTCCACTCTGCTTCCGGTATCGGGATCCCTCCATGATCGATCGGTGGAAATCGAGATCAATAGGCAACCTACCCGGCGGTGCTCTGGAGCCAAGTACTTTCCAACCAGTTGCGAGTGAAGCGCGTCCCGTAGATCCAGATAGGAGTAGCCATTCTCGCCGATCTTGAGCTCGATCACTGCCTCAAGGTGTGCTGTTGTAGATGCCAGCCGGATGTCAGACTCCTTTTCATCCCCCGTCACAGCTTCCTGATTGACCGCGTAGACGCCCCGGGACACATTCTGCAACTCTGCCGCCAGTGCACGGCGCAGCAATCGCTCGACGCTGATCGTCGCCCAGAGCTCCCTTGGTGACACATCCTGAACGAGAAGATCATCGAGGTCGGAAAGTCTCGTATCGAGCAATGCCGCCATCTCTACTCGACTAGTTGGCGAGAAATCATGCTCACGCTCCAGCCTTACGACTTGGGTCTCGCTAAGCACGACGGCATCGCAGTCTTCCGCCAGCTTCTCTCGAGCAACCGCACGAACCCGGTCGCGGTAGTGCGCAACTTCCGGATCATCGGCCAACTGTATCTTGATGTCCCATGCCCCAGGACCCTTGATGTCCAACAGTGCGCTCACGAGCACGCTCCGGGCATGTTGTGCATGATCTCTGGCACTGGGCGAGTGGACGCCCTCATGGTGTAAGTCATCCTCAAATCTAATGTGACGGTTTGCCAACCTGACGAGGCGCAACAGCAATTCAGGCGATGCCTCAAACCTCGATATATCCAGCTCGGATCCATGAAAGAACAACGATGAGAACCAGCCAACGACCTCCGATTGCGGCGCGGGCAAGACTGAGCACGACAGCCGTTCCATTTCATCGATGCAAACCGCAGGATCCAGGCGAGCGAGGATCGGAAGCCAAAAATTTACCTCAGTAGTTTCCGGCGCGCCCTGCAATTTCGACAAGCCTACGGCCCGTATACGTGCGGCGTCCTGATCATCTCCATGTTCAAGAAGAAGCTTTGCTGCGCGACCGACTTTGTCGGCTTCCAAGATGGATGCGTCTTCCTTAGCAAGTGACTCGTTCAGCCAGGATCGAATGCGTCCGTGGAACAGTGAGATGACCGAGGAAGATGCATGGGATAGATCCTGCAGGAGCATCGAGTGCTTCGTGGCTGCATCCTCCAGCTCGTCCATGAGTTGACTCCCGATAGTTGAATCCAGAACTGTCGGATGCGCCCGCGCAACAGCTTCGAGCCAGGCGGGGAGTCGATTCAGGTCCAACAACGCGTAACGGCAAGCGAGATCAGCTTCCTCAGCGGTGAGGCTAGCCTCCCAAGAGGCATTCTCCGACTCAGCGTAGAGGCCAGCAAGACCCATGCGCCAGCGCATCAAATAGCTGTTCCTCTGATCAGCTGGCCGCTCCGACTTCAAAGTGGGGCGATCTTTGCGCCACGTGGCTGCGAGCGCGATCCTGAAGCGATGCACCATATCCTTGTCGAAAACGCGCTCTATGAACCCGGGGTTCCATCCAGAGAACGAGCGATCATGGGCACGCTTTTCCATAGCCCGCCAAAGGTTCCAACTTGTATTGTCGATGCGACTCGCCGAGAAGGCGGCCTCTGGATCATTGTTCAGCTCTCGCCAGAACAGTTTCCAGCTGGCCAGAGCCGTGGCGTGCTTCCGCTGGGATTTCTCCCTGCGCTTTTCGGCTTCTATCTGCCACGCAGGGGGCGGGCCAGGGTTTTCCACTGCGTTCAGATATTCTTTGGCACGGGTCTCCAACGCTTCGGTGTCACTAGCTACCTCAGCCAGCTTCTTCAACCATGCTAGGCGATTCGGGTGGTCGCCCGAGCAGTGGAGCGCAGTTTCGAGGGCTAGCTGGCGATCTTCGAGCGACCTGGAGGTATCAGCGAGCGCAGCCATCAACCAGTCGCCATCCTTTCGGAGTTCGAGCTGGTATGCGCCGTGCGACTGGAATTGATGAAGGCGAATGTATGGCTCGCACTCGTCTTTCGGGTGGTGTTCTCTAACTAGACGATCGCTTGACCAGAACACGCCTGCACGGACTTCGCTCGGTGCATTGATGAGGGTAGTCCTAAGAGTCTTGGCATCTTCGGAGCTATCGTGATCAAGCCTTGCCAGTAAGCCGGTCAAAGCGACTGCATCAAAAAGATCGGCGCCAGACTCACCCATCTCCAGTCGGCGCCGGCTGGCAACCTGCAATGCCGAGATTAGATCCGAACGAGCGGAAGCAACTTGATAGTACTGTTCGTTCCAACTACAGGAGCTGGATACCAGCTCTTTCAGTCCGTGCTGCAATTCGGTCAAGGTCGTTCGATCCAACTTCGCCTTGGTAATTGCTAATGGCAACAGGGTTGAGACGCCCCCAATCTCACGGGATTTTGGAGAGAGGCGTGCAAGAATCTTGATGAGCTGCGAAACCGGTAAGTGATGGGGGAATAGTCGGAGGATCACTGACCGCGCTAGGTCATCGGGCCAGTCCGTTGACGCCGAGGCAACTAGATCCAACAAAACCGGCAGACGCGAATCACGCAGTTCCGCGAGCGCTAAGAGACTATTCAACCGATCGCGCGAATCGGACTTTGGATCGGTGGCTATGGTATGAGCGATGTCTGCACACCCGGTCATCCGTCCGGCGGCGATCAATTCAAGCAGCATCTCTCGAACCTCAGGATTCTCGACGCCCGCTGCCCATAGTCGGGCAACGACTTCATCGAGATCGTTCGTCGCCATACGTTGGACTTGCAGGCTCGGTATTCCTTGGCCCCTCCAGCCACCGGCACCGTACTTATGAACGTATTGTTCTAGCGCCTGCTTCTGCAGCGTCAGGCTCAAGGAGCCAGGATCGCCATACCGCAGCAAAACGCTCGGCTCGTGATCGAGCAGTTGGGAACGAACTGGAGAGATGTAGGGGGCAAGCCAAGCCGCGACGGGCTGGAGTGATGGTTTGACGATATGTTGACCTTCCGGTGTTGTAGCAAACAGCAGGCGCATAAGTGCGCGAACCGGGAGGCCTCTATGCACTAGAAATTTGAGTCGCTCTGCCGCTAGGAACTCGACGATGGATCGGTTGTGAAATCGAACGCGCCCGTAGGTTGCGAAACCGAATAGAGGGCGCTCGAGTAGCGTTTTCACCTCATCGTCTGACCAGTCATCTAGTACCTTGCCCGGGTCCAGGGTGGCGTCCCCTCGGCCGCGATCATCGTCGCTGCTGTGCCAGAGCGTTAGTTTTCGCGAAAGCAGCGCCGCCAACGCCAATCGGCTAGCGCCGTCGCGTGCCCGCTGCGGCGGTAATTGCGCGCGTTCTGAGCGGTCGCCGCGAGCCCGCAGTTTGATATCAATACTGCTATCCACTTGCTCCCAATGAGCGCGGATACGTCCGTGCAACTTCCAATCGCCACAAAGCTCGAGGAAATCTAATGGACGTTTCGCGAAATCATGGGCGTGGTGGGCGTTGATAGCCTCCAGTAGCGAATTCGGATCTTGCACGCCCTGAGCTTGCGCGAGGATACGCATTTGCTTCTCGTCTAACGCCGAAAGGGCAACTACGCGCCATTCCGGCGTTGATCGCTTGGTTGGCTTCTCCCTATTCACGCTCATCGCAACATCGGCGAAGTATTGCTCCGGAACGAACACTTCTGGAGTTGCTCGGACTGGGAGCCACTTATGAATAGCATTCAAGTCGAACGCGGTTGGCCGCGTCGTCAAGATGATGCAAGCTCGATCGAGGTTTTCGCCCAGGACTGAGGCGAATTGCTTGAGGGTCGCTTCGAAAGAGCGTCTCGTAAGCTTAAGTTCGTCGACCGAGTCCAGAAAGAAGTAGGCCCGCTCGGTCTGCGCTGATATCCAATTTTCGAACCGTTGCTTCTCTTCAGCAGAAAACTGCCTTTCCAGCTGGTCCGTTGCCAGCGCTGCCAACTCGACAAAGAACGCCGACTGCCCTTCCTCCCAAAGCCTTTGCTGCTGGCGCTGGCACTCGTACGTCTTGCCCATGCCGGCCTCGGAGATGATCAAGATGCGCTCGGATTCCAGAAGGGCAGGCCATCCTATTCTGCCCCCCATTGCGAGATCAGCCAGGAGCTCAGCAGTCTCGATTTGTGTGCTTTCGTCGGACGGTAGATCGAAAAACGTACGTTCGAGAGTCTGAGCTTCCGTAGCCATCGTGTTCCAGAAAGGTTGTCGTTTAAAGGTTGCGTCAATCGGCCGTAAACATATGCAGAAACAGCAATCTCGCAGTCCTAGTCATCATCTAGCAAGCGAGCAGCGGGATTGGCAGTTGCGCCGCCAGCCTGGAAGTACCCCACAACACTCGAGACCGAGCGGTGCTCGGTCAGCTGCATGATCGCCGGCAGCGCTACGCCCTGGCGGCTGGCTTCTGTCACGAACCCCGACCGCAGGCTGTGGCCGCCAAAATCTCCCTCGCGAGTACGTTATCAGCAGAGTTGGGCATCAGTACAGGAGACTTCGTATGGCTCGCGGCATCACCGAATCTGACGTCCACACTGCCGCCGACGAACTGGTGGCCAAGGGCGAGCGCCCAACCGTCGAGCGAATCCGGGCTCACTTGGGGACCGGCTCCCCGAACACAGTCACTCGCTGGCTGGAGGCGTGGTGGAACCGACTCGGCACGCGCCTGCAGCCACGGCGTCCGGACTTTGATGACGCACCAGCTGTGCTGGCAGAACTTGCTGGGCAATGGTGGGAGCTGGCGCTGAAGCATGCCAAGGATGCGGCTCTTCGTGAGTTCGCAGAGACTGAGCAGACACTGGCTACCCAACGTGATGCGCTGGATGCCAGGTCACGGGTGGTGGCTGACGAACTGAGTCAAATGCGTTCTGAGCGCGGCGCCGCCGTCGCCAGCGAACGCGTTGCTACTACGCAAGCCGCAGAACTGGAGCGCCTGGCCAACCATCTGCACGTACAGATCTCAGAGCTCACGGAGCAGCGGGATCTCGGGCTTCGGAGAGCTGATCGAGCCGAGGCAACAAGACAGCAACTTGATGCCCGGCTTCATGAAGTGCTGGAAACGGCGAAATCTGAGCGAGAGGCCTGGACCGAGTACGTCAGATCTGTTGAGAATCGAGCGCTCAGCGACGTGGATCGATCTCGCCAAGAGGCGAAAGATCTCCAGGCTCAACTCAACAATCAGGCCAAAGCCCAGTCGGCAATTGCGCGCTCAATTTTTGCCCGGAGCCACTGGTTGTAGCTCTCGGCTACTTCAGCTGACTCAGATCCGGGACTGCTGGAATTGGGCTTGACCATGGAAAGAGCGTACTCCAACTGTTTGATGCATAGAATCACAGCAGATCTAGTGGCAGGCAGAAGGAGGGGACGTTAGGAACAGGATCGAAGGCAGCGACAGTCGACAAATGCTTGCATACTTAGGATCGTGCCCCTGAACGCCTCAAAATTCCTAATAGAATCAACAACGGGCACGATCCTAAGCAAAAGGACACGAATCAAGAAAACTGACAAGAGCCCGACGAAAGCAGCCCAGCGGCGCAGCCTGTGCCGGGTACGGAGCATTTCGCATAATGTATATTATGTTCAAAACAGACTGAGCATCGACTCCACTACCAGGCCCGACCAATGGCACCTCGGGCATCACCCGGGGTCCAGCCCCAGCCATAGCGCCTCTGCACCCCTGGTCGCCGGCGCCCCAGGGGCAACCCGGCATGTCCTGGCAGCACACGCCCACACAAGCAGTCGCAAGGTCCAGTCTCCACTAGTCAGGCGTACCTCACCGGACTAACGTTCAATTCTGAGGGAAACCCAAGCCCTCAGCCCTGCAGAATTCAACGCCGACAGACCTGCGGCCATCGTGACGCGTCACGATAATGGCGCCCGTCAACCTGTCAATCGCGCCGCTCTGGAACGTCTCGTGATTGGAACTGTCCTTGACCAGAGCGTGGACGCTGGCATTTCGCCAGCGGAGCCCGCACTCGACTTGCGCAGCGCACGCAGTCCGCGCGCTCATTGCAGATGCGATTCAAAAATCATCAGACGCAACAGGCTACTTCGCTGCACCCGCGCTGTGAGATCCCGACACAAACCTCCAACTTTTCCTACTTCCACTCTAGGAAAAGTCTCAAAAATCGAATGTTTTCGATGCTCGACGCGACAGCGGCGCCAGAATGAGCGCCACGCCACTGGGCGCTGACAACACTCCTGCGCATGAACGGATTCCCTGCACCGCGCCGGCTTCGCCTGGCCCTGCTTGATGACCATGACGTCGTCCGCCGCGGCACGGCCTTCCACCTGGGCAACGACAGCCGCTTCGAGATCGTCGCCAGCCACAGTGACAGCCAGGCGTTCGTGCAGGCGCTGCAGCAACGTCATGCCGATGTGGCCATCATCGACATCACCCTGGCGCCCGGCGATATCAGCGGCACCGAGCTAGTCGAGCACCTACGGCAGGCACTGCCGCGGGTAACGCTGCTGGGTTTTGCCGGACAGACCTCGGTGGCGATCATCAACCACCTGCTGGATGCCGGAATCAGCGGCTTTGTCGGCAAATCCGAGCCGTTGATTGAACTATCCGACGCGGTCGTACGCGTGTCCCAAGGGCTCTGCCGCATTCCGCCGTCGTGCAAGCTGCTGACGCCCTGCGATGCACTTAGCCGCAACGAGCGCGAGGTCATCCGGCTGGTCCTGGATGGGCTGACCGTCTCGGAGATTGCCCTGCATCGGCACCGCAGCATCAAGACCGTCAGCACGCAGAAGATTGCCGCGCTGCGTAAGCTGGGGTTGCGTAATGACGCGGAGATCTTCGCGATACGGCAGCAGTTGGAGGCGCTGTGACCGCGCTGTCCAAGCGTGGCCACAGGCTCATGCTGCTGGCGCTGTTTACCCTGCTTCCCTGTACGTCCGCAGGCGACATTCAGCACGGAAAATGGACAGCGGGGCGCGTGGTCCGGGTGGCCGCGGCCCCCACGCTGCACCCTGCGCCCGAAGATGCTGCCGACCCCGAGGTGCTGCAGACGCTGGCGCATGGCTATGCCGCGCTCGTGGCCCGCCATTCCGGCCTGACCTTCGTCGAAGTCCCTTTTTCCAGCACCCTCGCCGCGATGGCCGCCGTCTGTGAGGGGCGGGCCGATCTTGTGCTGGCGATGGGTGCTGACGATGGGGCACGCCTGCCCTGCCCCAGCCTGGCGCCCTCGCGCAGTTTTCCTGGCGGTGCCAGCGTGCTCGCCGGCCGCATTGGCGAGCGCTTGCCGCGGCGGGTTGCCGATCTCGGCACGCTGCGCATCGCTGCGGTTGAAGGAGGCCCCTACCCTGTGTGGCTGGCACAGCACCACCCTGCAGTACCTGTGCTGCCGCACCCCAGCATGCGGGCGGCATTGGCTGCCGTGGATGCCGGCATTGCCGACGCTGCGATCGGCCTGGAATCCACTGCAGGTGCGATGGCACGACGTCACTTCTCCCACAGCCTGCGGTTGCAGACAGTGGATGCCGATCTTTCGACCCAGCTGCATCTGCTTGCCCGGCGCGAAGACCAGGCGCTGCTGGATCGTATCGAGGCGGCATTGGATGACATCACCATCGAAGAGCATGCCCAGTTGCTGCAGCGCTGGGCACGGCAGACGCTGCCGGCCGCGCTCGGCCAGAAGGTGCGCGAAGGCCTTGATGGCACCGTGCTCTGGCTGTTGCCAGCCGCAGCCCTGCTGCTGGCACTCCCGTTGCTGGCTGCACGCAGGCTGCGCCAGCAGCAGTGTCTTGATCAGAAGCAGGCGCAGATGACGGGCATGATCAGCCATGAGGTGCGTAATTCCGCCCAGGCCGTCATGGCGTCGATCGACCTGCTGGGCCAGGCGCCACTGCCAGCCGGGCAACGCGAACTGGTAGCCGCTGCGGCCACCGCCAGCCAGACATTGCGCGGATTGCTCAACCGCACGCTGGACTTCTCCCGCCTGGCCAGCGGCACGTTCCGGCCAAAGCGGGTGCCCTGCAACGTTCCTGCGATCTGCACGCAGGCGCTGCAGGCCATTACGCCCCTCGCGCAGAAGAAGGCACTCAGCCTGCAGCTCTGCGCACCGCAGGCGCCGTTCCCGATGCTGGCAACGGACCCGGACTGCCTGCGCCAGCTGCTCGACAACCTGCTCGGCAATGCCGTCAAGTTCACCGACGTAGGCGGCGTTGAACTGCGCCTGCAGCTGGATGCGCCCACGAAGAACGCATCACTGTTGATAGAGGTCATCGACAGTGGCATCGGCATCGCGCCAGCGCAGATGAGCGCCCTGTTCGAGCCCTTCCGGCAGGCCAATGCAGGCAGGCAGCGCGGTGGCAGCGGCCTGGGTCTTTCCATCTGTCGCACGTTGGCCGAGGCCATGGGCGGCACCCTGGATGTCCATAGCGTGCATGGCCGTGGCAGCCGCTTCATTCTTCGCCTGCCCGTGCAGCAGGTGCAGGAAGATGCACCGGCCACTGCCGCTGCGTCCGCCCCGCCCCGGCTGGCCGGCACGCGCATCCTGCTGGTGGAGGATCATGCGCTGACCCGGCAGGTCATTGCCGCCCAGCTGCGGCGCTGGGGCGCGACGGTGCAGGAGGCTGCCAATGCCGAAGATGCCTTGGCGGCCCAGATGCAGGCGCCCTGCCCGCTGGTGATGCTGGACATAGGTCTGCCGGGAATGGATGGCTACGCGCTGGCCCGGCAATTGCGGCTGCATGAGGCAGAGGGCGCGCCGCGCGCCCGGCTGATCGCGCTTTCCGCCTTCACTGGCGACGATCACACGCTGCGCTGCCAGGTCGCCGGCATCGACGCGGTATTGCTCAAGCCGTTGCAGGCCGATGCGCTGCTGCAGGCGCTGGACCAGCCTGTGCCCGGCCGTGCCTTCGAAAGCACGGCCCGCGAACTGCTGGCCGCCTACGAAGAAGATATCGATCGCGAGCTGCAATGCCTGCACGAAGCGATCGTTCGTTGCGATGCCGCGCAGCTGCGGCATCATGCGCATCGCCTGCAGGGCGTGCTGCAGATGCTCAACGCGGGCGGCATGGATGCACGCGCCGGCGAACTATGGGAGCTGGGCGATCGCGTGCCGCCCGGCTGGGACGATGCGCGCCAGCTGCTGGCCGAGCTGCAGACGTGGCGCGGCTCCCGGGCTGCGGGAACCGCGCCGTCGCCCTGAATCAGGCGGCGTTGCGGCCTGCCTGGCGGCGGGTCAGGTCGTTGAAGCGACCCAGCGACATCAGGTGCTGGTGGATCAGCGCCAGCCAGCCGTTGCGGTGCCATTCGATGACGGTCGCATCCGGCAGCGCAATGAACTTCTCGACGTCGACCACGAAGAAGCCGTTGAGGTTGAACTCGCGACCATCGGGCAGGCGCACGGTTGCATTGCGCTCGACCAGCAGGCCGTTGTCGACCAGTGCCTTGGAGAAGGCCTGGGTCTGCTCGTGCTCGCGGGTGAACTGGCCGCAGAACTCAAGCGCCTGCTGCACCATCTCGGTGGCCTTGCCATCGACGAACAGCGGCTGGCCTTCTTCGCCGCCACGGACGATGCGCGGGCTGTCTTCGTCGATGCCGAGCAGGAAGTCATTGTCCGCGCCGGTGTCGATGAAGATGAAGGGATGGCGGCGCAGGTAGGCCGGGATGTAGGTCTCGTCGTCCCACAGGCCATCGGTGATGAACAGGTTGTCGGTGGTCACGCCCACGGCGGCCATCGGCACCGCGCTCGGGCCTGCGAACAGGATCGGGAAGTGGTGCAGCGCCAGCGAGAATTCGCCCAGCACCAGCGGGATGGAGTTGCTGCTGGCAGCGAACTCGAGCTTGCCCGGCAGGATGCGCAGATCGGCGTGCAGGTCTGCCTGCAGCGGCACCGGGCGGGTGTAGAACAGGGGCGCGCTGCTCGGCGCAGCTTCGGTGGTGGTGTCGCTGGTGGTGGTCATCGTGGAAACCATGTCGATCATGCGCGCCTGCCATCCCGGGCGCGCCAGCGGGAACAACCTGAATCCCGCATTATCAACAAGGCAGGTGACAACGGCCACCCCGCCGCCGACTTATTTCAGCTGCAACGGGTAGCGCTGCCACAGTACGTGGACCAGGAAGCCGGCCAGTTCGGTGTCGCGCGCACTGACCGCTGCGCGGATCTTGTCCAGCAGGACCATGTCGCTGCAATGCCGCACATCGGCGTGGTTGGCCTGGCCAGCGCGCCGTGCCCGATAGCGTGCAGCCCGCTGTGCGTCGCTCATTGCGTACCCGAACTTGGGCGGCCGACCGCGTTTGCGCGGCAGGGTCAGCTCCAGGGTTCCGGGATCATTGTCATCACGCATGGGCAGGGTGCGGGCGGCGGCAAGCAACGGGGGGTGCGCAATTTATCGTGAGGCATCACTTTAATCCAGCTTTTTCTGCAGTTTTGTTGCAATGCAATGCAGGCACGTGACGCACGGATGGCACCCATCCACGCATGGCGTGGGAAGTAGATCCACGCCATGCGTGGATAGACCCCCGCCAATGCAAAGGTCGGTAGATCCACGCCATGCGTGGATGACCCCCTCGCCAACACAAAAAAAGGGAGCCCGCGAACGGGCTCCCTGCATCCACCTTACGCTGCACGCACCGGCTCGTAGCCATGCAGGTGCGATTCGCTGCTGGCCCGTCCCTGGCTCAGCGAACGCAGCGAGGTCGTATACCCGACCAGCTGCGCCAGCGGCGCGAATCCGCTGACTTCGGCGCGACCGTCCTGGTCGTCGATGCGGGCAACGCGTCCATGGCGGCGATTCAGATCACCCACCACGTCCCCCACCGAGGCCGACGGCGAATGCACCGTCACCGCCATCACCGGCTCCAGCAGCTGCGTACCGCTGGCCGCCAACGCGGCCTTGATGCCCTCGCTGCCGGCCCGATGGAACGCCATCTCCGACGAATCCTTCGCGTGGGTCTGGCCATCCACCAGGCTGACTTCGATGCCGACTACCGGATGGCCCTGCGGGCCTTCCGACAGCGCTGCACGAACGCCCTTCTCCACCGCAGCGATGAAGTTGCGCGGCACCACGCCACCGACGATGCGGTCATTGAACACGACCTCGCCGTCGTCGCGCGGCACCACATCCAGCACCACGTGCGCGAACTGGC
>Ga0307414_10000422_pt1 | contig 22803 bp, 19 predicted proteins | sample DK1Ometagenome_FD_203804 | JGI IMG/M metagenome (GOLD analysis project Ga0307414, IMG submission 203804) | Maize rhizosphere microbial communities from greenhouse at UC Davis, California, United States - DK15-O-3 | ecosystem: Host-associated > Plants > Roots > Rhizosphere > Soil | place: USA... | reverse complement strand
CTTCATCGCCAACAGCCTTGATCTCGCTGATGCCGTTGATCGTCTCGATGGCGATCACCGATGGCTCATTGAGAACGATGCCTTTGCCGGCAACGTAAATGACCGTGTTGACGGTGCCCAGATCAATAGCGAGATCGTGGCTGGCAAAGCTGAAAAATCGGGAAAATTTCATATTTTCTTTTGTCGCGTCTCTGTGGATGCCCGTCCATGCCGCGCGGGCTGTGGGCCGTAAGCTGCAAAGAGATGAAGCGGTGTATTCGGGAGATTATTCCTGCAGGCTCATGCTTGCAGAGTCTCACTCGCCTGTTGGCCGAGATGCGGCGGCAAATCAAGCGGCAGGTCCGCTAGGGTGAGAGGCGTGGCAGGATCGAGGCGCAAAAAAAGCCCCCGCCTGCGATTGTGCAAGCGGGGGCCAGCGCTGGAGAAAGGATCAGGCGAAGGTGAGGGCGGTCTTGCGCTTTGACTGGCGCAGCACGCCGCCCAACATGCCAAAGCCGAGCATCATCAGCGCCCAGGTCTGCGGCTCAGGCACAGCAGCCACGTTGATATTGTCGAACTGCACGAAGCCGCTGGATCCGGCCTTGGCCGTCCAGCCAAGCGAGAGCAGCGAGCCATAGGAGGAGAAGTCGATCGTCGTCGCGGTGAGGCGCTGGCCGGGCGTGTTGGCGATGGTCATCGTCTGGCTCAAGCTTGAGCCATCAGCGAGCTTGAATGAAAAGAGCAGATCCAGCGTAGAGGAACCGTAACCGCTGAAATTATTATAGAGTGGAGCAAAGTCGATGCTGTTCAGCAGGAAGTCTGCGCCATCGACCCGAGAGACACTGACCATTGTGCCGCCTGCATAATTGGTCAGCGCTGCGCCCACGCGATCCAGGCTGCCCAGGCCAGCGGTCGGCGTGCTGGTGAAGCAGGTCGAACCATTGCGACCGGTGGGGCAATTGCTGGATGTCAGCTTATAGTCGCCGGTGGGCTCCGTGTATGGGCCATAGACATAAAAGGTATTGTTGCGATCGTTGCGCAGTTCGTTGAGATCGATGACCGTGGCCTGCGCTGTCGATGACAGGCCGATGGCGAGCGCGAGCGCGCCGGTGGTAGCAATGATGCGAACGTTCATATTTTGTATCCCTGTTAATAGCTGACAGGGGAGCCATTCGCAGCGCAATAAGTCTGCGAGACGGCATATTGGTTACGACTTTGTTAACTACGACGAACGGAGTAGAAATCCTGCAACTTTCGTAAGTTACTGTTCCATTTTGTAACAGCGCGTCGTCTCTGCAATCATGCAGGCACATGCTCCGGTAGCGCACCGGCAAGGCTGTTTGGTCCGCCGCTCAGAATGTCCACGTCGATCAGATCGCCAATCTGCGCATCCAGTGCCGTGACATGGACGGATTGCAGCCAGGGTGATTTGCCGATCAATTGCCCGGCATGGCGGCCCTTGCGCTCCAGCAAAATGGGAATGCGCTTGCCGACTGTCGCCTGGTTGAAGGCAAGCTGGTGGATGCCAAGCTCGGCATGAAGGCGCTTCAAGCGTTCTTCCATCAATTCTGTCGAAATCTGGCCATCCATGTCCGCAGCGGGCGTGCCGAGGCGCGGGGAATATTTGAAGCTGTAGCATTGCGCATAGCCGGTCTCGCGCACGATGCTCAGCGTCTCCTCAAACTCGGCGTCGCTCTCACCGGGGAAGCCCACGATGAAATCGCCCGAGATCGCAATGTCGCTGCGCGCCGCGCGTACCCGCTCGATGATGCGCAGATAGGACTCGCGATCATGACTGCGGTTCATCGCCTTGAGGATGCGGTTGCTGCCCGATTGCACCGGCAGATGCAGGAAGGGCATGAGCTTCTCGACATCGGCATGGGCGTCGATAAGCCCTTGCGTCATGTCGTTGGGGTGGCTGGTGGTGTAGCGGATGCGCGCAAGGCCGGGAAGTTTGTCGAGCGCGCGGATGAGGCCGTCAAGGCCCTGCGTGCGGCCCGCCTCATCCTCGCCCGTCCAGGCATTCACATTCTGCCCGAGCAGCGTGATTTCCTTGGCGCCGGCATCCACCAGCGCCCGCGCTTCATTGAGGATCGCCGACCAAGGCCTGCTGACTTCCGCGCCGCGCGTATAGGGCACCACGCAATAGGTGCAGAATTTGTCGCACCCTTCCTGCACGGTCAGGAAGGCGGATGGCGCACTGCGCCGCGCCCGCACCGGCAGCGCATCGAATTTGGAATCGAGCGGCATGTCGGTATCGACCGCCTCACGCCCGGCAATCACATCATCGATGAGGCCGGGCAGGCGATGATAAGCCTGCGGACCAACGACAATATCGACCATCTTGGTGCGCCGGGTGATTTCCGCACCCTCGGCCTGCGCTACGCAGCCTGCAACGGCGATCATGGGCCGCGTGCCATCTTCGCGGGTGAGGCGGCCGATGTTCGAGAAGACTCGCTCGGAGGCCTGCTCGCGAATATGGCAGGTGTTGAGCACCACCAGATCGGCATCCGCGCCTTCCGCTGCAGCCGTCATCCCGCGCCCGGCGAGCAACTCGCTCATCCGCTCGCCATCATAGACGTTCATCTGGCAGCCGTAGGATGTAACCTGAAATGTCTTGGGGGCAGTCTTGCTCATGGCCGCGCCTATACAGAGGATGAGCCACGCACGGAAGTGTTCAGGCGACGGAGACTATATGCGGATGGTCGGCGGGTCATAATTCGCGCGCGCTGTCTCCATGCGCGTGCGGATTTCAGCAGCCAAAGCCTTGCGGTCCGCATGGTCCGCAGGATCGAACGGATCGAGGAAATGGAGCGTCACGATGCGCCGACCGGGCGCGCCCAAGATGCGCAGGGCATTGGCGATGCCGCTTTCGCCATCGCGCCACACGACAATGTCGCTCGCATCACCATAATCGATCAGCACCGGCTGGATGAGGACCGCGCGGGGCGGGGGCAGTAGAACGGCGAAAAGCGCCGGTTTGAAGGGTAGCAGTGTGGTGCCGTCGCCCGTCGTTCCCTCCGGGAAGAGAGTGATCGGCTGATGGGAAGCGATCGCGTTGCGGACGCTTTCGATCTGGCTTGAGATGACGCCGCGCCGCTCGCGCGCGATGAAGATCGTGTTGTTCTGCGCGGCCAGCCAACCGACGATCGGCGCACGCTCGATGCCATCCTTGGAAATGAAAGCGCAGCCGGTTGCGCCGCCCATTGCCAAAATATCGATCCAGCTGATGTGGTTGGCGGCGAAGAACACATCGTGCAGCAAAGGCGCGCCCTTTATCCGCACATCGAACCCGGCAGCCCGGGCCGCGCGGCCAAGGAAGCGGCGGGGCCAGGGCGACGGGCCTGAGCGGCGCGCAAGTAAATGCGGGGCGATGCAGGCAAGCACGAGTCCAGTCAGCCACGCAAGTCGCCAGAACAAACGGAGATGCTTCATTTAACGTGTGAGGGTGAGCGAAGGCGACCGTGGAGGCGAAAGCACAGGTCGCCCGCCGTCTCAGTCCTTGCGGTCGCGGTCGAGCGCTACGCCGTACAGCTCCATGCGGTGATCGACGAGGCGATAGCCAAGCTTCTCCGCAATGATTCGCTGAAGCTGCTCCAGCTCCGGATCCACGAACTCAACGACCTTGCCCGTCTCAACGTCGATCAGATGATCGTGATGCGCTTCTGGTGCAGGCTCATAACGAGCGCGGCCATCGCCAAAATCGTGGCGCTCCAAAATGCCTGCTTCTTCAAACAGGCGCACGGTGCGGTACACTGTTGCGATGGAGATGTTGGAATCGATGGCGGAAGCGCGCTCGTGCAGCTTCTCGACATCGGGATGATCTTCGCTCTCGGAGAGAACACGCGCAATGACGCGACGCTGATCCGTGATCCGCAGACCACGCTCGGCGCACAGCGCCTCGATATCGATTGTCCGGCTCATAGGGCTGTGTAACTCAAATTGCCGCGACAGGAACCCGCTAAATTAACAGGTGCCGGTTGCGATCCAAAAAAAAGGCGCTGTCAGTTCTGGAAACCGGCAGCGCCCTATAACTCGTAAAATCAAAGCGTGTTACTTGCGCGGGCGCCGACGCGACGTGCCAAGGCCAATCTTCTTGGCAAGAGTACGGCGCTGTTCTGCGTAATTCGGCGCGACCATCGGGTAATCCGCAGGGAGGCCCCACTTGGTGCGATAATCGTCTGGCGTCATTTGATAATGCGTCATCAGGTGGCGCTTGAGCATTTTGAGTTTTTTGCCATCTTCAAGGCAGACGATATAGTCTGGCTTGATGGATGCCCGAATGGAAACGGCAGGCTCTTGCTTGGGCTGAGCGGGCGGCGCTTCCTTGTGAAGGCCAGCAAGCGCGCCATAAACATTCTGGATAAGAACCGGCAGATCGGAAACGGCAACGCTGTTGTTGGAAACATGAGCGGCAACGATATCCGAGGTCAACGTTACGAGCATTTCGTCCCGCGCATTGTCTTCCGACATATGAGTGTCCTTCAATATTATAATGATCTTTTAAAAACCGGAATCGGTTTCTTAAGCGAAGTCTGTGATTTATTTTATGCTGTATAGCGCAAAAGAGCAAGGCGCTCAGCAGACAGAAATCAGCGCTGTCCCAAAATGATCTTGAAGCTGAGCGCATGGAACCGTTCGCCGTTGTTTCCAACATAATAGTTATGACGAAGGTTATACTGGTGGAACCCAGCCTTGCTATAAAGATGCATCGCCGGATTTCCCGAGCGCACCTCAAGAAACATTGTCTGGGCGCCACTTCCCTCAGCCTCGCTCATGCAGCGGTCAAGCAGTCGCCGCCCATGATTGCGACCGCGCTGATCAGGATGGACCGCGAGAAGAAGAAGTTCTGCCTCGCCAACAATAGAGCGAAGTAGAGCAAAGCCGACCGGCACAGTTCCCACGCGTCCGATGACCAGGATTGCGCCCGGCAATTGCATCATGGATCTAAGTTGTGCGGCCGACCATGCCTCGCCATATTCAGGCGGGAAGGCGGGCTGCATGATGCTCATCGCATCGGTGATGTCGCTGTCGGCAGGTCGCTGCACAATGTCGATTCGCAGCGCATCGTCGTCGTCGCTCATCAACGGACCTCGATTGGCGTTCGTATGCGCGGCGCCGCCATCGGCTTTGCATCTGCCCCGCGCCCATAGTCGGGCACGGGCTTGCGCTGTCGTTGCGGCAGGGGGAGGCGAAGCGCCTCTCGCGCGTCTGGCAAGAGCGGCACTGCGCGCCCCGGCGCCCCGGCATCGATCAGGATTTGCGCGCCCGATCCGACAATGAGTTGGACGTCGATCATTCCCGCCAAAGTATCGATTACGGTGGAGTGAATGGCAAGTGGCGCGTCCTGCAGGGGGCTGTCGTCGCTTGCAGGCGCGATGGCCCAGAAGAGCTCACCATGACCGCCGACCATCACCACAGCAAAGTCGCTTACCGGGGCGAGGCGCTCGCGTGCCATCGCCGCCACGAGATCGAGGCAGCCATAGCCCTCGACCGGCACATCCCAGCCAAAGCCAAGGCTGACCGCCGCCGCTACGCCAACCCGCACGCCCGTGAAGCTGCCCGGCCCGACATCGACCAATATGCGGTCACACCGTCCACCTTCGGGCAGCGCGGCGATAGCGGGCATCAATGCCTCGGCATGGCCACGGCCCAGTTCGGCATGGCTGGACGCGATGAGCGCGTCATCATCGAACAAGGCGATCGACAAAGCGGGCGTCGCGCAATCGATCACAAGCAACCGTTCAGTCACGCCTCTGCTTCCCCCGACCCATTATCTCGCTCAGCCCCTCATGCTGTCCCTACTTAGACCGCGCGCACTTCCGTCACTTCCGGCACATAATGTTTGAGCAATTGCTCGATGCCGTTCTTGAGCGTCGCCGTCGAGGAAGGACAGCCTGCGCAAGCGCCCTGCATGCGCAGGAAGACGGTGCCCTGCTGGAAACCGCGATAGACGATGTCGCCACCGTCATTCGCCACAGCAGGGCGGACGCGCGTGTCGATCAGCTCGCGGATTTGCGTGATGATGTCGTCATCTTCCGGATCATCGCCCGGCATGGCTTCGAGCGCGTCACCCTCGGCTGGCACGCTGATGCCAAGCGCCGATCCGCCATGAAATAGCGGCATGTCCGCTGAGAAATGATCGAGGAGAATCGAGATGACATCGGTGCGCAGATCGCTCCAGTTCACGCCCGGCGCTGCCGTAACGGAGACGAAATCCCGCCCGAAGAAGACGCCGGTCACATCGCCAAGGCCAAACAACGCCTGAGCGAGCGGAGAAGCGTCGCCCTCATCGGCATTGGCGAAATCGCGCGTGCCAGCTGCCATCACTGTGCGTCCCGGCAGGAACTTGAGCGTTGCGGGGTTTGGGGTCGGCTCGGTCTCGATGAACATTTTATCTACTCGCGCAAACGGGGTGTCGGGCCGTCATCCCGGCCTGGGCCCAAATATGGGCCGCTATGCGACCCATTTGGGCGGTCGACCGCCGCTGCGCAAGTACTCAGTGCGCGACTGGCACGGCACCCGGCGCTTGAGAGGTGGCAGCCGACGCCTGCGCATCCGTATCCTTCGGTCCCAGCCCGGCGATCGCTGGCACTGGCACGCCGCGCGACAGCACCATCGCAGACCAGCTCCTTTGATCCAGCAAATAGCGTGCAGCCAGCGCCTGCAAGTCCGCTGGCGTCACGCCGACCAGATCGGTCCCAAGGCTGGCCGCGCGGGTCAGCTTGTCAGGATCGCGCCCGAAGCCCTGCAACTGGTTCATCCAGAAGCCATTGCTATAGGCGGCCCGGTTGAGCAGCTGGCGCACCGGCTCCACCTGACGATCCAGCTCATCCTGCGTGACGGGATTGGTCGCCAGATCGCGCGCAATCTCATCAGCCCATTGATAGAAATAGGCAATGCGATCCGGCTTGAGCTGGGTTTGCAGGATCAGGAAGCCGCCGCCCTTCATTTCCTCGGGCCACACGCTCGATGCGCTCGGTGTATAGGCTGCGCCATCGATGGAACGCAGCTTCTCGAACAGCCGATCATTGATGATGCGCGCCAGCATCTCAAGCTGGCGGCTTTCGCGGATGCTCTCCACACCGCTACCCGTTGGCCAGGCGATGATCGCCGCAGCCTGCTCAGGCGGTCCATCATGCAGGATCACTTCAGGCGTGGTGACAGGGGCAGGGAAGCGCAGCACGCCATTGGCTGCAGGCGGCTTCTTGTTCTTGCGAGCGGGGAGCGCGCCGAATGTCTTTGCTACCGCAGCGATGGCTTCTTCCACGTCCACATCGCCATAGACCTGAATTTCAATCGGCCCTTCCTTAAGGCGCGGCTCCCAGATCTTGCGGAATTTGCGCAGGCTGAGCGCCTTGGCATCCTCCGGGGTGGCGGGCGCATAGCGGCCATCATGGTCGCGCAGCATCCAGTCCAGATTGCGGCTGATCGCCTCGGCAGCGGATCCGGGAATGGGATCATAGCTGGATTGCAGCATCGCCATTGATCGGCGCAGCGGCGCTTCATCCCAGCGGGGATAAGCGAGCTTGCTGGCGAACAGGCGCAGCTGATCGGCATAGTCCGCTGGGCTGCTTGTGGCGCTGAAGGTGAAGGCGTCGTCATCAATGCCAAAGCCAAGGCCAAGCTGGCGGCCGCTCATCAGGTCACTCAATTCGCGCTGCCCAAGATCGCCAATGCCGCTCGCCATCAGGGCGTAGGGCGCAGCCCAAAGGGCATCCTTGCTCTTGGGCGAGAAGCTCTGGCGACCATGGCCGAAGCGAATATTCACATGAACCTTGCCGGGTTCAGCCTTGTTGCCGATGACCAATAGCTTCACGCCATTTTCAAACGACACATTCTCGATGCCGAGTACGCCCAAGGGCACGCGCAGACCGACTTTCCCCGGCGGGGGCAGGGCAGGCAGCGCATCCATCGTCACGCGCTGATCGCTCAGTCGCGCATCGGCGGAAGGCTGGACCTTGGCGTTAACTGCCTCGGTGAGTTTGGCGAGCGCATTATCCTGCGGCGCGCGGATGCTCAGCAGCGCACGAACGGCGGTTGCGGAAAACAGACGGTTGGTGGAAGCCAAAAGCTGATCGGGCGTCATGAACTGGCGCGCGGTCTGATAGATGTTGAGCTGCACCTGGGGAGAGACAACCGTCTCGCGAATATCCACGGCGCCAACGATGCTTTCGGCTTGCTGTTCGCTGCCTTCAATGGCGGACGTCGCCACCTGATTGACGAAGCCTGCTTCCATGCCCGCAAATTCGCGTTCGATATCGGCCTGGCTGGCTGGCGTACGGCGCGCATCCTCGATGATCGCGCGCACATCCAGCAGCGCCTTCTCCCAATCATTGCCGAGCGGGACGATGGTCACATAGGTCGCGTTTGCCGAGCGCATGCTGTTATCGAGCGTCACGCTCGCTTGCACGAAGCTCGCGCCATCGGCTGCGACGGCCTCAAGGCGCCGGTTGATCAGTTCAAGCGCAACCATATCGGCCAGCCGGAGCTGATTGAAGCGGATCGTATCCTCGTTAAATGTCCAGGGCCGCAAATAGGCGAGGCCGACCGTATAAGGCGCGCTCGGCTCGACCACGACCTTGGCAGGTGGTGCCGATGGGTCCGGCTTGCCAAAGTCTGGCGCGGGCGTCGCAAGGCCGCCGACCTTCCAGCCGGAGAAATGCTGCCTTATCAGCGCTTCAAGCTGATCCGGGTCCATCGCGCCGGAGATGGCGATGACGGTGCTTTCCGGGCGATACCAGCGCTCATGGAACGCGCGCAGTCGCTCGGCCGTCGCCTTGGTTAATGTCTCTTCCGTGCCGATGGGGCTATGCGTGGCGAGCCTTTGCCCGGCGAAATAAAATGCGCGAATCTCATCGCCCAGCCGTGCGCCGGGGCTAAGCCCCTCGCGTCGCTCGGCCAGAATGACGGCGCGCTCGGCCTCGACCGGGCCGTCCGCAATGTTTGGATGCGCCATCATGCCGGAGAGGATGCCCAGACTTTCGCTGATTCCTGCCTGCGTGGCGCGTGGAAGGTCGAGCGCATAGGTCGTGCCTGTCGGCGTGGTCTGCGCATTGCTGTCACTGCCGAATTCAGCGCCCAGCCGCTGCCAGATGCGCTTGGATTCGCCGTCCGGCACATCGCGGGAGCCACGGAACGTCAAATGCTCGATGAAATGCGCAAAGCCAGCTTCGTCCGGCTCTTCGTTGAGCGATCCCACATCGACACGCACGCGGATGGAGACCTGCCCCGCAGGCACATCATTCCGCCGCACGGCATAGCGCAAACCATTGGGCAGCACGCCGAAATGCCAGGCCTCATCGATTGGCACGTCGCTCTTTTCGTACAGCCAAGGGCGCGGCGCGGGAGCAAGGGGGGGATTCGTCGCCGCGTTCCGAGCAGGAGCGGCAGGTGCCGTCTGCGCTGCCAGTGGCGCGCTGATGAAGGTAAAGGCGAGTGCTGCCGCAAGGGCGCGGCGCAAGGGTGCTGAAAAGCTCATCGGGTCAGTCTAAGTCCCTGAACTGCAATCGTCACATGGAAACTGAGCGAGGGCGCTGCCCTGAACCGCGAAGGAGAGGAGGGGAAGTTCAAAAGCGCCTCGCATTCATGCTGTGCAGGCCAGGACCGGCAGTGAGAGGCGGGACTATGCCGCCTGCGGGTGAACGGATGATGACCGAGCACAGCGGCACTCAATCCTGATCCGTGTGAGTATGTCGAGATCGGGCGATTATACCACCTCGTTCACCGTCGCTCGGCGCATATCGTCAATCTCATAGCGAATAAGCCGCATGGCTGTCTCGATGAGATCACCATGCGCGCCCAACGCATCCAGCACACGGCGCTGAAGCAAGCCGAGTGAAAGGGCGAGTGCCAGATCGGCAAGTTGTGCTCTGCGTTGCGCGAGGGCCTCGCCCGGCGCCAGAACCTCAATTGCCGCGAGCATTGTCCGCCGCACGTCCCCACTTGTCGTCTGAAACAGGGCTGCAATGGTTGGGTTCCGCGTGGATTCGGCTAAGATTTCCGTGATCAGCGCGCCGCCATCGGGGTCTCCCCTGCTCATAAATTCACGCAGCCATGCCCACACCGCATCGGCGTCTCCCTCTTCGATGCCGCGCCGCAGCGAATCGGGGCCGAGATAGTCGAGACAATCCGTCTGCGCGATCGATGCGACAATGGCTTCCTTGGAAGAAAAGTCTCGATAAAGTTGTCCCACCGCAACGCCGGATTTGCTCGCGATTTGAGCAACGCCCGTGGCATGAAAACCATTCTCGGTGAATAATTGCCGCGCCGTTGCTACGATTTTGCTGCGTCGCAACGTAGCGCGGTCGCTTTCAGCAGCCGATGTTTCTGGCCGACTGGTTATCGTCATCATCATTTTGACCCACAATTACTGTTGACCGCGCTCACAAGTTGGAGATAACGGCGATTGAGAGTGATCGCTCACTCTCATACTTTAATCGGCAGGGATTCACATGACTTTTTTTCGTCACACTGCGCCAGCGCTTGCGCTCGCTCTTGTTGCATGTGGCAGTCAGCCCGCCGATCAGGGCGCTGGGAGTGCCCCGCCGCCCGTGTCCGTCATCAGTGTGAAGTCCGATTCGGTCACTCTGACGACGGAGTTGCCCGGTCGCATCACCGCCTTCGAGACCTCGGAAGTGCGCCCGCAAGTCAACGGCATCATCGAAGCGCGGCTCTTCACCGAGGGTGATATGGTGCGCAAAGGCCAGCCGCTCTACCGGATCGACGCAGCGCCTTATCGCGCGCAGGTCGCCAGCGCCCGCTCGGCGCTCGCCCGCGCGCAGGCCGTTATCGCCTCCAGCGCTGCGCTTTCGCGCCGCTATGGTGAGCTGGTGAAGATCAACGCCATCTCGAAGCAGGATTATGAGAATGCGCAGGCCAGCGCCGCGCAAGCGCGCGCCGATGTAGGCGCGCAACAGGCAGCTTTGCGCAGCGCCGAGATCGACCTTGCACGCACGACCATCCGCGCGCCCATCTCGGGCCGCATCGGTCGTTCCGTGTCGACCGTTGGTGCTCTGGTGTCCGCATCGCAAACCGATCCGCTCACGACCATTCAGCGGCTTGATTCCGTCTATGTCGACATCACCCAGTCGAGCACCGATCTGCTCAAGCTGCGTCAGGAGATTATGGCCGGGTCCGTTTCGCGAGATCGCAACGCAAAGGTGCAGCTCATCCTTGAAGATGGCAGCACGTACGGGCCGCAAGGTGAACTGCGCTTTGCCGATGTGACGGTCGATCCCCAAACGGGATCGCAAGTCATCCGCGCCCTGTTCCCCAATCCGGAAGGGCTGTTACTGCCCGGCATGTATGCGCGCGCCAAGCTCATCGAGGGCACACGGCAGAATGCCATATTGGTCCCGCAGCGCGCTGTTAGCCGCGATGAGCGCGGCAAGGCATTGGTGCTGGTCGTTGGGGCTGGCAACAAGATCGAGCCGCGTCCGCTGGAGACCAATCGCACATCCGGCGATAACTGGATCGTCACGGGCGGCCTCAAACCGGGTGACAAGGTGATCGTGGAAGGCGCGATGTTGCTCCAGCCGGGCACGCCCGTCACGCCGCAGCCGTGGAATCCCAAAGCCGCTGGCCAGCAGGCAGCCGGGGCAGGCGCCTCAAACAACGCGAAAGCGGAGTAAGCCCACATGTCCCGCTTTTTCATTGATCGCCCCATCTTTGCATGGGTGATCGCGATCGTTCTGATGCTGGCCGGTGCGCTGGCGATCCGCTCGCTCCCGATCGCGCAATTCCCTGCCATCGCACCGCCAGCGGTGTCGATCACGGCGATTTATCCAGGCGCCGATGCGGAAACGCTGGAAAATACCACGACGCAGATCATCGAGCAGCAGATGAAAGGTCTCGATAATCTTCGATATTTTTCGTCGTCGTCCTCAAATGGCGCCGTCACCATCACCCTGACTTTTGAACAGGGGACTGACCCTGACATCGCACAGGTGCAGGTGCAGAATAAGTTGCAGGCCGCAACGCCGCTGCTTCCACAGGAAGTTCAGCAACAAGGCATTCAGGTCGCCAAATCGACGTCAAACTTCCTCATCGTACTTGGCCTCTACTCGGAGAATGGCGCGCATGATGGCGCCGATATTGGCGATTATGTCGTCTCGCGGCTGCAGGATCCGCTCTCGCGCGTTGAGGGCGTGGGTGACAGCGAAGTGTTTGGGTCGCAATATGCGATGCGGATCTGGCTCGATCCGCTCAAGCTCAACAAATATGCGCTCACGGTGGATGATGTAACGTCCGCCATCCGGTCCCAGAATGCGCAGGTTTCCGCTGGCCAGCTCGGCGCGCTCCCTGCGCCGAAAGAGCAGATGCTCAACGCGACCGTATCGGTTCAATCGAGGCTGACAACGCCCGATCAGTTTGCCGCCATCATGGTGAAGAGCGGCGCGGATGGATCGCTGGTGCGGCTCAGCGATGTCGCGCGGGTGGAGAAAGATGCTGAAAATTACGGCTTCGACGTGAAGTGGAACGGGCAGCCCGCAGCCGGCATCGGCATCAGGCTCGCGCCCGGAGCCAATGCGCTTTCGACTGTCGATGCCGTCAAGGCGCAAGTGAACGAGATCGCCAAGCAGCTGCCGAGCGACATCAAGGTCGTTTATGCCTTTGATTCGACGCCCTTCGTGCGCCTCTCGGTCGAGCAGGTCGTCTATACGCTGATCGAGGCGGTTGCTCTCGTATTCCTCGTCATGTTCCTCTTCCTGCAGAACTGGCGCGCCACCATCATTCCGACTCTGGCGGTTCCTGTCGTTCTGCTCGGCACCTTTGCGGTGCTCGCGATCGCGGGCTTCTCGATCAATACGCTCACCTTGTTCGGCATGGTCCTCGCCATCGGCCTCCTCGTCGATGACGCCATTGTGGTGGTCGAAAATGTCGAGCGCTTGATCGTCACAGAGCATCTCAGTCCTCGCGATGCCGCGCGCAAATCGATGGACGAGATATCGGGCGCGCTGATCGGCATTGCGATGGTGCTTTCTGCCGTCTTCGTGCCGATGGCCTTCTTCGGTGGGTCGACCGGCGTCATCTATCGCCAATTCTCCATCACTATTGTGTCCGCGATGGTCCTTTCCGTGATCGTTGCCCTCATCTTCACGCCTGCGCTGTGCGCGACCATTCTCAAGCCGCACGACCCCAACCGTGCGGAAAGCAATGGCCCGCTCGCGCGCTTCTTCCGCTGGTTCAATCGCAAGTTCGATCAGGGGCAGAACAAATATGAGAACAGCGTCCGCAAGGTTTCGCGCAACTGGAAGCGCTCGATGCTGGTCTATGGCCTCATCATCGCTGTCATGGCGATCCTGTTCGTGCGCTTGCCCAGCGGCTTCCTGCCGGAGGAAGATCAGGGCTCGGTGATCTCGATCGTGCAGGGCGCTCCCGGTGCAACCGCTTCGCGTACGGATGTCGGTCTGGCGCTTGTTCGTGATCATTATCTCAAGCAGGAGAGCGCGAATATCGTGGGCGTATTCACCGTCAACGGCTTCAGCTTTGCCGGTGCGGGCCAGAATAGCGGCCTGGCGTTCGTGCCGCTCAAGCCCTGGGCGGAGCGCGAGGGCGCGGCCAATACGGCTCAGGCCATTGCTGGCCGGGCAATGGGCGCATTCTCCCAATATCGCGATGGCCTCATCTTTGCCGTGACACCGCCTGCCGTGCAGGAACTTGGCAATGCGACCGGTTTCGACCTTCATCTCGTCGATCAGGCTGGCATTGGTTACAAGGTCCTTCAGCAAGCGCGCAACATGATGCTCGGCATGGCGATGCAGGATCCAAGGCTGGTCGGCGTGCGCCCCAACGCGCTTGATGATGCGCCACGGCTCCAGGTTCATGTGGATCAGGAAAAAGCCCGCGCGCTGGGCCTCGATATCGCCAGCATCAACAGCACCATCGCCACGGCATGGGGCGGCGCCTACATCAATGACTTCATCGATCGGGGCCGTGTAAAGCGCGTCTATCTGCAAGCGGATAGCCAGTTCCGCATGGCGCCCGAGAATCTCGCGGATCTTTTCGTGCGCGGGCCCGATGGCAGCATGACGCCATTCACGGCCTTCGCGACGATGACGTGGGAAAAGGCGCCGGTGCAGCTGACTCGCTACAATGGCCTGCCATCGTCTGAAATTCTGGGTGCCCCTGCACCGGGCGTTTCGACGGGCGCTGCGATGGAAGCGATGCAGGAGATTCAGGCCAAGCTTCCGCCCGGCACGGGTCTGGAATGGACGGGCATTTCTTATGAAGAGAAAATGTCCGGCGGTCAGGCGCCAGCGCTCTACGCCCTGTCGCTGCTGATGGTGTTCCTGTGCCTTGCTGCGCTGTACGAGAGCTGGTCGGTGCCGATCTCGGTGCTGCTGGTTGTTCCGCTTGGCGTTGTCGGTGCCTTGCTGGCCGCCACGCTGGCTGGCCTCAACAATGATATCTACCTTCAGGTCGGCCTCATCACGACAATCGGTGTTTCTGCCAAGAATGCGATTCTGATCGTGGAATTTGCCGAAGAGCAGATGCGCGGAGGGCTCAGCGCCTTTGATGCCGTGGTCAGCGCGGCAAAGCTGCGCTTGCGGCCGATCCTGATGACGAGCTTCGCGTTCGTCTTCGGCGTGCTGCCCTTGGCGGTCGCGACAGGCGCGGGCGCTGGCGGCCAGAATGCGATCGGTTGGGCTGTGGTCGGCGGCATGCTTTCCGCCACCGTCCTCGCAATCTTCCTCGTTCCCATGTTCTTCGTGGTCGTCTGGCAGATCTTCACCGGTCGCCGTGAAAAGGCGAAGCTGCCCGCGACGCCGAACGATCCCCTCGACAACGGTGGCGCCGCTGCGCCTCATGGAGCCTGAAGGCTGTGACAAAGTTCCAATCCGCACTGCTCGCACTTGCTGCCTCGACCATGTTGAGTGCCTGCAATCTCGCGCCGAAATATGATCGCCCCCGGGCTGCTGTGCCCGTCGCCTTGCCGCAGGGGGAGGGGGTGTATCCCGCCGCCGCGACCGACGCGCCGGACATCAGCAAGATCGGCTGGCGTGCGTTCTTCGTGGACGAGCGTTTGCAGAAGGTGATCCAGACCGGTCTTGATAATAATCAGGATCTTCGCCTGGCTGCTGCCAATGTCCTGCAGGCACGGGCGCAATATCGCGTCCAGCGAGCCGATCTTTTGCCCAGCATCGCTGCAAGCGGCGCAGGCACATTCACCAACTCAGCGGCTTTTGCTGCTGGTGCGGGTGGCGGAGCGGGCGCCGCCGTATCGGATATCGAATATTACACGGCGAATGTTGGTATCTCATCCTTTGAGATCGATCTGTTCGGGCGTGTCCGCAATCTGAGCAAAGCCGCGCTGGAGCAATATTTCGCTACCGAAGAAGCGCAGCGTGCCACGCGCGTGGCGTTGATCGGTGAGATTGCCAACGCCTGGCTCACCTTGGCGTCTGATCGTGATCAGCTCGTCATCGCGGAGCAGACGCTTGAGGCTTTCAAGCAGACGCTTGATCTCACCAGTGCGCAATTCCGCATCGGTGTCGCATCGGAACTGGAATCGCGGCAGGCGGAAACCAGCTATCAATCGGCACGCAACGACATTGCCGCACTGCGCACGCGCATCGCTCAGGATGTGAATGCGCTGCAATTGCTGACCGGCGCGACCGTTCCGACTGAGCTGTTGCCCGATGGGCTCGGCGACAAGCCTGCAACGATTGACGTGCTCCCCGGCAACATTCCGTCTGATGTCCTGCTGCGCCGTCCTGACGTGTTGGGTGCTGAGCATCAGCTGATTGCTCAGAATGCCAATATCGGCGCAGCGCGGGCGGCATTCTTCCCCACAATCTCGCTTACCGCGACGGCCGGCCTGATCAGCTCTGCATTGGGCAATCTGTTCAGTTCGGGTGTGGAAACTTACACAGTCAGCCCTTCGGCCTCGCTTCCGCTGTTCGATTTCGGTAAAAGAAAAAGCAATCTGGATTATGCTCGCGCATCACAACAGGCTGCCGTCGCCACTTATCAAAAGACAATCCAGACTGCCTTTCGCGAAGTCTCCGATGCACTGGCCCTGCGCGGCACGATTGACGAGCAAATTGCCGCGCAAACTGCTCGTGCCCGTGCCGCCGATGTTGCAGCGACACTCTCCGATGCGCGCTATCGTGCTGGTGTGGACTCGTTCCTCACCGCATTGGATGCGCAGCGCAATGCCTATGCTGCGAGGCAGGCGCTCGTGACGACGCGCCTCACGCAGTCCAGCAATCTCGTGTCTCTGTACAGGACGTTGGGCGGCGGGCTCGAATGACCCCTTGCGAACTGGCAAAATTGGATTAATCTCTCCCTAATATTGGAGAGAGGCGCTAAAAATGAGTGAGCCAGTTTCAGCCAGCCCCGGCGACGAGAGCATGATCATTCTCGAGAGTCTGCTGTGCGTGATGCGGGAGAAGAACCTCCTGTCTCGCCAGGATTTTGAGCTGCTCTGCGAGAAGGTCGAGCGTCGCGCCGCTGGCGTGAGCAAAAACCCACTGCCCTGCAGCAGTGAGACAGCGCAAAACGCACATACCTATCTGCAAAATCTCGTCGGATATCTTGGCCAGCGTTACGGCGGGAAGCATCTGCGCCGCGTATCCTGACCCGAAATTCCACATGATATTGAGCGGGGCGGAGCATTGACCATGCTTGCGCCGTGCTTTGTTTACGCATTGGCCAGCAATAGGGCTGCGAGGGCTGTTCCCGGGATGACCTGAGGTGAACGACGCCATAATTCCCGCAGGAAACCCCGCTCAGTTCAATCTGATATGGTGAAGGGTGGTAGCGGAGGAGGGACTCGAACCCCCGACACGCGGATTATGATTCCGCTGCTCTAACCAGCTGAGCTACTCCGCCCCGGACGGGCATTTACCCAAGCCTTCGGGCCGGGTCGCAGCGCTATACGCAGGCGTAACTCGCTGGTCAATGGTCTGTTCGGTCGATTGCGAAACGCCGCATTCTCTGGCAATGACCAGCCTCATTTTGGATCGAACGCGTGAGACTGCTCTCCAGGGCAGCGGCGCAGGGGAGTGATTGTGCAGCATTTTGATTGCCTGATCGTGGGCGGGGGCCATGCCGGTGCGCAGGCTGCCATTCTGCTACGCCAATTGAAGTTTGAGGGGACGATCGGCCTGATCGGCGCGGAGTCGGAGCTCCCCTATGAGCGGCCACCTCTGTCCAAAGACTATCTGGCTGGCGAAAAGATTTTCGAACGCATCTTGCTGCGCCCCGCCAAATTCTGGACCGATCAGGATATCACGCTCATTCTCGGCGAACGGGTGAAGACAATCCAGGCGGACGAGCATCGCGTCACCGTCTCCAATGATGTGCAATATAGCTATGGCAAGCTGATCTGGGCTGGCGGCGGCGTTGCGCGGCGCTTGTCCTGCCCCGGCGCGACATCGACTGGCCTGTTCACCGTGCGCAACCGCGCCGATGTGGATGGCCTCATGGCGATCCTGCCCAACGCCCAGCGTTTCGCGATCGTGGGCGGTGGTTATATTGGGCTGGAAGCGGCTGCGGTGCTGAGCAAGCTCGGCAAGAGCGTGACGCTGCTCGAAGCGCAGGACCGCCTGCTCGCGCGCGTCGCGGGGCAGGACCTTTCCGACTTTTTTGCCGAGGATCACCGCGCACACGGCGTGGATGTGCGCCTCTCGGCAAATGTCGAGGCAATCGAGGCTGATGCCAATGATCATGTCACCGGCGTCAAGCTGGCGGATGGTACGATCATTGCCGCTGATGCGGTGATCGTGGGGATCGGCATCATCCCAGAAACCGGTCCGCTGATTCTCGCTGGCGCGAGCGGCGGAAATGGCGTGGATGTGGACGAATATTGCCAGACCTCGCTGCCTGACGTGTACGCCATTGGCGATTGCGCAGCACATGAGAACCGTTTCGCAGCCGGGCGCCGCATGCGACTGGAATCGGTGCAGAACGCCAATGATCAGGCAAAGGTCGCGGTGCAGCACATCATGGGCAATCCCGCGCCTTACGACGCAGTGCCCTGGTTCTGGTCTAACCAATATGATCTGCGTTTGCAGACGGTTGGGCTCTCGATCGATTTTGACGAATCTGTGCTGCGCGGTGATCCATCCACGCGCAGCTTCTCGATCATCTATCTGCGTCAAGGGCAGATCGTGGCGCTCGATTGCGTGAACCGCACCAAGGATTATGTGCAGGGCCGTGCCCATGTGATTGAGGGCAGTCGCCTCGATCGTGCCCAACTGGCCGATATCGAGGTGCCGCTGAAGGAAGTGGGACTGGCCTGAGCTAACCCCTGAATGGGTGGCGGCTCACCAGATCCCAGGGGCCGCCCCTGTAGCTCCACAACACCAAGGCCGCGATGCTGAGCGGGCGAGGGCTGATCTGCGCGCGGAGTAGCTCCAGCGTTGCGCGTGCCTGCGCCGGATCGACCTTGTTTTGCACCGTGATGTGCAGCCGCGGCGTAGCCCGATCCTGCGGAGTCAGGTGATGCTCGAAGCGATCGGCAATATGAGCCCTGATAGCAAGCAGGCCGGGGCAGTGCAGTTTGAGCGCAACACCGCGACCGAGGGAGAACAGCTCTGTGAGCTCGGCAGCGGGCTTGGGTGAGGCGGCAAGACTCACCAGCAACGTGTGCAGTTCATCGACCATCGAAGGCGGGAGATGGTGGAACAGGCTGATATGCGCAGGCACCTGATTGCGCTCGGCTGGGAAATGCTGCCGCCGCAGTCCTTCCGCCCAGGCCTGATCCGCCGGACCCATCTGCGCAGTCACGATGAGCGGGCCGAGCGGGGAGGGTGTAGTCATGCTCGCGGTCGGAACCACTAAGCTCACATTTCCCCACGCTGACGGCGTATATCATACCATCTGCGCACATTGGCATTATGCTGATCGAGCGTTTCGGCGAAGATATGCCCGCCCTTGCCATCTGCCACGAAATAGAGGGCCTTGGTCGCTGCGGGACGAAGTACGGCCTGAATCGACGTGCGCCCCGGATTGGCAATTGGCCCTTTGGGAAGCCCGGTCATTGCGTAGGTATTATAATCGTTCACCGCCGTAATTTCCGAGCGCAGGATGCGCCTGCCCAGCGGCTTGCCCTTCGTGATCGGGTAGATGATCGTCGGATCGGCCTGCAGCATCATGCCCGTGCGCAAGCGATTGGAATAGACACCCGCGACCGTTGGACGCTCGGCGGGAATCGAGGTCTCCTTCTCCACGATACTGGCGAGCGTGATCGCCTGCTCGGGCGTGGTGACAACGATATTCTTGGCGCGCTTGGGCCATTCGCTGGCGATGAATTCGGTCATTGCCGCCTGCATCCGTGCGAGCACGGCAGCGCGAGTCTCGCCTTTTTGATAGGCATAGCTATCCGGCATGACCGAACCTTCCTTCGGCACCGCAACGGCTCCGGTCAGGTCCTCGTTCGCCATCAGCCGCTCATGGACGAGGATGGAGGGCATGCCCTCCGGGATGGCGATGAGATAGTTGACCGTCTTGCCGCTCTGGAGAATCGCCAGGACGCCAGCATTGCTGGTTTCCTTCGGGATCAGATATTCGCCCGCCTTGATGGAGCCATCATCACCCAGCAGCCGGGCGCGGGCGAGAAACGCCTCAGCGGAGCCGATCACATCCTGCTCTTCAAGCTTGGCCGCAGCGACCCGCAGCGTTGCACCTTCCGGCACGACGATGTTCACATCTGCTTCGAGCGGGCCGGGCCTCGTCCAGCCATTGACGAAGTTGAACGCAACAAGCGCCAACCCCGCCAGGATCAAGGCAAGGATGGTGAGTCCGGCCCGGCGCATGACGGTCAGACCGGCCTCAGCACCAGGCTTGCATTGGTGCCGCCAAAGCCGAAGCTGTTGTTCAGCACCGCGCGCACCTTGCGCTGCTTGGCGACATGGGGAACGAGGTCGACCCCCGCGCAGCCTTCGCTCGGATCATCCAGATTGAGCGTCGGCGGCACGATCTGATCACGCATGGCGAGGATGCAGAAGATTGTCTCCACAGCGCCAGCGCCACCCAGCAAATGGCCGATGGCCGATTTGGTGGAGGACATGGACATGGTTTCGAGCGTCGAGCCAAACAGCCTGCGCACCGCGCCCAGCTCCAGCTCATCGCCGAGCGGGGTGGATGTGCCATGCGCGTTCACATAATCGATGTCGGCCAGCTCAAGGCCGGACTTGCGCATCGCCATTTCCATCGCGCGGAAGGCGCCTGAGCCCTGCGGATGCGGCGCCGTGACGTGATAGGCATCGCCCGAGAGGCCATAGCCGATCACTTCGGCATAGATTTTTGCGCCGCGCGCCTTGGCATGCTCATATTCCTCGAGCACGACAACGCCTGCACCTTCACCCATGACAAAGCCGTCACGACCCTTGTCATAAGGGCGGGAGGCTTTTTCCGGCGTGTCGTTGAAGCTGGTCGAGAGCGCGCGCGCCTGCGCGAAGCCTGCGATGCCGAGTGGGCAGATCGCGCCTTCCGCGCCGCCTGCCAGCATCACATCGGCATCATCCATCGCGATCATGCGCGCAGCGTCGCCAATCGAGTGAACGCCCGTGGCGCAGGCTGTCACGACAGCATGATTAGGGCCCATCAGGCCATATTTGATGCTGACCTGACCCGAGATCAGATTGATGAGGCGGCCGTGCACGAAGTGCGGCGACACGCGGCGCGGGCCTTTTTCATGCAGCACGATCGATTCGCTGGCGATGCCGGGCAGGCCGCCAATGCCCGAGCCAATGGAGCAACCGGCGCGCAGCCGCTGCTCTTCGCTCATCTCGGTGAGGCCGGCATCTTCCAGTGCCTGACCAGCAGCATCGATGCCGAAAATGATGAACGGATCGACCTGACGCTGAACCTTGTGGTCAACGCGCAGATTGGGGTCGAAGCCCCATTCATGATCCTTGGGCTTCACTTCACAAGCGATGCGGCACGCATAATCCGTGGCATCGAAATGCGTGATCTGGCCTGCGCCCGAGCGAGAGGCGATGATATTCGCCCAGCTCGTCTCAACGTCGCCGCCCAGGGGCGAGACCATGCCGAGACCGGTTACGACGACACGACGCATGTCATTCTCCTAATTCCGAACGCTGGCCTAAATTCCAAACGCTGGCTTTATAAAGCCGATCTGCCGAAAAAAGCGATCGGCCTGACAAATGGAAACGGCCCCCCTCATGCGAGCGAACCCGCGACCGGAGAGCCGTATCCCTTCGCATTCAATGTGGTCGACAGACCTGCGCGAACGCAGGCTGCCGCACATGAATCTTACTGCTTGCCGTCGATGAAATCGATGGCGTCCTTGACGGTCGCAATCTTCTCAGCGGCATCGTCCGGGATTTCAACGCCGAACTCTTCTTCGAAGGCCATGACCAGCTCAACGATGTCGAGGCTGTCTGCGCCGAGATCGTCGATGAAGCTCGCGTCTTCGGTCACCTTTTCCGCCTCGACGCCGAGGTGCTCGACGACGATCTTCTTCACGCGATCTGCGGTCTCACTCATGGGTGGTCCTTCACTTAAGTTTTCTGTCAATTCGGGATGAAGCCCTAGTGCCAAGGAAAGGGCGTGACAAGAGGCTAGAGGCAAGGCTTTGTTCAGAAGCGCCTTGCACCATGCTGTTTATTTGGTGCCGGTTCGGACAGGATCAACATCCAAAGCAAAAAGACTTTGCTCGTGGCGGTCGGCCATCCCATATGCGCGGCAACGATCATTCTGCACCGAGGAAATGCCATGAGCGATTATGATTTCGACCTGTTCGTGATCGGTGCGGGATCAGGCGGCGTGCGGGCATCGCGCGTGGCGGCGGGGCATGGCGCACGGGTTGCCGTGGCGGAAGAGCATAAGGTTGGCGGCACCTGCGTGATCCGCGGCTGCGTGCCCAAAAAGCTGCTCGTTTATGGCGCGCATTTTGCCGAGGATCTTAAGGACGCCCGGCGCTTTGGCTGGGATGTGCCGGAATGCAGCTTCGATTGGCCGCGCCTGCGCGACAATGTGATTGGTGAAGTTTCGCGGCTGGAAGGTCTGTATCAGCAGACGCTCGATAATAATAAGGTGACGACATTCCATGAGCGCGCCAGCATCGAGGGGCCGCACGAAGTGCGCCTTGCGAGCGGCAAGACCGTCACGGCCAAATATATTCTCATCGCGGCGGGCGCCTGGCCAGCGATTCCGCAGGCGCCGGGCACCGAGCATGGCATTACCTCCAACGAGGTGTTCCATTTAGAGAAACTGCCCAGGCGCGTCGTGATTTTCGGCGGCGGTTATATCGCCAATGAATTTGCCGGTATTTTCCACGAGTTCGGATCCCACGTGACGCTCGTGCTGCGCGGTGACCAGATTTTGCGCGGCTATGATGAGCAGATTCGCGATCGCCTTCTCCAGATCAGCATCACCAAGGGCATCGAGTTCAAGTTCAACGCCCCGCTCGAAAAGATCGAGAAGAATGAGGATGGCTCGCTCAAGGTGTTCATCGGCGGCAAGGAGCCGCTTGAGGCCGACACCGTGCTGTTCGCCACAGGGCGCTCACCGAAGATTGACGGGCTTGGCCTCGATAAGGTCGGCGTGGAGCTGGAGAAGGGCGCCATCAAGGTCGATGAGTATAGCCGCACCAATGTTGAGAACATCTATGCTGTCGGCGATGTGACCGACCGGGTGCAATTGACGCCCGTCGCCATCAGGGAAGGCCATGCTTTTGCCGATACGGTGTTCGGCGATAATCCCCGCACGGTCGATTATGAGAATATCCCATCAGCGGTCTTCTCCAACCCGCCCATCGGCTCGGTCGGCATGACGGAAGGCGAGGCGCGCAACAAGCTGGGCTCAATCAAGGTTTATACGTCCGATTTCCGCCCGATGAAGTTCACC
>Ga0307414_10000421_pt1 | contig 22834 bp, 12 predicted proteins | sample DK1Ometagenome_FD_203804 | JGI IMG/M metagenome (GOLD analysis project Ga0307414, IMG submission 203804) | Maize rhizosphere microbial communities from greenhouse at UC Davis, California, United States - DK15-O-3 | ecosystem: Host-associated > Plants > Roots > Rhizosphere > Soil | place: USA... | reverse complement strand
TAAACCGTGCGGAAACGCGGCAAGTGTTTGCCGCACCTTTGCATCTTTCCATTAGACGGTTTCCGATTTGTCGGACGAACAACCTCAAGTCCAATACTTCAAATGAATACACTTGGAGCCATGCGCCGGTTGATTTCCCTAACCTTGCCGTCGGTCCTGCTGCTGACGGCAGTTCCCGCAGGCGCCGACACTAATGTTCCGCCCCGGAGTCTCGCCGTTCGTATCGAAAGTGCGTGCGGGGAAACGAAAATTGATGACCGGCTGGCCGCGTTGGACGAATTGGGCAGGAAGTTGGCGCTGACGGAAATTCCCACCGCGCTCAAAGCCGCCGACGAACTGAAGGAATTGCGCGAGCGCGTCGTGCTGACGCAGGTCGTGCTGAAACGCTGGGGTGAATTGGCCCCTGCGGAAGCGTTTGCGCACATCGCGGTGCTGCCCGAAGGCGTGATCAAAGTGGAATCCCTTCGCAGCGTGGTTCCGTTGTATGCCAACGAAGACGTTCGGGCCGCCGCCCATGCCGTCGCAAAAATGAAACCCGGCCGAGCCCGCAATGAGGCCGTGCAAATGCTGGTCGAGACATGGACCAGGGAAGACGTGAAGGCGGCCATCCAATGGGTCAACGACCTGCCGGACGAATTTCCCAAGGATGCCGCGCTGCGCAATTGTTATTTCATCTGGGTGCATCTGGACCCGGCGGCCATCGCTCCGACCGTGCGGGATCTTCCTCCGGGCGATATGAAGAACGCCTTGATCATGAACGTCGCCGGGGACTGGGCGGCGAAGGACGCTGTTAGCGCGATCCAATGGGCGGAAAGCTTGCCCGTGCCAGCGGAGAAGGAACTGGCCTTGGCGACGTCCGCGGAAGCGTGGGCGGACGTGTCGCCGGTCGCAGCAGCGGAGTTCGCGCTGGAACTCATGCCGTCCGGATTGCGCCAGCGGGCGGTTCTTTCCGTGCTGGAGCGCTGGTCCACTCAGGAGCCGGAGCAAGCCTTTCACTGGATCGCCAAAAGCTCCGACGAAACGCTGCATGGCCAAGGCATGGCGCGCGTCTTGAATGTCTATGCCCCGGTCTCCCCTGAAGCCGCGGGAGACTTGGTGGACCAACTCCCCTCCGGGCCGGTTCGTGAGAATGCGATCGGAAATTACGCCGAAGCCGCCCGGCCGTGGAATCCCGAGGCCGCCACGCGCTTGGCCTACAAAAGTGAAAACCTTGCGAACCGGCAACAACGCGTCGCGCCGTGTTTCCAGTTGTGGCGCGCATGGAATCCGGCAGCCGCCCAACGCTGGCTCGTCGAAACAAGTTTTCACGATGAACTCAAACAACGCTGGCTGGCGGAAAAACCAGCGCCGCAATCCTGAAGCCACCGAATTTGCAACGTTCCTATGAAACCCAAAATTCCCATCGCGATGATCGGCATCATTATCGCCGCTGCCGCACTGACCCTGTGGAAGACCGCGCCCCCGCCACCCGCGAGCGTTTCCATCTCCCCAACTGCCGCGAACAAGCCGGCACACTTCTCAAGTGAACATGCTGAACGGACTCCCAGCGCTTCGCGGCGGGTGCGGCCCAGCGTTGAGAACGACCCCGCACAACTTCTGGCCCGGATTCAGGAAGCGCTCGGTTCCACCAATCCCGATGATCGCGAAATCGTCTTCACCCATCTGCTCGCGGCGCTGGTGCGCGCCGATCCGCTCGCGGCGGCGCGCTTTGCCGAAACGAACGATGTGGGCGGCACCCACGATCTGATTTTGCATCGCGTCGCCCAACTTTGGGCCGCGCAGGATACTTCAGCCGCGCTCGATTGGGCGGCGACGCTGAGCAACGCCCGCGAACGCGACGAGATTCTAACCGACGTCTTCTTGCAGATCGCCGAAACCGACCCTGCGGAAGCGATTCGGACCCGCAGCCGATATGTGACCGATGGAAAGCCAAACGCCGGGCTGGAAGCGCTCACGCAGCGCTGGGCCGAAAGGGACTTTCCCGCCGCGCTGGACTGGGCGCTGTCCCGCGACGCCGGGGCGCAGCGCGATCAACTCATCGCCCGCCTCGCTTACGTCCAATCGCAAACCGCTCCGTTTGATGCCGCCACACTGGCTGTGGAAAATGTTCCTGCGGGCAAAGCGCAAACCGAAGCCGTCATGGCCGTGCTGCATCAATGGGCGTCGCGCGATCTGGCGGCGGCGGAAGAATGGGTCGAGAGCTTTCCCGAAGGCGATCTGCGCACCCGCGCCGTCACCGAACTCAACGGCATCGCGCAGTCGCTTCCGGACTCGAAGCGCTGATCGTGGTGGAAGCGGCGGATAGCTCTTCCATTCAACGGAAAAGCTTCTGCGCAAAGTGATAGAGGTTGCTGCCCCACGTTGCGCCGTCGTGGCCGTGGTCATCGACGTTCCAGACGTGCGGGACGTCGTGCTTTTTCAGATGCACGTGGACGCCTTGAGAGATGTTGATGAGCCCGTCCTTGTTGCCGCAGGAAACGTAGAGCAGCTTCAATTTCCCGCGAGCGGCGGCGGGATCGGGCAGGAGATCGGTCGGCGGTTTGGTGTTGGGCGCAGAGGAGAAACCTCCCACCCAGGCAAAGGTGCCGAGGTTGCCGAGCCCGAAGTTGAGCGTCTGGCCACCTCCCATCGAAAGGCCGGCGAGCGCGCGATGCCCGCGGTCGGAAAGAACCGAATACTTCGCTTCGAGAGCGGGGATAAGGCAATCGAGCAGGTCGCGCTCGAACTTCGCGAAGCCGGCGGCGTGCTCCGGCGAGTAGATCTCCTTCGGCGGACGGTCGTCGGGAAGCGCGCGACCGTTGGGCATCACGACGATCATCGGCACCGCATCACCATCGGCAAGGAGGTTGTCCATGATCGTCTCGGCATGGATGTAGCCCGTCCATTCGTATTGATTTCCCCCGATGCCATGGAGGAGGTAAAGCACGGGGTATTTGCGGTCGGATGAGTAGCCGGGCGGTAGATAAACGTTCGCCTCGCGCCGGGTCCCGGTAACGGAAGAATCATACGAGAAGGTCTCAAGACGACCCGACGCGGCACCGGGCCGCGGCTTGTCAAATCCGGCGGGCGCGTCGGGAAAAGCCCGCACATCGTCCGGCCCGAGTTCGATAGGCCGGGCGAAGTTTGCGCGAGCCCGCTCGGGGGTGGCTTGCTCCGCTTTATCCTGGGCGGGTAAACCGGAGACGAAGGCCAGCAGGACAAGAGGGACTAGGGTTGTGATCCGCTTGGGTTTCATAGGGATGCTCGATATTGATGGTATTCGGCGTTTCGTGATCTGTAAAATCCGCTGGGTTGCTATCGGTCGAGGGGCTTTGGGTGATCTATGGCGGAGCAGCAAACCCCTTAGCCCCTCCGCGATCCAGTGCGCCAAGGAGGGATTCTCATCTCCCCCGGGTTGGGGGTCGATTACAGCCGGATGATGCCACGCTGGAGCGAGACCGAGACTGCCTCGGTGCGATCGTGAACGCCGAGTTTTTGAAAGAGAGATTTCAGGTGCGTCTTCACCGTTTCCTCGGAAATAAACATCGCGGACGCCATCTCCTTGTTGGTCCGGCCACGCGACATGAGGCGCAGCACATCGAGCTCGCGTGGCGTGAGGCTCGGACGGACCAATCGATCTGCCAGACTCGCCGCAATGGCTTGCGGCAGGTAGCGCTCGCCCATGTGGATCTTCCTGACGGCGGCGATCAGCTCTTCCTTTGTCGTGTCCTTGAGCAGGTAGCCGCGAGCTCCGGCTTCGAGCGCCTGGAAAATGTCTTCCTCGTTGTCGTAGGTGGTGAGCACCAGGACGCGCGTGGCCGGGTCGCGGGCGACGAGGTCCTTGATGGTCTGGATCCCGTCGCCGTCCGGCATGCGCAGGTCGAGGATGTAGAGGTCTGCGTTTTCGCTCGACGCCATGACCTCACGACCACTGCCAGCTTCGGCAACGACCTTAAGATCAGGTTGGCTGTCGAGGATCGCCGCGAGGCCGGCGCGCAGCGACGGATGATCATCGGCCAAAAGAATGCGGATGGGGTTTTTCATGTCGGTAGAGTTGCGGAGACTTCAGTGCCTTCGCCGGGCTTACTGTCGATTGAAAGGCTGCCGCCCAGCGCTGCCACGCGCTCGTGCATGCCTGTCAGGCCGAATCCCTTGCCGGCGCGCTCGGCAACCTCGAAGCCGCAGCCGTCGTCCCGCACGACGAGCGTGATCCAGGCGGTGCCGAAGCGCAGGCTGACAACAATCCTGCCAGGATGAGAGTGGCGCACCGCGTTGGTGAGAGCTTCCTGCCCGATGCGCAGCAGCGCGTTCTCGCGATCGGCCGGCAAGGGTCGCGGTGTACCTTCGATTCCCTGCGAGCAATGAACCTTCGAACCGCGGGTCAAATCGTCGGCGAAGCGTTGCAAGGCCGTTGACAGGTCGGCCTCGCCGAGCGCCAGCGGACGGAGGTTCCACACCGTGCGGCGGGCTTCTCGCAAGCTGTCACGGACGAGCGAGCGCGCGATCTCAATGTGATCGCGCGCCTTGTCCGGATCGGTGACCACCTCGTCGCGCACGCACTCGAGCTGGAGGGAAATGGAGGTCAGCCCTTGCGCCAACGAATCGTGGATCTCCCGGGCAAAGCGGCCGCGTTCGGCAAGGACCGCCTCGAATTCGCGGCGCTGGGTTTCCTGCTTGCGGCGGCGCCTGGTACGATTTCTGGCGTAGATTGCCAGCAACCCTGCGATGATCGCGGCAGAGGCCATCAGCACCCGCTGCGTGGTCCACCACGGCGGCAGCGAAAGAACCTCAACATCCGCTGGCGAACGCAGCCGCAGCAGCAGCTTGTCCTCCTCCTGCAAGGGCGCGAAGGCCCCGGCAGAGGTGATCTGTGCGATGCCGTTCACCCGCACCCGCGAGCCCGGCACGAACTCTGGAAGGCTGCCATCGCGCGAGGCCAACAGCCCGCGGAACACCGTGGCCCGGTCGCGCAGTTCCAGCGTCGTACCATCTTCCCCGCGGAAGACATCGAGCAGCTCCGCCTCCAGCGAAACGAGTTCCGCCTGATGTTGCGCGTGGAGCACCTCGCGCCCCTCGAATTCCAGCGGTCGCGGCATTTCGCCCTGGCCAACCAAGCGAGCACTAACGGCGCGCAGGATGGGCCTCATCGGCCCCACGCGCGGCCAGCCGTCGGCCTCCACGATGCTGCCGGGCACTGCGGCCAACGGCTGGGCTGTCTGGACCCACAATCCCCCGCCATCGGTGCGGAGAAAGAGCCCGCTGCCGGGAATCGCGAGCGTGACCGTGCCGCGGACGCGCACCAATTCGTCCGGTCCCGCGCCTGTGAAGCGGAACAGTTCGTCGGCCCGCGCCAACCGCGGCTCGGCGGGGGGATCGGGATGATCGAGCCGCACCAAGTCTGCAAGTGAGGTCACCCGTAGAAAGCGCCGCGTCATCTGGCGGCTGGTATTGAAGATCGTGGCCGCCACCCCGCGAATGCGGACACGGCTTTCGGCGAGTCCCCACGGCACTGACTCGGGTGGAAGCGGCCCTTCCAACAAGGCGTGGAAGTCGCAATTTCCGGCTTGGCATTCGAATACGATATCGTCGCCGCTCACCAGCACCTCGCGCACCTGCGCCTCCACCGAGACCCATTCGCAGTCGAGGTCCGGGCGGCCGAGTTCGTCCGGGCTTACCCGCCGCGGCTCCGGCAGTTCCTCGTGACTCGTGATCTTGATTCCGGGAGCGCCACCATCGATTCCGCGGACCACCGGTGCGAAAAGTCCCTCACCGCTGACGCCGGTGACCTCGATGCGATCGCCGATGGCCGGCCACACGAGATCGCCCTCCGGCGGCTGCTCCACGAAAACGCCCGACACCCCGTCATGCACAAACAAGGCGCGGCCCGCCGGATGAACAAAAGGTACGAAGCCGCGAATCCTGACCGGACGAGCCTTCGCCGCTTCGTCAGGCGAGAGGGCACGGACCTCCGCGGCAGACATCAGCGTGCTCTCCGAGGATTCGGCCTGCGCAACGGAAAGCAACATTGCCACCAGGGCGAGGAGGAAGCGCTTCACCACTCCATACACGTCCCATTCCAGAGGCACGAGCAAGGCCGCGCTAAGACAACCGGCAGCGAATACGAAGCACCTGCTCGTCGCAGCAGCGGGCCATACTTCTCCCAACCGCCTTGGGAAGCATCGTTTTCCGTGGCCTTCACCAGTGTCGTTCCGTAGCGAACTGCTCCGCTGGCAAATGTTTGCTTTCTCGGGTAACTTGCCGTCGTCGGCCCGCGAAAGAATAGATGATGGAGGCCATCTCCCCTCCCGCACGATGGAACCCCAACCTGCTGCAACCCTCATCAGCTTGCGAGAAATCGCAGACAGGCGCTGCTCAGCGGCGACGACGGCAGTCCCCTGCTCCATGCGGCCGCCCTTCGCGTCGACAGTAGCGTGGACCAGGGAATAATTGGCCATCTTTCTCCTCTCACTCCACCGCCGGCACTTGGGACGACTGATCCCCTGCTAGTTCACCCAGTGCGCGTTCACGAAGGCTTCCCGGAGGAAAGTCCCCCACCCAATCTGCCGCTGCCCGAGGGTCGACCGCGATCCACCGATGGAGCACGGACAGAATCGCTTCCGTCTGCGCGGGGCCCGGCTCCATTTCCTCGACCACCCGGCAGGCCGCGGAGTATGGGTCGGACTTCGAAAGGACGAACGTCACGCGGGCCATGAGCCGGTCATGCCACTCGCCGCCCGGCTGCGCCTTGACCCAATCAAGGGCCGCTGCCGGCTCGCGATCCGCCCATTGCGCGGAGAGATTTTCTAACAAACCATCGCCACCCTCCCCGTCGGACCCGTGCCGGAGAGCCAGGCCGAGGGCAAGGCGGGGATCGGATTCCGCCACCGCAATGCAGATCGTCTCGCAGATCCGGCGGCGGTCGGCCACGTCATCCAGCCGATCCGACCAGGCGAGTGCCTCTTCGGGATCCTTCCGCGCCCATCCCACGCACAACTGGCGCAGGAAGATGTCCCGGACCTCCCCGGGCGGCAGGCCGAAGGCGAAACCCAAGGCGTCCTCCGGGCTCGCATCGATCCAGCGTCCGGCAAGAGCGAGAAGCCGCGCGTCGCGCCGGACACAGTCCGTTTCGGCGGCGATTCCGGAAAATGCCGCCCGGATGTCCTGCGTTCTTCCCGGACGCGGAAGATCTGGCCGGGTTACGGTAGGCCGGGAGCTCCCTGGTACCGGCGCTACCGACCGCAGGCTCACGATCCAGCCGGTGGCCACGATGCACGTGGCGAGCACCCATCGGATGTTAAGGCGGACCCATTTCTCGAACATACCCTGAGAAGAGAATAGGCGGACCGCGCGCCGAGGCGTCGCGGCCCGCCGGGAATCGGGTGGTTCAACTCAAGGTGCGGTCGAGAACGACCACTGCTGATTGTCGCCACCGTGGCTCTGCCACTGGATGATCGTGGCACCGTCAGCGGTGCTGCCGCCATTCACGTCGGCCAGCTTGCCGCTGTGCACGGCGGTGAACTTGAAGAAGCCGTCGCCTGCGGGCGTCGCGGTCCACTTCTGGTGGTTGAGACCATTCGACGTCCAGATCTGGATCTTGGCGTTATTGTTCACATTGGCGTTATCCACATCCATGACGGTTCCGGACAGCACGTTGGCGACTTGGTACTGACCGTTGCCCAGGTGGGTCAGCGTCCATTTCTGGCTGTTGCCGCCATTCCATCCCCACTGAACGAGGGGAGTTCCGTTGGCGACGACGCCGTTCTGGAGGTCGAGAACCTTGCGGCTCTTGCGGCTCGACACCCGGTAGGTACCGTTGCGAACCGTGCAACCCGTGTCGGTGAGCAGCGCGAGCTCGGAGAGCTGCAGGCTGGTGGTGTTACCGTTGTTCGCGGTGATGTTCAGCCGGTAATAGCGATACGAGCCCGGGCTGGCGATGGGGTAGGTATTCGAGTGGAAGCGGTAGGCGAACGCCTGGTTGCTTTGCGTGTCGAGCGTGGTCCAGGCCGAGCCGTCGTTGGAGCCCTGGACCTGCCAGTCTTTCGGGTCGCGGTTGGGCAGGTCGTTGGCACAGGCGACGGTGTAGCGTTTGATGGTCTGCGCGTTGCCCGAGCCGAAGTCGTATTGAAGCCAGCCGGTGCTGCTGATGCCGTTAAACCACTTGCTACCGCAGTGGGTGTCGAAGGCGGAGGCGGGAGCCTGCGAGCCCGGCGTGCCGGTGGGATTATCACTGGAGGTGGCCGTACCGCCGAAGGCGACGTTGACCATCGGACTCACCGGCGTGGCGGACTCTTGCGCGGAGTTCGCGCCTTCGCCGGCGGCGTTCACGGCGCTGACGACGTAGTAGTAGGTCGTGCCATTAGTCACCGTGCTATCCAAGTGGCTCGGCGCGGTGACACTGGCGATCGTTGTGTAAGGACCGCCGCTGGTAGTGGCACGTTTGACGTTGTAACTCGTCGCGCCGAAGGACTCCGTCCAGCGCAGCGGCACCCGGTTCTCGCCGGGAGCGGCAAGAAAGGAAAGAGGCGCCGCGGGCGCGGCAACCGGCGTGGCGCCGTTGCCGGTGGTGATGCTCACGTTGCTGAAGGTCGCCGTGCAGAGCGTGCCCGGTTTGTTGGAGGAGACGCAAAGGCCGATGTAAGGCGAGGTGCCCAGGTTGTCGTAGCGTCCGATGACGAGCGTGGCCCAGCTCGTGCCGTCGGGCGACGCGTAGGTCGTGACGATGTTGCCGAGACGCTCGACTTTCACCCACCAGGAAGGCTGGGTGATCCAGTAGCCTTGTTTTTCCCAGTTGGAGCCGCCATACATTGCTCCCCAGCCGTGGAAATAGGACTCCACGACGCTGTCCGGCTTGAGGGCGACCCAGGCTTTGGCGGCGGGGGTGCCATTGAGGTCCGAGCGGATCATCACGCCGGCCTTGTTGTTGGTGCCGAGGTTTTGCAGCGATTCGACCTTCGCGATCAGCGTGCAGTCGCCGGTGACCTGCTTGTAAACGTAATGGAAGGCCTCGGCACCGTGGGTCCAGATGTCGGAGCCTTGGCCGTTCACCGTCCAGATGCCGTTGCTGTAGCTTGAGCTCCCGGCGGGGGAGGCGCCGCCGATGTCAGCGCTGGTCATGCCCGTGCTCGCAAGGCTGTGGCTCGGGAGGGTGATCGGCGCGGGCGGAGTGGCCGTCGAGCTGTCGGCCGACTTGAGGAACATGAAGGCATCCATATTGCCCGGCTGGGACGCGAGCTTCCGGTTGATCCAGGGCGTGGGAAGGCCTTTGCGCAGTTCGTAATGGCTCTTGAGAATGTTGAACGCCCGGGGTTCTGCCGCGAAACCGGGCGAGTCCCAGATTGACATGTAGTACTCGTCCGTGGTCCCCATGGGCACGAAGGACGTGGGGACGTTGACATTGAAGCGACAGTAATACTCGCCCATGGCCAGAAGGCGGTTGTCGAGTTCGGAAAACACGTCGATGCCCTGCTTCCAGAACACCTCCGCCACGGTGGCCATGGCCAAGGTGTGGCCGTAGGAATGTCCTTGGTCGCGGCCGGTCTCGCCATGCTCCCCGTTGCTCAGGCTGTTTCGAAGTCCGGAGGAAGCGAAGGTGCGATATTGAGAGAGCACCTTGTCCAGCTTCGTCTGGTCATCATTGAACGCCGCAATCGCAGCGGCGGCGGCCATACTCAACGAGGCCTTATTGGTCGGGCCCAGCACGTCGCCGCTCAATCCGGTTGCCGGCCAATAGACGTTGCCAAAGAGGTTCTTCACGGCATCGGTATCGGCCTGGGTCCAGCCCGGCCAGGTGCCGCGCAAGATGTCCGCGCCGCCGACGAAGCGGAAGGCGTAGTCGCCCAGGTCGAGGTTGGCCTCGCTGCCGGTGAAGCTCGTCTGCGTGTCCGCCCATGCGCGCAGGATGTTGCGCGACTTCTGCGCATACTGCGGGTCGCCTGTGAAATACCACATGCGCGCGAGGTTGTAGACCGCGATCATGTCGTTGCGCCACGCGCCGAGGTTGACGTCGGGACTGCGACTGACATTGGCGGTCGCATTGGGGCCGCCGTAACCGAGGGACGAGCGGCCGTCGGCCGCGAGCGCGGCGTAACCGGATTTCCAAGGTTCCTTGTTGAGGTTGGCCTTGAGGGTATCGAGATCGCCGACCGTCAGTGGAACGGATGGGTGGGTGAATGCTTGAGCCGCGGTCGTGACGACAAGGGGACACGCGACGATGGCAAGCGTCCGCAGGGACGCCATGAGGCTTTTCTTCATCTTAGGTTGTTTGCTTGGGTTTGCGGAAGATGGCCGGTGACCATGCTCCCCGGTTCTACCGGTCGAGATCAATCCGTTCCGGTAGACTGGCGATACCAAACTGACGAATGCTTCCGTCCGGACAATCGGCGTGATGGCTACACTGGTAGTTCTGCGGTGCATTCGCTACTCGCCACGTCTTGCCGCCTTGCTGCGGAGAAGCCGGATTCACCGATGCCGAATTCCTTGTCATCGATCGAGCCATCCCTGCAGACCGGGAGATTGAGTAGAATCACCAATCAGAGTGCGCTTCGCGGGAGTAGGAATGCGGAGAGCTTGTGGTCCGCGTTCTTCATCGAACTCCTCACCTGATAAGCAGGTAAATAACAGGTGAACCCTTATGGCCCGGGGGTACCATTGGGGTTGGCTGTCCCCGACAAAAACGGTCCCCGGCGACAAGAGTGTCGCGGCTCCTTACGTTCCTGCATCAATGTAGGCATGGGTGGCAGCATGTCATGGAAGATTCTCAGGATCTACTTGCGCCAATGGTCCCCGCGGAGGTCGGAGGCGGATTGCTGGCCAGGAGCTGCCTGTGAGCGACCGGTGCCGGGAATGATCCGAGGGGCAGCCGCCAGCTGACGACCGCCCTCCGTTTTGTTTCCCCCCGGAAACGGTCCCCACTGCGAATCACGGCAGCACGGAGATGCGATAGAACCAGCGCGGCCCGGAGCGTGCGCCAATGTCGGTGATTTCCACGGTGGCTCCGGTGCCGGCAACGGTATCCGCCACGGTGATCCACGTACCACCTGACAAGGTCGCCGATTTTTCCACCCGGTAGCTTTTCCCGACCACGGTGGGAAAGCCGACGGTCACGTCCTGCGTGTCCGTTTCGAGCGAGCTGATCCTCAGCAGACTCGTGCGATCGTTGGGGTCGGTGCCCGAGGCATATTCCTGGCTGTTGGTCCAGCCGTCGCCGTCCGGGTCGGCGCTGTCGGTGGCGTTGCCGGAGTCCTGCGTGGTCCCGAAATTCGTATGCCGCCAGCTCTCCAACTCCGTATACGTGGTCGCTGAGACGGGGGCGGAGGCAGTCCCGGTAACCGGCAGCCCGTGGGCGGTCACGGTGTAGTGCCAGGTGGCACCGTCGGCCAAGCCGGAATCCAGGTAGGTGGTGTCGGCGACTCCGGTGGCGAGGTCGATGAACGGGCCGCCACTGCTGGATGAGCGCTGGATGGTGTAGCCGGTGGCGCCGACGACGGCGTTCCACGAAAGCGCGATCTGCGAATCGCCCGGCGAGGCGGTCACGTTTTGCGGAGTGCCGAGCTGACCTGCGGCAAGGATGCCGATTTCACTGGCGCTCAGCGCGCTGCCATAGATGCGGAAGTCATCAAGTGCGCCGTTGAAATACGGGTCGGGGTATTGGGATTTGCCGAGATAGTTCTGCGTGGTGTTACCCATTCCGGAGGGTCTGAAGGTCATCGCATTGTTCGTTCCGACCGCCGCGCCATCAATGTAGAGCGTGCCGGTGGAACCGGAGACGGTGACGGCAATGTGTGTCCAAACGCCGGTGGACAAGGCGCTGGGGCCGTCGATGAGCTGCTCGGCGCTGTTGGAAATCTTGATCGCGAACCTCGGTTTGCCGGTCGCACCGTTTTGCGTCGTGAGAAACATGTTCGTCGCAGTGCCGCTGCCGAAGTCAAAGACGCGCGCCCAGTTGTCGAGGGTAGTTGGGTTGACCCATGTGCTGATCGTGAAGTTGTTCAATGCGCTCACGAGACCGGCGGGCAGCGTGGCGTATCGCGAAGAGGAACTGGCGAAAACGAGGGCGTTGTCGATCCTACCCGGAGCGAACACCGGTCCGTTGACGAGCGTCGCGTTGCGGCCATTACCGCTGGAGTCGGCGGCGGTGGCACCGGCGGTTTCGTCGAACTTCAAATGCTGATGCAGATCTTCGATCCGTGCCGAGGCCTCGGGCGAGTCGGCGCTCTCCCCCCCGCTGTTTACGCTCCTGACGATGTAGTAGTAGGTGGTCCGCGGAGCGGAGGAAGTGTCGTGATAGCTGGTCGTTGTGACGTTCGTGGCGAGGGAGACGTACGGGCCGCCGCTCGCGGTGGAGCGCTTTACGATATAGCTGACCGCTCCGGCGGCGGCGTTCCAAGTCAAGTCGATCCAGCCGGCCGAGCTCATCGTGGCGATGAGAGAGGACGGCGCGCCGGGTGGAGGCGGAGCTTGCGGTGTGGCGGAGGCTTCCGCGCTGTTGACCGATTCGTTCAGCGAGGTGTCGGCCGCGGTGACGACGTAGTGGTAGGTCGTGCCATTGGTCACCGTGGTGTCCGAGTAGGAACTGAATGTCACGCCGGTGCCGACGGCGTTGTAAGGGCCTCCGCTGGTGGTCGCGCGATAGACGGTGTAACGGGCCATGTCCGGTTCCGTGTTGTCCGCCCAATCGAGCGCCACGACCTGATCGCCCGCCGTTGCCGTGAAACCGCTCGGGGCCGCCGGAGGTGTCGTATCGGGGACGGAGGACGGCGGCTCGGAGCCTTGCGAGATCAGCGCCCATTCGGCCAACTGAATCCCGTCAACCGCACTGCCGCTGAAGTTCGAGAGGATGTTCAGCTTGTAATAGCGATAGGCGGTGCTGTTCGTGAAGGTGTATTGCTTGGTCAGGAAACGTGAGGCGAAGGTTTCGCCCGTGCGCGTGTCCAGCGTCGTCCAGTTGACGGCGTCGTTGGAGCCCAACACTTGCCAGTTTTTCGGATCGCGGCCGGGCACGTCGTTGGCGCTGGTCAGATCGTAGCGGACGACGATTTGCGCATTGCCCGCGCCGAGATCGACCTGAAGCCAGCCTGATGATGAGGTGTTGGCGCCGGAGTACCACTTGGTGTTCGTGTTTCCATCGACGGCCTTGTCCGATCCCTCGGTGCTGCCACCAGTGCCCGAGTGGGCCGAGGTGGTGGAGCCGGGAGCGACGTTGGCCTGAATCAGTATGCTCTGTTCGCCGGAATTGGCGGTTTCTCCAAGGCTATTGATCGCGCTGACCACGTAGTAATAGGTGCCAGCGGCCAGTTTCCTGTCGGTGTAGTTCGTGTCCCAGAAGCCACTGTATTCCACGACGGTGTACGGGCCGCCGCTGGTGGTGGAGCGCTTGATCACGAAGTCGGTCGCGCCGGCAACGGAATTCCAATTCAGGGTGACCTCATCGGACCACGTGGAGAGGGCCAGTCCCGTGGGAGCCGCGGCGGGCGGAGTCATCCCGGTGACGTTTCCGATGAACTGCATTTCGGCCATATTGCAGTAGGCGCTGGGAGCCCCGAGGTAGCGCACGTAACGGAACGAATTGGAGTTGCTGATACTCTGCGTGGTGAGCACCTCGCTGGGAGGCTCGGTGGTGATGGTGAACAGATCGACCACGCCGCTGCTGAAGTCCGCCGTATTCGAACCTTGGAACTTGCCGTTGACCAAGCGCCAGCCCTGGCCGCGGTTCGGGCTGAATTTGACCCCGGTGATGACGGCGCTGACGCCAGCGCCAAGGTCCAGTCCGACCCAAGCGGAGGCGGTCGGGGCGTCGAAAGAGTTCCTCAGCGAACCGTCAAAGGCATTCCCCTTCCCTGCACCGGCATTGGCCCAGGAGCCGTCCGTGCCGATGACCCAGCCGTAGAGCTGCCCGTCATGTGCGGCGGAGACTTCGGCGCTGTTGGCGCTCTCGCCGCCGGGGTTGTTGGCGGAAACGACGTAATAACAGGTCGTGCCCCGCGGGACTCCCACGTCCATGAAATAGGTGTTCTTGGCACCTACCGTGGCGACGTTGATATACGGTCCGCCGCTCGTGGTCGCGCGCTTCACATTGTAGCTCTTTGCGTGGGCCGAACCCCGCCAGGACAGCGTGATCTTGCCTCCTTTGACGTGAGGTCGAAGCTGGCTGGGCACCACGCCCGCCGCGATCGGGTCCAGCGAGTGCGTAAGCGTGGTGAAGCCGAGTTGGTCGAATCCGCCGCTGTTAGTGCCGTATTGGCCGCCGCCGCCATCCGGCCTCATCACTCCGGCCGCCTCTCTCGAGTAGGGTGCGGACATGCCCCTGCGATTGACGTAGTGATTGTAAACCAAGTCCCATCCCGCCCGCAAGGCCTGTCCGCTGCCGTGGTTGGTTTGGACGACATACTCGCAGTTGATGTAGGAGACGTACGGGACGTCATACCACAGGTTGAATTTGCCGAGATCCTCGGACATTGCCAAAAGCGCGTTGTCCAACTCGCTGTAGAGATCGACGCCCTGGTTCCAGGCGATTTCGCAAAAGGTGCCGAGCAGCGGCACGAGCATCGTGGCGTGGCCCTGGTCGCGCCCGAATTCCTGCGACTGGCCCAGGCCGTTGGGATGGACGTAGTGGAGCAATTCGCTGATCCGCCCCACGCCGACGCCATCGTGAAAGTAGTCGATCGCCTCCTGGAAGATCGCCTCGTCGTCACAGAGCACGCCGGTGGCGATCACCGTCGCCATGGCCGCCATCTCCCAGTTCGCCCAGTAATGGCTCCAGCAGGTTCCGTGGTGGTGGAAGAGAAAGCCCCGGTCCACGTCATTGGGCGAGACGATCTTGTAGAACTGGGTGCGAATGTAGTTCTGGAATTTGGCGAAATCCGCCGGTGCCCAGCCGCTGTAGCTGCGCACCAGTTCGCCGGCGCAGGCGAGCTGGTAGCCGTAGAGGCCCGCCCGCAGGCTGACGTTCGTGTTGCCGCTCCACTTGTAGTGGGTGTTCGCCCACTCCATCAGGATGCTGACGGCCTTGGCGGCATACGCCTCATCGCCCGAGACATGGTAACGCAACGCGAGCTGATACGCCGCCGCCGCGTCCCGGGCCAAAACGATATAATTGTTTTGGCCCTCGCTTGAATCGACGTAGACGATCCCCCGGGGATCGGCATCATGGCCGAGGTGGCAGTAGGGCGCGGACTTCAGTCGGTCATAGCCTCCCGTCCAAGGCTGCGCACCCATGTCCACCTTGGCCTTCATACGGTCCAAATCCGCTTGGGTGGAGAGACATCCCGGGTGGACAAATTGGGCGGCGGCCGGCGCGCATGCCATGAATGACAAGCAGGTGGCAACGACTCCCATTGAGAAGAGCTTCGTGAACATATCTTTGGGTTTTTGTGATGGGGAGTTCAAGCGCATCGGGATTTTCAAAAAGCGGAAGTGGGGGAGGATTTCCACCCAGTGTTGCGGGAACTCCCTTGCGCCGGAGGCCGGCTCATCGGTGGCAGCGCAGCCTATGAATAGGGCCAGGTTCCGAAGGGTTCGCATGGGTTCCTTGAAACAGACGGTCAGCGAATCTTTCCCAAGATAGGATTTCGAAGCTATTCCCCATCCGCCCGGCGACAACCCGGCGTCCATCTACTGTGGAAGACTGTCCGTTCGGAGATACTCGCGCCGCGGGAACGCCCCCTTTCCGCGAAGCCACCTTAGCCCTTCGTCAAGCAGTGGCCCCGGCCACGGATACACTGCCGCCTTGGCAATGGCGCGCGGTCACCTGCCCGCATTCAGCTTGAGAATGCGCTCCACCTCCGCGATCGACGAATTTCCGGGAGATTCTACCGGGAGGGAATCGCTGAGACTGGGTCGTCCGGCTGCGCGGTTGCGAGAGGCGGCTTTGGCTTTGATTCTTGCTTTCCCAAGCCCGAACGACGCGGCGTTTGGCGGAAACACAGATCCGAACTCGTATTCGCCAAGCCTTGCTTTCGTGTGTAATTTCTACCGCGCCATGAGCGACGTCACCATGATCTTGCGGGCGAACGACCGCACGTCCGAGGAATTGCTTTCCTTGGTGTACGACGACTTGCGGAGGCTGGCGGCCGCGCGCATGGCGCAAGAGGCTGCCGGGCAGACACTGCAGGCCACGGCACTCGTTCACGAGGCTTGGCTTCAGCTGTCCGCCGCGGGCGACCGTTCATGGCAAAATCGAGGCCATTTCTTCGGGGCGGCCGCGGACGCGATGCGCCGGATCTTGGTCGACAACGCCCGCCGGAAGGCGCGGCAGAAGCGGGGCGGCGGGTGCGAGCGCGTTGACATCGGTGAGGTTGAGATTGCCCAGGCAATTCCGGATGAGGATCTGCTGCTGATCAACGAGGCACTGGAGAAGCTGGAGCGGGAGGATCCCGAGCAGGCCCGGATCGTGGTGCTGAAATTCTTCGGCGGGCTGACCAACGAGGAGGTCGCGGAGACGCTCGGCATTGGCGAACGCACCGTGTACCGCCAATGGGTCTGCGCCAAGGCTCGCTTGTTCCGCTGGGTTCGGCCTCAAGAGTGAGCGGGAATTTTTCTGGCAGGATTTCGCCGCGAACGACGCGTGTTTCATCAAACCAGTTTCAAATGTCAGCAGCGAAGCAACTGGAAGACTCGGTGTTCTTCGCGGCCCTGCATGTCACGGGTGCGGAAGAGCGGAGGGTCTTTCTCGATCAGGCCTGCATCGACGATCCCCGGTTGCGCGCCGTCGTCGAGGAGATGCTGGCATCCCAGGAGGATGCCGACCGGTGGATCGACCGCGGGTATTCGGCCATCGTCCTGAGCGCGGACGAATTGCCGGATGCGGTTCCCGCGGAGCTGGTGACTGACGACGAACCGAGGGACGAAAGAATCGGCAAGCGAATCGACCGCTACACGATCGTGCAGTGCTTGGGGGAAGGCGGTTGCGGAGTGGTCTACCTGGCGGAGCAGGAGGCACCGGTGAAACGTCTGGTGGCGCTGAAGGTCATCAAGCTAGGGATGGACACGCGGAGTGTCATCGCACGATTTGACGCGGAGCGGCAGGCCTTGGCGCTGATGGACCATCCGAATATCGCGCGGGTTCTGGATGCGGGTGCAACGGACACGGGCCGGCCCTACTTCGTGCTGGAGCTGGTGCGCGGCACACGGATCACCGAATTTTGCGATTCGAACCGTTGCGATCTCCGGCAGCGCCTCGAGCTTTTCATCCTAGCGTGCAAGGCCATCCAGCACGCCCACCAGAAAGGCATCATCCACCGCGACGTCAAACCGTCCAATGTGCTCGTGGCCATGCACGATGGTGTGCCGGTTCCCAAGGTCATCGACTTCGGGATCGCGAAGGCCATCGAAGGGCGGCTGACGGAGGAGACCCTGCATACCCATCACGGGCAGCTGCTCGGGACGCCGGCGTACATGAGCCCTGAGCAAGCGGAACTCAGGGGTCTGGACGTGGACACGCGTAGCGACGTGTACAGCCTTGGTGTGCTGCTTTATGAACTGCTGACCGGAAGGACGCCCTTCGATGAAAAGGAACTTTCCCGCTCGGGGCCGGAAGGCATGCGTCGGATCTTGATGGAGAGGGAGCCGCAGCGGCCTTCCGCAGCCTTGGCCGCGCTGGATGGCGCCGAGTTGAAGGCGACGGCGGAAAAGCGCCACACCGAGCCGGCCCGGCTGCTTTTCCAGGTCAAAGGAGATCTCGATTGGATCGTGATGCGGGCGTTGGAGAAAGATCGTACCCGCCGCTACGACACCGCGAACGGCCTTGCGATGGACGTGCAACGGTACTTGTCGAATGAGGCGATCCTTGCCCGTCCTCCCAGCCGGCTCTACCTGCTGCGGAAGCTGGTGCGACGGCACACGATCGTCTTTCTCTCGGGTGCCGCGGTCGCACTGGCTTTGATCGCCGGGCTGGGAGCATCCACGTCGCTCTATCTCAAAGCGAAAGAGGCGGAACTCAAAGCGAAAGAGGCGGAACTCAAAGCGAAAGAGGCGGAGCGGCACCAAGCGGAGTTGCGGAAAGACGCGGAAAGGGCGTTCGCGAATGAGGCGGTGTTGAGACAGGAGGCGGAATCCCGCGAGAAGCTCACGGAGGCTGTCATTCTGGTGCGGCACGGAGATCTCGACGGAGCGGCAAAGGCGCTGGAGGCCATGAAGGAGCGTCCGAAGCAGCCGAGTCTGGACGGGGTGATCGCGCTTCGCTCGGTGGGTGAATGGCTGGCGATCCGGGGTCGCTGGGAGGAGGCGGCGGAGCGTTTCCTATGGCTGCTGGAGATCGACAAGCTCGACCCGTGGGGACCGGTGACCCTGGATATCCAGGCCTGCGGCGTGGTCCTGGTGGAGAGCGGCGACACGGAGGCGTTCCGACGCTTCTCCGAGGATGCCGCTGCAACTCATGCCAGCTCGACCAATGGCGAAGCGGTGAGCCGGGTCCTGAAAACCTGCCTGCTCTTGCCGCCGAACGCCGATCTGGAGAGCCGCCTGCAGCCACTCGGCGAAACCACGGAGCGATGGTTCGCCACGCTGGGCGACGAGAAGACCGGCTGGGCGGCGATTCCGTGCAGCCTGTGGCGCTACCGTCAGGGCAACTACGTCCGGGCGATCGAAGCCGCCCGCGCGGCAGCGTACCGGTCGCCTCCATCCGGAGCGCTCCACCCGACGGTGAAATCGATCATGGCCATGTCGGAGTGGCGCAATGGAGACGAGAAGGAGGCCCGTCTCCACCTCGCGCAGGCCCGGGATGCCGTGGACCAACGATTCGCGCAGCCATTAGGCGATGGCGACAGCGGGCGCGGTTACTGGTATGACTGGCTTTTCGCCCGCATCATGGTTCGCGAGGCGACGGTGTTGATTGGAGACGGCGAGCCGGAGCGATAGCAGGGAGGACGAAAAAAATTCGCAAGTTTCCTGGCAGGTTTTGTCGGGCGAATGGCGCGTGGGGATCTGAAGCCTTCAACCCAAGAGGCGAAGCCCCATATGAAATCCAAGCTCCCCGACACCGACCGTCCTACGCAGTTTCGCCGCCAGGCCTTGCTCCTTGCGGCGCTTTCCCTGCCCTGCGGGGCCGCCCCCCTCTCCTGGCAGACACCGGCCACTGTTACCTCCGACAGCGCCATCAGCCTGAACGGATTCCCTGTCCATGCGGGCAATTTCCGCAGCAGCGGCGAATTCACTGTGGCGGTCGGCGCGGAGAATATCCTTTTCGAGAACCGTCCCTCCCAGAACGCCGCGGGGCCTTTGCTCGCCGGCGAGGAGGCGCGGGTGGTGCAAGGTGCGGGCGGGAAGCAAACCAACACGGCGCTGTTCAACGTCACCGGGACCACCGTCTCGGCGAATTTCGACTCGGTGCTGGACGGCTCCGCGTGGGAAAACGCCGACGCAGGTCCGGCACCCGGACTGACTGACACCATCCTGCGCGTCACCGGTGTGGATGGCGCCCCGTTGACCGAAGGCCAGAGCTATCAGATCCAGCTCTTTTATTCCGACGACCGGTCCGGTCCCAACACCCGCGGTCAGCGGTATCATGATGGCTTGGGGAATTTCAGTGACCCGGTGATCGCCGGAGATAGCACGGGCGTCATCGGAACATTCACGGCAGATGCTACCGGCTACCAGGACTTCCACGTCCAGAACACCACCGGCGGGGCGAACTTTCCGGTCGCCATCAACGCCTATGTGCTACGGATCGTCTCCAATGAGGACACCGACGGCGACGAGCTGCCGAACCTGTGGGAAACGGCCAATTCCCTCGATCCAGACGACGCCACCGGCATCAACGGAAAACTGGGCGATCCGGACGGGGACACTCATTCGAACTTCGCCGAATACACCGCTGGCTCAAATCCCCAGCTTGCCGCATCGGTCCCCGGGAACGTGGATGGCGATGGCCTTCCCGATTCTTGGGAAATGACCCATTTTGGCGGGCTTGGCCAGAGCGAGTTCGACGATCCGGATTTCGATTACGCCTATAACGACGAGGAGTTCGCCAAGAACACCGACCCCATGGATCGCCTCGATGCGCCGGATGAAGATGGGGTGGGCGGCGCGGGTGACGGGATGGGCGACGACTGGGAGGAGTTCTACTTCACCGACACTTCCCGCACCCCCGGCGGCGACGAGGATAGCGACACCGTCTCCAATCTCGATGAATGGCTCAACGACAGCAACCCGACTGATGCAGGCGATCCGTATCCCGGTGTCACGACGGTAACGTGGAGCAGTCCGGTCACCGTCACCGACGATTCCATCCTCAGCGGTGGCGGAGCCGTGGTGCACGCCGGAAACTTCCGCTCCGACAACCTCGAAGTTGCAGTCACCGTCGGTTCACAGACGATCACCTTCAAGAACCGCCTCACCGACAATGCCGGTGGCGTGCTTGGAACCGGCGAGGAGGCGCGGGTCATTTCCGGAGCGGGCGGACGTCAGGTGAATGCGGGCCTTTTCAATGCGGAAGGCACCACGGTCTCCACCGCATTCGAATCCGTGCTCGATGGTTCCGCGTGGGAGAATGGCGACGCCGGCCCTGCCCCTGGAGCGACCGACATGGTCCTCCGCGTCACGGGTGCAGGAGGCGTGCCCCTCACGGAGGGACAGCAATATCGCATCCAGCTCTTCTACTCGGACGATCGCGCAGGCAGTTCGACCCGAGGCGAGCTTTTCCACGATGGCCGGGGGAATTCAAGTGCCTCGTTCCTCGCCTCCTCCAGTTCGTCGGTTACCGGAACCTTCACCGCCACCGCGGCCGGTTACATGGACATCTACATCCAAAACACCACGGGCGAGGCGAACTTCCCCGTGGGCATCAACGGCTACGTTCTGCGGGCTGTCGTTGCGGGCGACTCGGACGGCGATGGAATGCCCGACGCGTGGGAATCGGCCCACGGCCTCGACCCGAACACCAATGACGCGGGCGACGATGAGGACGGCGACGGCGTAACCAACCTTGGCGAATTCGCCTTCAAGGGTGATCCACAGGACGGCTCCGAAAACGGAGTCAACACTCCGGCGCTGCAAGACACCAACTCAAGCGGCCAGAAGGAACTCACGCTCACCATCGCGGTGCGCAGCGGTGCCACCTTTGCTGCAGGAGTGGACGGCGTTCAGGTCGCCTCGGTGGACGGCCTTTCCTACACGATCCGCGGCTCGCTCGACCTGACCGACTTTACCAGTGCGGTCGCGCATGCCGGTTCGACAGCTTCGGACGATCCCGACTACGAGCTCCACACCTTCCGTCTGACTGTATCCGAAGGACTTTCCGGCAAGGGCTTTCTCCAAGCCTCCGCCGTTGCCGCTCCCTGAAAAACCCCCAAATGAAACAACCGACTATGAGATCCTCCCTAATACTGCTCGCCGCTACTGCCTTCCATGCCCAAGCGGCGACCCTTGCCTTCATATCGAACTCGACCGTGACAAGCGATGCCGCGCTGGATGCCCCGCTGGTGCTCCATCCGACCGCGACCCTCGCCCAAGCGGTGACCTTTGGAGGAAGCGCCCAAACTGTCGCGACGACCGGCGGTCAGACGATTAACTTCGCGCTCCTGTCAACGGCCACGAGTACAGACATGCCCGCGGCAGCCTCCGGTTCCACGGCGATGTATAACTGCGGTTTCCAGAGCAATGGCGCCTTGTTTGCCGGAACCACGGGAGACGCGCAGTTCGATGCCGTCCTCGATAGCGGTGCGTGGCACAACAACGGCAGCGATGCAACCCGGCCCCTGACCCTGCGGATCGGTAGCCTCACCGTGGGCCAAACCTATCTGGTGTCGCTTTTCTCCGCTGATGCCCGGACCAGCGACCGCGCCCAGGCATACTGGGACACGTTCAGCGGCGGGTCCTTCAGCGGCGGGACCTCGGGATCGTTTTCGCAAAATCCGGGCACGATGACGATGTTCACCTTCACCGCCAATGCGGCGTTCCAGGACATCTTCATCGAGGAAACGGACAACATCGGGAACGCTGATACCAATCTTGCCGCATTTACCCTCTATGCCGTTCCCGAGCCGTCGAGCACTGTGCTCGGGGCAGGGGCTGTAATGCTCGCATTGCTCCGTCGGCGGCGGAATTGAATCTCTACGGAGGTCAAATGCCTCCCGGCGAAAGCGTCCTTGATGGGTTCGGGGTCCCTTCGCCGGGAGAGCATCACCCGCCGCGTTTCCGACTTTGGGTTGTCGGAACCGCGGCGGGGCACCTCCCGAAAGCTCCCATCCGAGGAAATGTTCCTAGCCGAATCAAATTACGATGAAACCCATCTCGCCAAGGTATCAGCGGTTCGCCGCCGGGGGATTTCTGGGGGCCGCCGTGCTGGCTTTCATCGGGCTCAGTGCACTTCCGGAACTTCAGGGCGAGAAGACATCAAGGTCATCCCAAAGCGGGGAAATGCCGAAGCATGAGCCGTGCAACCGGCATGAGGACGATGCGAGAGCGATTGATCCTTCACGAGCGCTGGCCAGGGCGTTCGCGCTCGAAAGAGGAAGCGACCGCGACGTTCTGATTCGCGAACTTTTTTCCGGATGGGCCGCCCGGGACTCGGAGGCGGCGATGGGATGGGCTTCCTCGCTTAACGATCCCGCCGCCCGGCGTTCCGCCCGCTCCAACGTTTGTCTGGCTGTCGCGGCAGAAGACCCGCGCCGGGCCGTCGGGCTCGCGCTTGCTCATGGAGCTGATGAGGACGGCGAAGGAGGATTGCTGGAGTGCTTGACCCTGCAGTGGTGCGAGAAGGAGCCCGGAACCGCCATCGAATGGGCGCGCGAACAACCGCCGGGCGAATGGCGGGAGCGCCTGTTGGCGAGAGCTTCCTTCGTGCTTTCCAAATCGGATCCGGCTGCGGCGGCGCATCTCGTTTCCGGCTTGGAGCCGGGAAACCTGCAGGACGAAGCGGTCA
>Ga0307414_10000420_pt1 | contig 22862 bp, 22 predicted proteins | sample DK1Ometagenome_FD_203804 | JGI IMG/M metagenome (GOLD analysis project Ga0307414, IMG submission 203804) | Maize rhizosphere microbial communities from greenhouse at UC Davis, California, United States - DK15-O-3 | ecosystem: Host-associated > Plants > Roots > Rhizosphere > Soil | place: USA... | reverse complement strand
CGACCAGTTGAAGACGGGGCTCTGCGTATCGGATGTCGTCACGCGGCTCAGCGATGGGTCGATCTCGCAAATGAGCCGCCCGCTCAACGGCGCAGGGGTTCCGGCCTCTGCCATGTTCGCGCTATTGTCGCCATCCTGCGGCAGTTGCGCATCCCCGCTGTCAAAGCCCGGACGCAACGCGAAAGCGATGACGGCGGCAAGCAGCAGCACGCCTGCGGCTCCACCAAGTTGCCGTGCCTTGCGCAGATTGCCCTTTGACTGGCCCAGCACGGCAGCGCCACCGGTGAGAGCGGCGAAGACGAGCAGCAGCGCTGCAAGCGCCATCATATTCTCGCGCTTGGCGATCACCGCTTGCTGCGATTGCTCGCGCGCTTGCAACTGGCGTTCGCGCCGGGCAATGGCCGCCTCGTCGGCACGGCGCGTGGCCTCGATGCGGGCCTGCTCATCCGCCGCGAACTGCGCCGCCTCAAGGTCCGCCATCGAGCGGCAGGGTTCGCTCGAACGGCGGACCTGCACGCCAGCCTGACGCAGGAAGCTAGCAATCTCGCGATTTGAGACGGCAAATCCATATTCGGCATCGCTGCCTTCGGAGAGCGAGCCAAAGCTGTTCAGCCCGATCACGCGGCCGCAATCGTCCACCAAGGGCCCGCCGCTATTGCCCGAGGCGAGCGGCGCCGTGTGCAGCACGGTCTCGAACTGTCGCGATGCCCGGCCTGCCGAAACGGTGCCGGACGTGCGCACGGCGCTCATCGGCTTGATGATATCCTCGATGCTCATGCCCTGTGCGCGATCGACCGAGCCGGGATAACCAATGGCCGTCACGCGGGCGCCATCCTCTGGCGTGCCGGAGAGGAAGGTCGCAATGGGTGGGCTGCCTCCGTCCATCGAAAGCAGCGCGAGGTCGTTGCCCGGCGAAAAAGCGATGATCTTGCCACCGAAGCTGCGCGATCCCTCAGCCGGAATGATGCCGATGACGATGTTCGGCTCGCTGCGCGCCAGCTCAACGACATGGGCGTTGGTCAAAACCCGGCCGGGCGCGATCACGACGCCGCTGCCATGTCCCACGAAATAGGCATTCTCGCCATCGGTCGCGACCAGCGCCACGCGCACGACACTGCGGGAGGCAGCGGCGATATCCTGCACATCCGCCCGCGCTGGCGCGGTGGAGGCCAGCAAAATGGCAGCGAGCGCGAGGAGCGTCGCAGCAAAACGCGCGAACAGACCGTTTTCAGCTTGGTTCATGCAGAGCGTCATAACGGCGAGATGGATTGATCGACAGGGAAATTCGCATGATGGTGGGTTTGAACGCAAGCTTTGGGAAGCGTTGCGCGCGCTGAGCTGGCAAGGTCCGCGCTAACATGCAACGGATCGACCCCAGGTGCGCAAGGATGCTGACGTCATGACCATGTTGAAGGCCGATCTGAGCGAGGAAGCTGCACTTGCAGCCTTCGCCGCGCGCGACCGGCGCATGGATGGACAGTTCGTCGTTGGCGTGAAAAGCACGGGCATTTACTGCAAGCCAAGCTGCCCGGCGCGCAGGCCTCGTCCTGAGAATGTGGCGTTGTTCACCGATGCCGCCGCCGCTCTGGGTGTGGGCTACCGCCCTTGCCTGCGGTGCCGCCCGGATGAGGTGGGGCGGGATCGTCAGGCGGTTGCCAAGGCGCTGCGTATAATCGAGGCGAGCGATGGCAAGCGTGCGCTGGCGGATCTTGCCGCAGCTGTTGGCTATGCGCCGCATCATTTCCAGCGGCTGTTCACGCGCGAGATCGGGATATCCCCTGCCGCCTATGCGCGGCAATTGCGGGCAACAAAGCTCATCGAAGCGTTGGATGGCGCGGAAAGGATCACCGATGCGATTTATAATGCTGGCTACCAAAGCCCCGCGCGCGCCTATGCCGATGCGCGCAGTCATATCGGCATGACGCCGTCGGCCTGGCGCAATGGCGGCGCGGACACCGTCATCCATTATGCCGTCGTCCCAACCTCCCTTGGCGCGCTGCTGGTTGCAGCAACGGCAAAAGGCTTGTGTCGTATCAGCTTCGATGAAGATGTGGCGGCGTTGCACGCCCGCTTTCCGCATGCCGAGATTGCGCCGGGCGCTAGCGACTTTACAGCGCTCGTCGATCAGGTTGTGGCGCTCGTCGATGATCCGTCCCGCGCCGCCAACTTGCCGATGGACGTGGCAGGCACTGCCTTTCAGCAGGCGGTGTGGGCGGCTCTGCGTGACATTCCGGCTGGCGAAACACGCACCTACAAGCAGATCGCAGCGGCGATCGGCAGGCCATCAGCCGTGCGCGCGGCGGGAACGGCGTGCGGCGACAATGGACTGGCAGTGCTCATTCCCTGCCACAGAGTCCTGCGCGCCGATGGTGGCCTTGGCGGATATGCTTATGGCCTGCAGCGGAAAGAAGCACTGCTGGCGCGCGAGAAGGGGTCTGGCAAGTAATGGCAGCATCTCCATCAAAATTCCTGAGCACGCGTCATTCAAGGTGATGAAATTATACTATAATCTATGAATATTAACTCCTGAAGGCAGTTCGCGACTGGACGCTCTATTCAAACGCGCCGCCGTAAACACCGTTTTAGCGAGCAACCGGGAGATGAGGTCGCGGGTTTCATTCCTCGCTATGAAACAACTTAACAACCCCCATCGCGCAGCACTGACGGCGATTGCAGCCGTTCTGGTGCTTGGATCCACCCCTGCTTTCGCGCAGCAATTGCTGGCTGGTAGTGACGCGGGCGCGCAAGCCCCGGTTGCAGCGGCGCCTGCCGTGCCACCAGCCGCGCCGGAAATAGTCATTCCCAGTGCGCAGAGTGCCCCCACTCCATTGGTCAGCACGAGTGAAGGCGTGACGCCGATCACGGTTGCGCCGCCAGCCCCAACGATTTCCGCTGCGCCAATTATCGCTGAAACGTCGGCGCCGGTGCCGCAGGCTGCTGAAGCAAGCCCAGCACGACGTGCTGCTGCCACGCCGCCTCCTGAACCGGCAGCTCCTACGGTCTCTGCAAGCGCGCCAGCGCCGCAGGCTGTGCCGACGACGGCCCCTGCTCAAGCTCCAACTCAGCCGATGCCTGGCATCGCTCCATCCGAGTTGATGGCAATGGAACAGGGTGAGGCTGCAGCAACTGTGCCGCCCGCGGAGCAGACCCCGGCTGCCACAAGCGATGACGGCAATATGTTGGCCATCATCGGCGGGACGGGTGCCGTTCTGCTCCTCGGTGGCGCGGCTTACGCTCTTAACCGTCGTCGCAAGGTCGTCAGTCACGAGGCTGTGACGACGCGCTATGAGCCACAGTCGGCTCGGGTGACTGATGTTCAGGTTAGCCCAGCAACTCGCGAAGGTGTGATGCCTCCCGCAGCGATGGCTGCGCCAGTGAAGCCGATGGTTCGAAGCAGCGAAACGACGCCAATGGTCGGCGGCGATCTGGAGGCGATGGCAGCGGCTGCCCCAACGGCAGACAATCCCTTCCTCACACGTCGAAATCGACTGCGACGCGCCCATTTCCTCTTGCATCATGAACAGGGCGCCAACAGCGCTTCGATGCATGAGGCTCCAAAGGCGCCGGATGTGGCAACCACCAATCAGTCGCAATCGCAGCGTTCGGCTCAGCCGGTTTACAGCTTTGGAAAGGCGCCGGTCACATATCGCCCGGCAGGTTGGAAACCTTCAACCACCTGAAGCTGATCTTGTAAAATACTGCCAATGAGAAGATCACCCCTGAACGGCATAGCGCCGGTCAGGGGTGCTTTCATACAAAGCTGTAGGGGTCGACATCCACGCTCACCCGCGTGCTGCTTTTCCAATCGATCCCGGCGAGCCAGCTTCTGATGATCGCCTGCAGCTCGACCGATCGCCTTGCATGAACGAGCAGCCGGTAACGGTGCCGTCCGCGCAACACCGCCAGCGGCGCTTCCGCCGGGCCATACACATCCAGCCCATCCTGTCGCGGCGCGGCCTTGCCGATGCGGTGCGCCGTCTCCCGCGCGAACGTCGCATCGGTGTCGCTGATGATGATCGCAGCGAATCGCCCAAAGGGTGGCGCATGGGCCGATTTGCGCCCTGCTGTCTCCGCCTCGAAAAAAGCCGCTTCATTGCCGTCGAGAAGCGCGCGGATCACTGGCGCATCGGGGGCATGAGTCTGGATGAACACCCGGCCGGGCTTTTCGCCGCGCCCCGCGCGTCCGGAAACCTGCATGATTTGCTGGAAGGTGCGCTCCGCCGCGCGCAAGTCACCGCCATCCAGCCCAAGATCGGCATCGATGACGCCAACCAGCGTGAGCTCCGGGAAATGATAGCCTTTGGTCACGAGCTGCGTGCCGATGATGATATCGACTGCGCCACCGGCGACATCGCGCACGAATGCCGCAGCCCGTGCAGGCGACCAGAGCGTATCGGACGTGACGATGGCAGTGCGCGCCTGCGGGAACAGCGCCTTCACCTCATCGGCAATCCGCTCCACACCGGGGCCGCAGGCAACCAGCGCATCGCCCTCATGGCAGGAGGGGCAAGTGTCCGGCGTCGGCACGGCATGGCCGCAATGGTGGCAGGCCAGCCGCCGGGTGAGGCGATGCTCCACCATCCATGCCGAGCAATTGGGGCATTGGAAGCGATAGCCGCAATGTCTGCACAAGGTGAGCGGCGCATAGCCCCGCCGGTTGAGGAACAGCAACGATTGCTCGCCGCGCTCCAGCGTCTCCGCCATCGCCTTGACCAACGGCGGCGCAATCCAGCGGCCACGCTCAGGCGGATTGTGCGTGAGATCGATGCCGATGATCTCGGGCAGCTCCGCGCCGCCATAGCGCGAGGGCAGCTTGATCTCCTGATAGCGCCCAAGCGCAACCTGATGGCGCGTCTCGATGGCGGGCGTTGCGGAGGCCAGCACCACGGGGCATCGCTCGAACAGGCCGCGCATCACCGCAACGTCGCGGGCATGGTAGCGCACGCCCTCTTCCTGCTTGAAGCTGGTTTCATGGGCCTCATCCACGATGATGAGGCCGAGATTGGCATAGGGCAGGAACAAGGCCGACCGCGCGCCCACCACCACCCGCGCTTCCCCACTCGCTATCGCGCGCCACGCCCGGCGACGATCTGACTGCTTGAGCCCGGAGTGCCAGGCAACCGGCGCACAGCCAAAGCGCGCTGTGAATCGATCCAGAAACGGCTCGGTGAGCGCAATCTCCGGCAGTAGCACGAGCGCCTGACGGCCATCGCGAAGGGCCTGCGCGATGGCCTCGAAATAGACTTCCGTCTTGCCCGAGCCCGTGACGCCATCGAGCAGTACGGCCTGAAAATGATGCTGGCTCACATGGGCGATGAGCTGATCCGCCGCGGCCTGCTGGCCGGGGTTGAGCGTGACGATGGTGTGATCCGGCCTGGGCTCGGGATAAGGCTGATCGGTGGAAACCTCGACGGCCTCGAATGCGCCCTGTTTGACCAGCCCGCGAATCACCGCATCACTCACCTCGCCAAGCACCGCCAGTTCACGGACCAGTCCTTGCCGATCCCCGATCCGTTCCAGCGCTTGTGAGCGCTGTGGCGTCAGCCGCTCCGGCAAAAGCCCAGTTGGCCGATATTCGATGACCGTGCGCCCGCCTTCCAGTGCGGATATGGAAGCGAGCGCCATGCGCAGCACGGCAGCAAGGGGCGCAATATAATAGTCCGCCGTCCACTCGATCAGCCGCCGCAAGGGCGCAGGCAGTGGCGGCTGATCGACCACGCTGAGCAAGGGGCGCAGGCGATTATCGCCCACCGAGGGCACATCGGGCAAGCGGTCTGCTTCCCACACTACGCCGATCATCGGGCGCGGCCCAAGCGGCGCGACGACGATCTGGCCGGGTTCCGCGCTCATGCCTTGCGGCACCCGATAATCGAGTGGGCCAAGCGCGGCGTTGAGCAGGATGATCCGGGCACGGGTCATGCACATGGCCTTAGAGCGTGTGCGCCCAAGTGCAAATGATCTCAGCCTCCCCTGCCGCAGATGAATCGCGCGATGCTCTTACGTGATTGGCCGAGCGGCGCTATAGGCGCCCCATCACGCAGCCGATCCAGGAGCCACCGGCCATGAAATTCTTTGTCGATACCGCCGATACCAACGAAATTCGCGATCTTGCCGCCACTGGCCTGCTCGATGGCGTCACGACCAATCCTTCGCTCATCCACAAGTCCGGCCGCAAATTTCTTGAAGTGGTCGAGGAGATTTGCGGTCTGGTCGATGGCCCCGTCTCGGCTGAGGTCGTTGCGATGGACCATGCCACGATGATGAAGGAAGCCGCAGTCCTGCGGAAGATCGCCGATAATGTGTGCATCAAGGTGCCGCTCACCGTCGACGGCCTCAAGACCTGCAAGGCGCTGAGCGAAGATGGCTGCATGGTCAATGTGACGCTCTGCTTCTCCGGGAATCAGGCGCTGCTCGCCGCCAAGGCTGGCGCGACCTTCATCTCGCCCTTCGTTGGCCGCCATGATGATAATGGCTTTGATGGCATGAAGCTGATCGACGATATTCGCCTGATCTACGACAATTATGCGTTCGAGACGGAAATTCTCGCTGCGTCGCTGCGTCATCCCATCCATGTGCTGGAATGCGCCAAGATTGGTGCGGACGTCATCACCGCCCCGCCAGCGGTCATCATGTCGCTCTTCAACCATGTGCTGACGGACAAGGGCCTCGCAGCATTCGAGGCAGATTGGGCCAAGACCGGCCAGTCGATCCTTTAAGATCAACGCTTCAATGTAATTTCAGCCTGCCCGGTGCGACTTTGCGAAGCACCGGGCAGGCTTTTTTTTGCCTATTTCACGAAACCGCGTGGAGCGGCATCGAGAACGGTTGCGCCGCTTGCGCTGACTTCTTTCACTTCCAGCATCCGCTCGGCAATGCCTTCACGGTTGAAGCGGAATGCGCCGTCGATGCCGGAGAAGCCCTCGGGATCCACGAGCCGCCGGGCGGGGAAGGCCGTTCCCGGCTTCCAATCCTGTGCAATGCGCACCGTCAGCAACACCGAATCATAGCCCAATGACGCCAGCCGATAGGGCGCTGCGCCATGCGAGGTGCGATATTTGCTGGCGAGCGTGCGATAGAGCCCATCTGATACGCTTGCATACCAGGCGCCTCTGAGCGCAGCATTCGCAGCAAGGCCCGTCTCGGTGGCCCATAGCTCCGTGCCGAGAATGCGGGCGCTCTTGCCGCCAGTCGTGCGGATCAGCGGCCCCGCCTGCAGCGCGATGCGACCGACATCGGCAATCAGGATGGCATCATAGCTGGAGCTGGCCGACAGCCGCTTCACGGCAGCCTGAACCGATGCAGGTGAGCGATCGAATGTCTCCATCGCGACCACCGTGCCGCCCACGGCTTTGACCTGGGACAGAAATGCGCTGCCTGCCCGCTCGCCATAAACGCCCTTGGGCACCAGCGCGGCGAAATTGGAGAGGCCACGCGAACGGGCATAGCCGATGACGCGGGCGACGGACTGCTCGGGGCTGTAGCCCAGCAGATAAACGCCGTTGCCAGTCACGCTCTCATCATTGGAATAGCTCAGCACTGGCACATTCGCCGCGCGCGCCAATGGCGCAGCCGCGCGCACCTCGTCCGCCGTCAACGGGCCGAGGATCAGCTTATTGCCTTCCGCAATCGCCCTGCGGGTCGCCTCTGCGGCACCGCGCGCCGTGTCATAGGTCGTCACGCGCACGCGCTCGGTCTTGGTGTCGAGCAGCGCCATCGTGGTGGCATTGGAAATCGAGCGGCCAACCCCTGCATTGGCGCCGGTCATCGGCACGAGCAGCGCCACGCGATGGCGCTCGGCATCCGTCGGCAAGCCCTGCGTGATAGCACCGGGCTGCTGCGTTGGCGGAGGCGGCGGTGGCGTGGATGGCGGAACGACGCGCCCGCAAGCGGCCAGCAGCATCGCGCCGATCAGCGCAATCGCCTGCCCGAGCCGCTTGGGTGCCCGACTTTGGCGACTTTGACCCTCTGCCATGTCGAACCTCACTTGCCCCGCAAGGCCCCTCTCTGTCATGGCATTCCTCATGTCTGCTTTACTCACGCCCGGTCTATACATCGTCGCTGGCCCCATCGGCAACTTGTCCGACCTCTCACCGCGCGGGGCAGAGGTGTTGCGTCTGGCCGATATCATCGCCGTAGAAGATACCCGCGTCAGCGCAACCTTGCTGCGGCACGCCGGTTCGGAACGGCCCATGATTCCCTATCATGACCATAGCGACGAGCGGGTGCGGGACAGGCTGGTGGAGCGCATGGCGAGCGAAGCGGTGGCGCTGCTGAGCGATGCCGGAACGCCGCTCATTTCGGATCCGGGCTATAAGCTGGTGCGCGATGCCCGTGCTGCGGGCCGGGCGATCACCACCATTCCGGGCGCCTGCGCTGCCGTGGCGGCCATCACGCTGGCGGGCCTGCCGAGCGATCGCTTCCTGTTCATGGGCTTCCTCCCATCCAAAACCAAGGCGCGCTGCGATTCGCTGGCCGAGGTGGAAGGGCTGCGCGCCAGCCTCGTCTTCTATGAAACGGGGCCACGTTGCGTCGCCTCGCTGACCGATATGCAGAGCGTGCTGGGTGATCGCCCCGCGGCGCTGTGCCGCGAGATCAGCAAGGCCTATGAGGAAACGCTGACCGGCACCCTCTCGGAGCTCGCCGCAGCTTGCGCCATCAAGGAGCCGCGCGGCGAAATCGTCATCGTCGTCGGCCCGCCCGGCGAGCGGCCCCCGCCAGATGAGGCCGATGTCGATGCCGCACTGGCGGAAGCACTGGGACGCCTCACCGCATCTCAGGCGGCTGGAGAAGTCTCCCGTGCCTTCGGCGTGGATCGCAAGGCGCTCTATGCGCGCGCCATGACCATGAAGGGCAAGGTTTGAGTCTGCCGCCCATGCGTCCGCGCGCAAAAGCAAAGGCGGCTTCTCCTACCCGGACGGCGGCGGAGCAGAAGGGTCGGCAAGGCGAGCGCATTGCGGGATGGTGGCTGCGGCTCAAGGGCTGGTCCATCGTTGGACGCCGGGTGCGGACGCCTGCTGGAGAGATTGATCTGATCGCCCGGCGCGGCAACATCGTCGCCTTCATCGAAGTGAAGGCACGCGCAACCAGTGCGGCGCTGGACCTCTCCATCGATGAGCGGCGCCTCACCCGTGTTGCCGCCGCTGCCGAATCGCTCGCCGTCCACTATCTCGGGCCAAAAGATGACATGCGAATCGATGTGATGCTTCTTGCGCCGGGGCGTCCGCCTCGCCATCTGGAAAATGTCTGGCATGGCGGGTGAGGCGGTGACGCCATCCCCAATACCGTCCCAATGAAATGAAGGCCTGCCGACACGTTCGGGGCAAATGGAGAATGAAAGCATGTCCCTGAAGGTTGCGGTGCAAATGGACCCGATGGAATCGCTCAACATTGCGGGCGATTCGACCTTTCACATCATGCTGTCGGCGCAGCAGCGCGGGCATCAGCTCTACCATTATCGCCCTGACGACATGACTTGGCGGGGCGGTCGGCTTTATGCGCAGGCCCGCGCCGTCACCGTGCAAAAGGTCGAGGGCGATCATTTCCGCTTCGGCGATGCCGTGAAGCTTGATCTTGGCAGCGATGTCGATGTCGTCTGGATGCGGCAGGATCCGCCCTTCGATCTGAACTATATCACCGGCACGCATTTGCTGGAGCGGATCGCCGACGAGACGCTGGTCGTGAACGATCCCGTCTCCGTCCGCAACGCGCCTGAAAAGCTCTATGTACTTGATTTCGCGCGCTTCATGCCGCCGACCATGATCACGCGCAGCCTTGATGAGACGCGGGATTTTCTGGCCGAGCATGGCGAGATCGTCGTGAAGCCACTTTATGGCAATGCCGGGTCGGCGGTCTTCCGCATCGGGCAGGATGGCGCAAATCTGGCCGCACTTGTGGAACTTTTCGGCGAGATGTGGGTCGAAAGCTTCATGGTTCAGGCCTTCCTCAAGGATGTCGCGCAAGGCGACAAGCGCATCGTGCTGGTGGATGGCGAGGTTGCAGGCGCAATCAACCGCATTCCCGGCAAAGGCGAAATCCGCTCCAATCTCGCGGCGGGCGGAACGGCGGCCAAGACCGAATTGACAGTGGAAGAGCAGGAAATTTGCGATGCGCTCGGCCCTGAGCTGAAAAAGCGCGGGCTTCTGTTTGTAGGCATCGATGTGATCGGCGGCAAATGGCTCACAGAGATCAACGTGACGTCGCCGACGGGTATCGTGTCCATCGACGCCTTCAATGGCAGCGACACCGGCGGCATGATCTGGAACGCTATTGAGCGCCGTCTCGCTGAGCGCGTAGCGGCCTGATCGCTTTGCTGAATCGGCTGACCATCAGGCATTTGCGATGAGCGATTGGATTGTTCAGCTCATCGATGGTGGCGGCTATTGGGGCATCGCCCTGCTCATGGTGCTGGAGAATGTTTTCCCGCCCGTCCCATCCGAGCTTATCATGGGCATTGGCGGCATTCGCGTTGGCCAAGGACAGATGGACTTTGTTCCGCTGCTCTTTGCTGGCACCATTGGCACGACCATCGGCAATCTCTTCTGGTACTTCCTCGGCATCAAGCTTGGCTATGAGCGCCTTCGCCCCTTGGTCGAGCGACATGGCCGTTGGGCGACCTTGCGCTGGCGGGAGGTGGAATGGCTGCACCGCGCCTTCCAGCGTCATGGCGAGAAGATCGTTTTCTTTTTCCGCTTCATGCCCGTGTTCCGCACCATCGTCTCGCTGCCGGCGGGCCTGTTTTCGATGAATATATGGAAGTTCATCGTCTGGACCGCAGGCGGCGCGCTCATCTGGAATATCGTGCTGGTGGGCGCGGGCTATCTGCTTGGCGCGCATTTCTCGCGGATCGATGATTATCTCAGCCCGATCGCCAACGCCTCGGTCGGCATCATGGTGGTGGCGTATCTTTGGCGGCTCTTCACATGGAAGAGCGAGCCGAAAAAAGAGAGCTGACCCTAGCGTCCCGCACGCGGATGGGCATTCCGATACACGTCCATCAGATGCGCCGCATCGACACGCGTATAGATTTGCGTGGATGAAAGGCTCGCATGGCCGAGCAGCTCCTGCAACGAGCGCAGATCAGCGCCGCGCCCCAGCAAATGGGTGGCAAAACTGTGTCGCAGGGCATGGGGCGTGGTGCGATCATGCAGGCCAAGCCGCCCGCGCGCGCCCTGCACCGCGCGACGAATGAGGGCCGGGGAGAGCGGTCCTCCACGCGCGCCGCGAAACAGCGGGGCATCCTTCGCCATCGGGTGGGGGCAGAGATCGACATAAGCCTCAATCGCTGAGCGCACCTCGGGAAGCAGCGGTACAACGCGCATCTTGCTGCGCTTGCCGATCACGCGGATCGTCTCGCCGAGCGGCAGAACATCGCCGGTCAAGGCGAGCGCCTCGCCAATGCGCAGCCCGGCCCCATAGAGCAGCAGCAGGACGGCCCAATCCCGTGCGCCGATCCAGCTTTCCCGCGCCGTCTCTGCAATATCGCGCGCCAGGGCGACGGCTTCCTCCGGGTTCACCGGGCGCGGCACGCCGGGCTTGACCCGTGGGCCGCGCAGCACCGGAATGGATGCTGTCTCGCCGCCGATAAAGTGCAGGAAGGCGCGCAAGGCCGATAGCTCCCGCGCCGCCGAGCTATTCCCGATGCCATCGGCGCGGCGTGACGCCAGATAGGCACGCAAATCACCCGTGGTCAGCGCGTTGATGGCGGCACGGTCAGCGTCCTTGCCGTCCAAGTCTGCCATCCAGGTGGTGAGACGCTCAGCCGTGGCGACATAGGCAATCACCGTGTGGATCGAGCGCCTGCGACCATCCGCCAGATGTGCGCGCCAGCTTTCGATGAGGGCAGGGGTGCTGTCGTCACTCATGTTGGATGCGCCGCCAGCAGATCGCGCCAGATGTCGAGCAGATCGACTGGATAGAAAGGCTCGTCCAGCAGCGCCAATTCCTCCGGCATCCACCAACGGTGGGAGAGCATCACCTGTTGCTCAAGCTCGGTATGGCCCGCCGTTTCAATCTCTGCTCGATCGACGCGCACAGCATAGAATCGCTCCTCAGCATCCACCTCGATGCCTTCCAGCGTCAAAAACTGCACATGGCGCACCGCGATGAGCGGGCCCGGCTCGAGGTCCAGACCCGTCTCCTCATGCAATTCGCGCCGGGCGGCCTGCTCGAATGTCTCGCCACGATCCACTGCGCCACCCGGCGTCACCCAAAAGGGCGGGCGGTCATCGGGCGTGAAGCGGAACAGCAGCAGGCGCCCCTGTGGATCCAACACCAGCAGGCGCGCAGCCGGTCGCTTGGCGCGCAGGCTCATTCCTCGGGTGCGCGCGCCCGGATCGCGAGCGCATGAACCCGTTCCTGCATCAGATCGCCAAGCGCGCTGTTCACCATGCGCTGCCGGGCCAACCGGGATTGCCCGGCAAAGGCGCTCGCCACGATCTCGACGGTGAAATGACTCTCACCCGAGCCATCGTCACCCGTGTGGCCACGATGCTTCGCGCTGTCATTGATGACGGCAAGCTGTTGCGGAGACAGGGCTGTTTCCAGCCTTTGTGCGATTTCTCGGCCCACCGGCCCTAGCGAAGGATCAACCATGCCCCCTATATAGACCGTTTCCACAGCGCAGCCAGAAGGGATGTGAACCAGCGTGTCAGGGCGCGGCTCCAATGAAGAAAAGCCACAGCGGCATACGCGCTTTCATGGCCGTGTGGCGGGGGATGGCCGCATCTGCTCCGCGCCCGGCTGTGAAGAGCCCGGCGAATTCCGTGCGCCTCCGGAACAGCGACGTGGCGCCCCGGATGGCCCGCCAAAATGGCGCTGGTTCTGCCTCGATCATATTCGCGCATTCAACACGGAATATAATTATTTCAAGGGCATGAACTCCGAGGAGATAAATGCCGCGCAAAGGCCCTTTAGTGGTTGGGAGCGGGAGACGCGGGCCTTCTCGGCCAACGCCGCCAGCGGAACGACACCGCCACGCTGGGCAGATTTCCATGATCCGCTCGATGCCATTGGCGCGCGGTTCAAGGCGCGCATGGCGGAGGCTGCGCAGCGCAATGATGGCAAGCCGCTTTCGGGCGATGATCGCGCCGCATTGCGCACGCTTGGTCTGGCGGCTGATGCGGATCGCCGTGCCCTGCGCACCCGCTATACCGAGCTGGTCCGGCGCTATCACCCGGATCATAATGGCGGGGATCGCGCGCATGAGCAGGCCTTGCAGGATGTGCTCGCCGCCTATGCCCATCTGCGCAAAGCGCCTGCCTTCGCCTGAGCCGGGTTGCGTGCGCGGGTCGGCGCTGTCATAGCGCGCGACCCATCCAGACCATCCCCGGAGAAAATCGATGTCGCAGGCTCTGCGCCCCCGTGCCCTTGGGCTGGATTTCGGTACGACCAATAGTGTCGTGGCGATTGCCGATGCGGGCGAATCGCGACTGGTGGAATTTCCCGGTCCGCAGTCGGCTGGCGCGGTATTCCGCTCGGCGCTCTGTTTCTGGCATGATGATGCCGTGCGCGGCGGCATGGCGCATGAGGCGGGGCCGTGGGCAATCTCGGAATATCTTGAATATCCTGAGGGCAGCCGCTTCATCCAATCCTTCAAGTCCGTGGCGGCGAGCGGCATCTTCGAGACGGCGAGCATCTTCGAGAAGCGTCTGCGGTTCGAGGAACTGGGCGAGCTTTTCCTCGAGCGGATGATCGCGCATGCTGGCGGCGCGCTCGATGATCGGCCCGAGCGAATCATCGTTGGTCGCCCGGTGCATTATGCCGGATCGCGCCCGGACGAGGCGCTGGCCCGCCGCCGCTATGACGCCATGTTCAAGAGCTTCGGCACGCAGGTCCATTATGTCTATGAGCCATTGGGTGCTGCCTTCAGCTATGCCAGCCGCCTTGATCATGACGCCACCATCCTCGTGGCCGACTTTGGCGGCGGCACCAGCGATTTCTCCGTCGTGCGCGTCACCCCCTCAGGCAGCGCGCGGCGGTGCGAGCCGCTCGGCTCGGCAGGCATTGGCATTGCGGGCGATACGTTCGATTACCGCATCGTCGACCGCCTCGTTCTGCCCATGCTCGGCAAGGGCAGCAGCTACGCCTCGATGGGCAAGATGCTGGAAATCCCGCGCAGCTATTTCGCGGACTTCGCCGATTGGTCCCGCCTCGCGCTCATGCGAAACCGGCGCACGCTCGAAGAATTGCGCCGTCTGCAAAAGGTCGCGGTCGATCCCGATGCCATCGGCCGCATGTTGATGGTGATCGAGCAGGAGCTTGGCTATCCGCTTTATGATGCGGTCGGGGCGTTGAAGCGGGCGCTCTCCACGCAGGAGACTGCGCATTTCAAGTTCGAGGCAGGCGATCTCTCCATCGAGGCGGATGTGTCCCGCGCAGATTTCGAGCAATGGATCGCGCCTGATATCGCCCGGATCGATCAGACCATCGACAAGGCGCTGGCTTCTGCTGGCGACGCTGGACGCAAGATCGACCGGGTTTTCCTCACCGGCGGCTCATCGCTTATCCCTGCGATCCGCGCACTGTTCGAGACGCGCTTCGGCGCCCAGAGCATCGCAACAGGCGGGGAGCTCACATCGATCGCGCACGGTCTCGCGCTGATCGGACAGGAGGAGCAGCCCGCCGAATGGGCCGCCTAAGAATGCAAAGTCCATCGTCCACTCTATCGACAGGGCCTTCCCGGATCGGTTAGGGCAGATGCGACTCCCTGGGAAAGCTCACATGACCGATCTGCCGAATACGAATTCCGATATGCGCAGCGAAGTGCTGCTGGACGCGCCCGACCGCAAGGTGAGCGCGCGCGATCTGTTTGGCATCGATATCGATATGGAAGTCCCGGCATTTTCCGAAGCCGATGAGCGCGTGCCCGATCTTGACCCATCCTATGTGTTCGACCCGGATACCACGCTCGCGATCCTTGCGGGCTTTGCCTACAACCGCCGCGTGATGGTGCAGGGCTATCACGGCACCGGCAAGTCGACCCATATCGAGCAGATCGCCGCGCGCCTCAATTGGCCGTGCATCCGCATCAACCTGGATGCGCATATCAGCCGGATCGATCTGGTCGGGCGCGATGCAATCGTGCTCAAGGATGGCCAGCAGGTCACCGAATTCAAGGAAGGTTTGCTGCCCTGGGCGCTGCAACGCCCCGTCGCGCTCGTATTCGATGAATATGATGCGGGGCGTCCGGATGTGATGTTCGTCATCCAGCGCGTGCTGGAAGCGGACGGCAAGATGACCCTGCTCGATCAAAATCGCGTGCTGCGCCCAAGCACATGGTTCCGCATGTTCGCCACCGCCAACACGGTCGGCCTCGGTGACACCACCGGGCTGTATCATGGCACGCAGCAGATCAACCAGGGCCAGATGGACCGCTGGAATCTGGTGGTAACGCTCAACTATCTGCCCGCTGAAACCGAAGCGCAGATCGTGCTCGCCAAGTCAGGCGAATATGACAATGTTGGTGGGCGCGAAGAGGTTGGCAAGATGATCCGCGTGGCCGAGCTTACTCGTCAGGGCTTCGTCAATGGCGATATCTCGACCGTGATGAGCCCGCGCACGGTCATCAGCTGGGCGCAGAACACGCTCATCTTCAAGGATGTCGGCTTCGCTTTCCGCCTGTCCTTCCTCAACAAGTGCGATGAAGCTGAGCGGGCGCTGGTCGCTGAATATTATCAGCGGGTGTTCGGGAAGGATTTGCCGGAGAGCGTCGTCGGCAAATCGCGTTAAAGGGCAGCCATTCATGATCGTCGTTGAGCGCATTTCGCCTGAAGGCACGGCGCACCGCATCGTCATTGGTGCGCATGAGCTGATCGTGGACATGAAGACGACGGATGGCGGCGCAGGCGAAGGCCCCGATCCGCACGATCTTTACGATGCAGCTCTGGGCGCATGCAAAGCGCTCACGATGCTCTGGTATGCGCAGCGCGAGGACATTCCGCTCGAGGGCGTGCGCATTGGCGTGTCACGCGATGCGAGCGAAGAGCGCAGCGGCGTTTACAGCCTTACCGCCCGCGTCGCGATTGATGGCCCGATGAGCGATGCGCAAAAGGACAAGCTGATTGCCGTGGCGGACAAATGCCCGGTCCACAAATTGATGACGCAAGTCCGCACGGACATTGTGACGCTGGCGGTTAATCCGCCGCGCTGAGCCGATCAGGTCGTGGGCGTGGCTGCCCGGCGGAAACGCAGGCGCAGTGCGAGGCCCGCCATCGCAAAGCCGCCGATCATCAAGGCCCAGGTCGCAGGTTCTGGAATTGGCGCGGCCAGCATCATCGTCGGGCGGATACGTTCGCTGCTCGCAGGCTTCACCAGTGTCGATTCAGCGACGATCGGACTCTCGGCAGGCAGATCGAAATAGCTGCCCAAAACGCTGTGCGTGAACTTGTAGGTGCCGCCATTGAAGACATCGGGCGTCGTGCTTGCTGGGGCGACGGGGGCAGCCAATTGCGGCGCGCTGCTGAAATAGCTGTCGAGCACGGTGTGAGTGAACTGATATCCACCGCCATTGAAAACGCTTTGGGCCGGCGCGCCCTGCTGCACCCAGCCATTGACCGCGCCATAATTATTGAACGCCCGCACGCCCGCGATGCCCTTGAACATCAGCTGAGACGGGCCGTTGCGATTGATCGCGAATGAAAAATCCCGGCCGGAAAAGCGCGCGTCGTCATGCAGGCGGTTCACCACCAGCTCGATCCGGTTGTTGGTAGTGGCGCTCGCGCTTTGAACGGACAGCAATGTGCTGGCGGCAAGCGTCGCGGCGATGCAGGCAGTCCGGATCATTCTCATCGTCAGTCCTATAACAAGCTGCACGCTCCCCAGCTGCCACAGCGCCATCCCCAACAGGCGGATAGACGCTTCGACCATTCCCGGAAACGCGTTTAACCAATAAACGGCGGAGATGGCGCCCCATGTCTCACGCAGAGACAGGATGGCGCAGAAAAGTTAATATAGCGTCCCGGCCCGTCCGACTGTCCGCGCAAGGCTTGACAGGAGCGCGGCGCTGCCCCAGCCGTTGAGAGGTTATGGCCGACCGTTCTCCGCTTGATCGCTTCAAAGATGTGCTCACAGGAGCGTCGCGCGCCATCGCGCATGATGCCGAGGTTGAGCTGGGTTTCACCGCGGATGCGCCTTATGTCGCTGGCAAGCAGATCAAGGTGCCGACGCCCGCGCGCGGCCTCCCGCCCGAACAGGTGGCGCTGGCCCGGGGCTTTGCGGACAGCTTCGCGCTCAAGATGCGTCATCACAACGCCACGCTGCACGCCCGGCGCGCGCCGGAGGATCCCTCTGCCCGCGCTGTCTATGATGCGGTGGAGGCTGTGCGCTACGAAGCGCTTGGCTCGAAACATTATGACGGGATGCGCGCCAATCTTGCCGCTGCGCTGGATATGCGGACCCAATCCGATCCGATCACGCGGGCGCAATCGGCTGAGGAAGTTCCGCTGCAGGGAGCCGTTGCATTGCTCTTGCGCGAGAAGCTGACGGGCGAATCGCCGCCATCTGAGGCCATGAAAGGCATCGCCTTCCTGCGAGACTGGATCGATGAAAAGGCTGCCTCGGATTTTGAGGGGCTCGCGCTGTGCCTGGATGACCAGCAGGCGTTTCAGGACAAGGTCCTGTCCATGCTCCAGCATCTTGAGTTGACCCGCGCCGATGTTCCGCCCGAATCATCCGAAGAGGATGAGGATGAGCAGGACGGCGATCAGGACCAGCAGCAGGACGATCAGGACGACGACCAGCCGGAAGAGGATGAGCAGTCCAGCGCGGAGGCGCGCGGTGAAGACAGCGGCGAGCAGAGCGACGAAGCATCGGAAGAAACCGAGGACGATGCGTCCGATTCGGAATCCGATGGCGACGGCGATGCGCAGGATGACGAAGGCGCCATGCCCGTGCGCCCCAACCGGCCATTTTCCGACCTGTCGCCGGACTTTAATTACACTGCTTATACGACCAAATATGACGAGGTCGTCACCGCGACGGACCTGTGCGACATGGATGAGCTGATCCGTCTGCGCGGCTTCCTCGATCAGCAGCTTGCACCGTTTCAGGGCGCAGTCTCAAAATTGGCCCACCGCCTCGCACGGCGGCTGATGGCGCAGCAGAACCGCAGTTGGGATTTCGATCAGGAAGAGGGGATGCTGGACGCCGCGCGGCTGGCGCGCGTTGTCGTCAGCCCGGCGCATTCGCTCTCCTACAAGATCGAGCGGGACACCAATTTCCGCGATACGGTCGTCACCTTGCTGATCGACAATTCAGGATCGATGCGTGGTCGCCCAATCGGCATTGCGGCGATCAGCGCGGACATCATGGCGCGCACCCTGGAGCGCTGCGGCGTGAAAACCGAGGTGCTGGGCTTCACGACTCGGGCATGGAAGGGCGGGCAGAGCCGCGAGCAATGGCTTGCTGCCGGTCGCCCACCAAAGCCGGGTCGCCTGAACGATCTGCGCCACATCATCTATAAGCAGGCCGATGAGCCCTGGCGCCGCGCCAAGGCCAGCCTTGGCCTGATGATGCGCGAGGGGCTGCTCAAGGAGAATATCGACGGTGAGGCGCTGCTCTGGGCGCATAGCCGCCTGATCGCGCGCAATGAAGAGCGGCGCATCCTTATGGTCATTTCGGATGGCGCGCCGGTGGACGACTCGACGCTTTCGGTGAATAACGGCACCTATCTGGAGCGGCATCTGCGTCAGGTTATCGACTGGATCGAGACCCGCTCGCCGGTCGAGCTCATCGCCATCGGCATCGGCCATGACGTCACCCGCTATTATAAGCGCGCCGTGACCATCATGGATGCCGAGCAGCTTGGCGGCGCGATGGTCGAGCAATTGGCGTCGCTCTTCGACACGGACTGATCGGCGGGCGCTCCAGAAGCGCCCGCCTTAAATCACGAAATTACTTCAGCGCGGAGCAAGCTTCCTGAATGCGCGTGCAGGCCTTCTTGAGAATTTCCTCAGACGTCGCGTAGCTCACGCGGAAAGCCGGAGCCAGGCCGAACGCGCCGCCATGCACGGCGGCAACGCCATAGCCTTCGAGGAAATAAGTGATGAGATCTTCGTCGGTCTCAATCTTCTTGCCCTCAGGCGTGACCTTGCCCATGCAAGCGCTCGCATCCGGATAGACGTAAAACGCACCCTCTGGCGTTGGGCAATTGAGGCCCGGCGCATCGTTCAGCATCGCCACGACAAGATCGCGACGGCCCTTGAAGGCGGTGTTGCGCTCGATGAGGAAGCCCTGATCGCCATTCAGGGCAGCGGTCGCTGCGGCCTGGCTGATCGAGCAGGGGTTGGAGGTGGATTGCGATTGCAGCTTGGCCATCGCCTTGATGATCCATTGCGGGCCACCGGCATAGCCGATGCGCCAGCCGGTCATCGAATAGGCTTTGGAGACGCCATTTACCGTAAGCGTGCGCTCGTAAAGATCCGGGCAGACCTGCGCGATCGTCTTGAATGGCGTCGGCGCATACCAGACATGCTCATACATATCGTCGGTGAGGATCAGCACATGCGGATGACGACGCAGCACTTCGCCAAGCGCCAGCAGTTCCGCGCCGGAATAAGCAGCGCCCGTGGGGTTAGAAGGCGAGTTCAGCAGCACCCAGCGCGTTTTCGGCGTGATCGCGGCTTCAAGCTGCGCAGGCGTGATCTTGTAAAGCTGGTCGGCGCCAGCTGAAATGATCACCGGCGTGCCGCCTGCAAAGTTCACGATCTCCGGGTAGCTCACCCAATAGGGTGCCGGGATGATGACCTCGTCGCCCTCTTCGACAGTCGCGACGAGCGCGTTGAACAAAGTGTGTTTGCCACCGGAGTTGACGCTGATCTGCGCATTCACATAGCTCAGCTCATTGTCGCGCTTGAACTTGGCGGCAATCGCTTCCTTCAGTTCGGCGGTGCCATCGACATTGGTATATTTGGTCTGGCCGTTACGGATCGCGGTAATCGCGGCATCCTTGACGAAATCGGGCGTGTCGAAATCAGGTTCGCCTGCAGAAAGCCCGATAATGTCCTTGCCCTCGCGCTTCAGGCCAATGACGCGGTCGGTCATGGCGAGTGTGGCACTGGGCTGGATGCGGCCAAGGGCAGCGGACGTCCGGGACATTGGGAGTCTCCTGATAGGCAGGGTGTGGTGCGATGCATCCGGCGTCAGGCCGGACGGCGCGGTGCATAATGCGCTCAGCCCCGGCGCGCAACCACACTTGCCGCCACAAGGCCGCGCGCAGCATTGCCGATGAAGAAGCCGTCATCCAGATCATGCGGGCGCAAATCGGCTTCGCGGGCTTCCCCCAGGTCGATCAGGCTCTGGCGCAGCACGCCGGGCAACAGCCCGCGCGAGAGGGGCGGCGTCACCAGCATATCGCCCCGCTCGACGAAGATGTTGCTGAAGCAACCCTCGGTCAGATAGCCCTGCTCATCGGTCAGCAGCACTTCAAAGGTGCCGCCATGCTTGAGCGCATCCTGATAATGGCGGCGGTCTGTGGTCTTGTGGCGCATCCGCATGTCATGGCCGCTCAGCGCGCGGCGAATGATGCTCACCGGCACGATGGCATCGGGCCATGGCGAGTGATCGCGCACCTCAATCGCCATCGCACCGCTGCGGGCGAGCAGCACGCGCACCCGGCGCGGCTCAAGCAGGCTGAAGGTCGCGGCCTGCAATTCGTTGCGCATTTTATGTCGGTCGAACATGAAGCCCAGCGCATCGGCGCTCGCCTGCAGCCGCGCGATATGCATGTCGAGCATCGGCAGCCCGGCGTTTGGATCGAACGCCATCGTCTCGATCAGGTCAAAGCGGGGCAGGTCGTCGTTCACGTCACTCTACTCCATGCGCGGTAATGAAGCGCGCCTTGTCCAGGCATTCCTGCCATTCCGCCTCGGGCTGGCTATCTGCCACAATGCCCGATCCAAGCCCCAATATGCCCGATTGCGCGCCTGCTTCCAGCACCAGCGTGCGGATGGCGACATTGAAGCGCGCACTGCCATCTGGCGCAAGATAGCCAATGCTGCCCGTGTAGAGCCCCCGGCCAAATGGTTCGACTTCGCGGATCACTTCCATCGCGCGCAATTTTGGCGCGCCGGTTATCGATCCGCAGGGGAAGAGGGCGCGCAGCACATCGGCAGCGCCTAACGCCTCTTGCAACGCGCCTTCCACCACAGACACCATCTGATGGACGGTGGGATAGCTTTCCACGTGAAACAATATCGGCACATGCACGCTGCCCGCCTGCGTCACGCGCGAGATATCGTTGCGCAAAAGGTCAACGATCATCAGGTTCTCGGCGCGCTGCTTGGGGTCGGCAGCAAGCTCTGCGGCGGCGGCGGCATCCTGTGCGCCGTCCGGCACGCGTCGGGCCGTGCCCTTCATCGGCCGGGTGCTGATGGTCCCATCCTGCAGCGCAAAGAAGCTCTCGGGTGAGAAGGAGAGGATGTGCCGACCATCATGGCGGATCAACGCGCCATAGCCAGCCGCGGCATGAGGGCGGATTGCAGCATAAGCGGCGAGCGGATCGCCCGTGATCGCCACGCTGGCCGGAAAGGTCAGGTTCGCCTGATAAATATCGCCTGCCTGAATATAATCGAGCACTTGCCGGATTGCCGTCTCATAGGCCTGCCGCGTGATGAGCGGCGAGACGGGGCCGATCATCGCTGCGCTTGGCGACGGGAGCAGGGCGGGGATGGCATCACGCGGGATGCTGGCGGGCGCCGCGAACAGGCCGAACCACAACAGCGGTCCTACATCGCCTTCGCGTGGCGCCAGGCCGCTCGTGCGCGGCTCAAAGGCATGGCTCGCCGCATAACTCATATAGCCTGCCACATGATGGCCCGCCGCCACTGCCGCCTCGATGCGTTCTATGGCTGGTAGCACATCCTCCAGCCGGTCTGCGCTGATGGTCTCCATCGGATCGCGGAACAGCAAGGCGCGGCCCGATCCGGTCGGGCTGGCGTCATCCAGCAGAATGAAGGGCGTGTCGGCCTCGGGTGGGAGCGCGGCGTGCGTCATCGCGCTCTATTGGCAGCGCATGGCGCGCAAGGCCAGCCTTTGAGGCGTAATATGGCGACCCGAGTTTCACCATTTCACACAGGCGCTTCAAGCACATGTGATTTCGCTGACACAGTCGGCCCAAATTGCGCAAATCTGTGCCTCCATCGGGCACTTTGGGGCGTCCAAGGCGTAATTGCCATTAGCGCGTCATCGCAATGCTTAATATGGGGCGGCGAGCGCATAAGCGTTTGCAGGTGGGGGCATATGATGTCGAGCTATGGCAGGATTGCAGGCGCAGCTCTGGCTGCCCTTTTAGCACTGATTGCTGCCACCATGCTTACCACGGTGCCCGAAGCGGCACGCTGGGCCTTGCTGATCTGCATCCTCGGATTTGTCGGCGCGACCCTGCGACTGCGCAGGATCGACTCCAACCTGTAAGCCTCAGTCGAAGAGCGAGCTGACCGAGCTTTCGTCCGCGATGCGGCGGATGGCTTCACCCAGCAGCGGCGCCATTGGCAACTGACGGATGCGCGTTGAGGCGGCAACGGCCTCCGTCGCCAAAATCGAATCGGTAATCACCAGCTCGCGCAATTGCGATCCCTCGACGCGCGCAACAGCGCCGCCCGAGAGCACGCCGTGCGTCACATAGGCCACCACGTCTGTCGCGCCTGCCTTCTTGAGCGCTTCGGCCGCGTTGCAAAGCGTGCCTGCCGAGTCGACGATATCGTCGATCAGGATGCAGAAGCGTCCCTTTACATCGCCGATGATGTTCATCACTTCCGATTCGCCAGCGCGCTCGCGGCGCTTGTCGACAATAGCGAGTGGCGCATTGTCGAGTCGCTTGGCAAGCGCCCGGGCGCGCACCACGCCGCCGACGTCGGGCGACACGACCA